>Ga0123352_10017284_pt1 | contig 11502 bp, 7 predicted proteins | sample TergutLab28metaG_FD_89700 | JGI IMG/M metagenome (GOLD analysis project Ga0123352, IMG submission 89700) | Labiotermes labralis P1 segment gut microbial communities from Petit-Saut dam, French Guiana - Lab288 P1 | ecosystem: Host-associated > Arthropoda: Insects > Digestive system > Gut ...
CCCCCCACAGTTACACACACACACACACACACACACACACACACACTACCGCAGGAGCGGCTGAGGTAAAAGTAGTAACAGAGAGGAAGAAAGATAGATAAATAAAAAAGAAAGAAAGAAAGAGAGAAGGACAGCAGCAAACAGGATATTCTGCTACGATTCATGTATTAGTGTTACACAGCTGCTTAATTCTTCAGTCAGTTACATTTTTAAGACTCGTAACTTTACGCCATTGGTATTTTAAGCTCCGGAAACAAAAGTTTGTTTCCTGTACAATATTTTGTCATCTTCGCTGTATTTAAACTTCGTGTTTTTGTTTCGTTTTTGGAACTCGAGAATCATTTCTCTGTCTGCCAGTCATGGTCTGTCCAAATGGGGACCACACCAAACCTTTTCTAATAAGCAAATTTAAGTTGCATGTTTATTATTAATTTCATTATCAAGTGGCTGACGTTACTCGTGACGCAGAAGGCCATGTTTCTTTCTGTCAACACAGCTTTGTCGTCCCTTTAGAAAATTCTAAAGTCGCACAGCAGGTGGTAGTGTAATACAGTGCTTCTCAAGTTTGTAGTCGAACCAAGGCCGTCCAGTAGAAAAGCCAAGTAGATAGAGGGCTAAGTGCAAGTAGGCGTTCGCTTGTGTGCTAGGGTTCACTTTTCTAATCCACGTTAGTGAGATGCTCGTCCCGTAATTCAGTCACAGACGATCACCGAGTTTTCTAGAACTTGGTATGTATAAAACATTGTTTCTAACGTTGGCACGCCGTGACTCTCAGCTGTTATCGAAGCTAACATGGTGTCTATGTGAACCTGTGAAGCGGTACTAACAATAGCGTTCACAGAGAGAGTGCCATGACATTTTGTTGCTGCAACATAACTTCGAGAGAAGCGTGTTATTAAAATAAATAATAATGGGCGACCGTGCGGTACACTGTCGTGTGATGACGAGATGACGAATTACTGTAGCGTGTCTTTAAAACCATAGGCTATCTGCTAGAAGCAACAGAAGTTCCTAAAGCACTTAAGAACGGTTATTCGGAACATCAAAATGCGCACGTGCAAAGGCGTGTGCTTGCAAATGGACCGATTACAATTTATCCTCTTGTTGCTAAACGGTTCTGTTGCCAAAATGGGCCCAATAAAGCTAAGTAGCTAAGTTATAATTTTTGGGAGCATTTGAGAAAGCATGAATTAGTAAATACAGTCGAACCCGGTTATAATGATATCGGTTTATGCGACACCTCGTCTATAGCGTCAGATATCCTGTGCTACCAATTAATTCCTCACTGCTATCCGTAGCAGAATATTCCGTGGTTAAAACAACACTCGTTTATAACGACACAAAATATTCGGTATCATTCATGACGTTATAATCCAGTTAGGTTACATTACATGTCTTTATAAGCATAAACAAATCTGTAACTCACAGACAAATAGCCGTTATTAACCATCAAGCAAGTTTTCAATAGTGAATTTCAATCATCGACAGCAGTACTCTTTAAAATGAACGAGGAAAACAGCGTCGAATGTGATGAACAGACAATGTGAACGAATCGAAAGGCGGCGGTAGCAAGGCTATTTCAAAGTACTGCCACAGCACCAATCGGGATAAAATGTGGATAGAAGGTGCTGAAAAAACCTGATCGGTAAGTATGTAAGGAATTGGAAGCACGCGACTGTGGTATGTTTCACAGCTTTATCCAGAAAATCGCCTGGAGTTTCTGAGAGAAACCACAACGAGAATCCTGTCATGACAGTTGGCCTCCCGGCAGAGATCAAAATGAGGCGCACTTTCGCCTTTTGGGATATGATGCCTTGCGTACTGGTTTACAAGAACCAAGTTATACCAAGCTGCATGGCGTCACGTCCAAAGAGACAAAATTCTCATCAGCCCTGCCTTAAGAAATCCGAATTCGCATTTTTACCCTGCAGGATGGACTCCAAAGTTCCCAGTTTCAGTGCACTGCTGACTATCGTAGCTTTGTGTTTTCTGGTCTTTTCCGAGAAATAATTCCACACTGGGTCACTTTGCACATGCGTCAGTTCCACTGCTCAAAGTGAATTAGTCACAGCGTAGCAACAGGAAGCATGTCGTTGTTGCCCTCAGGAACGCGAAGCCTACGCAGCAAAATCTGGCGAGACAACACACTGCGTACCTCTCCAAGGAACCAGCTGTCAGGCTAATTCTCTGGTAGTAGAACCCGATAATTCGAAAATGCTAAGAAAATAATCCGCTAATGGCCACAATTAAGAGTCATTTCACTGCAACTCAAACATTTACACCTATTTCTCTTAGGCCCTCTATAGCTTCATCACCACCACCATCACCGCCATTATCGTCGTTATCATTATTATTATTATTATTATTATCATCATCATCATCATCATCTCCTCCAAGTTTTACCACAAATTGCCTTCTCTCTCCGTGTATAGTTTACTCCATGCCGCAACTACTCTATTTCAATTACATCTCAGGGTACTAGCACAGATTATCAGTGGTACGAAAAACATGACGTATTTATGGATTCCAATTACTCTTCACATAGCAATTATTTTAGAAAAATAATACAATAAACACATGTACTTGAATATGGCATGCAGGGGTAAAACAAAGAAGTGTCTGCAAGTGTTTTGTTTGGGAAACCCCAAGAGAAGGGAAAACTTAGGATACGTACATTCGCCTAGATGTGAAAATAACGTTACAGTTGCATTTACAAATGTAATTCCCGAAGACGTGAACTCTAAATAACTGGCTCAGGCAGAAGCAAGTGATGAAACTCTTTATTAGCGCTGGTGAGGTTTCGATTTTTACAACTGGATAAACAGCCATAAAAAAGAAACAACATAACAGTTAGTTTGGGATTACTTAATTAACCTTGAGATGCCTGTTGTCTCTACAAGCGGCTACAGAGAGCTGCGCAGGACAAACTTCATGATTTATACGTTTCACTGAATACTGCCAAGATAATCAAATCAAGGGGGATCACGTACGTGGAGCGTATGGCAACAACACAAAGTGAGAATTATCTAAGCCCATTATGTCGGAAAGTCACCAGATATAAACCACTGTGAGACCTATCCCTACACTGCATAGTAATAATAAAGTTAAATTTTTGGAAATGGTAAAGGTGTGGACTAGATTCTCCTCACTCATAATAAGGTCAAATGGCGGGATTTTAGCACCTGTATGAATTTTACTGTCAATAAAAGTGAGATATTTCCTTACAAAATGAGTGACCATCAGCTTTCAAAGGAAGTTCCTTCACCATTGAACAAGTTACTTTAAAAAAAAAATTACATCGAACTTGTCAGTCGGTACGTTGCTGAAACCAGGGAGGGCTCACTGCTACTTCGCCGTTAAACACAAGAAACAGTCAATAAGTTTCTTTCGCGGAAAGCGACAGCATGGCGCCTGACATATAGACAACCCAACCTGCACAGTTGTGGAGACGGTAGGCTAGGCGCGCGCAGGTCCATTGATGTGCGAGGTTATTTCCAGTAACTACGACCCGCTCCGGTCCGGAAACTGGGACCATGCATACAAAGCACCGCCTCCTGCCGTTAACCTTGGATTGCGGTTGAATGTGAATCACAGTGTTAGTAATGGAACTTCGAGAGAGGGTTGCATGCCCCGTTGTGGCTATAGATGTAGCTGTAAATACCGAAGTACGTATAGATATGCGACGCTGATACATGGATATATTAATAACCAGCAAACCAGCTGACCATTAACTATATAACTTAATAGGCTGTGTCGCAGCTCAGGCAGCTAGGTGCTGACTTATCGCGAAGGCCAAGGGTGTGAACCTTGTAGAATTTACTGTGGACAAAGTAACTGTGGGAAAGGTTTTCTCCGAGTACTTCTGTTTTATCTTGCCACTTATCGTTCCCCAAATCTCATACGAATTTGTCTATTATCCGTATGAGCGACAATGGGTCCATTACAGTCCGCAGTTCCAGCAGCGATAGTCTCAGTCCAAACCACGAATAAGGACGACAGCAAACTAACCAACTATGTAACTAACTGCCTGTCAGACCTCACAAGTCGCTGTTGAAATCAACTGTCTAATAAAATCTCAAATTGAGTGCGTAATTGTCAAATTAATCTCCCTACTTAATTTACTGTCCAAATGCTCATACGTAAATCTAAAAATAGAAAAGCATAAGAAGGGTGAACTGCTTACAGAGAAGTCGGCCTGAGTCAGTGTGACTAAGAAAAGGGCCGGACAAGCCAGAAACTGCATTTCAATTACCGCCATGCTCTTCTCCAGAGCTTCCAGGCCAGTTCCGGGTCCCACCCTGTCCCTTCTTCAGTTGGAAATCGAGGCCCTGGCCCTGAGTTACAGCGGCCGGAGTGACAAGCTGCGTCTATTAGTGTTGAGATCATAAGTGTTTAGAATTATACATCTACTGTACGTACACATAACCACAGAATGATGTTTAACTGAACAGAGGGAAAATATTTCAACACATGTGAGGTTATTTGGTAGGAAGGAACCAACTTGTGCATTCTTTGCATAAACCGTAAGGAATAAATATGTTGCTTAACGGAAAGAGCGAGTTTGTTGTCCATCCGCATTTTATTTCCGAAACTATGAATATTTGGGTAAACTTAATTTTGGTCCGTACTGGCTCGGTTCAAGCCATAGAAGTTACAGAAATTCCGTAAAAATAATTCACGGCTTACATATGGGTGTCACGCAAAGCTATGTTTATCGACCAAAATGAAGACTGTTATGGACCAAAACAACATTTTGTTTGGCGTGGTATAAACATTCAGTACCAAACACTATCGAAATTCGGGAATATGTTACGGACTAGAAGCAATACGATTACAGAACTGGCAATAGTTCTCACTTTAGACGTGTTGGTTATGAAGTTTGCAGACAATGAAAAGCAGGATACGTGCAGTATTTTGCATGACGCCAGCGAATTACGGTACAGGTGGTTACCAGTCGCTTGCAAATGAAACGGCTATGCGATAATGTGCAGAACAGCCATGTAGAAAACAAGTTTGTTAGGAGTTGTTATGATGTGCGCAGCACAATTATTTTTATTCAGTGATGTCGCTGTGTAATTCGGGACGTAGCAGTGTTCAAACCAACCTACGTAATCATAAAGTAAATGCGCATGTCTCGCTATGAATTAATTATTATCATGCAATATAAATTCACCATTTGAAGCAACAACTAATGGAAATGTCTGGGCTAACAAACAATCAAAATATTGAGGAAAAATTAGAAGGGTTCTAAATAATGAACTAATGAGAGGAACTATAATTTAATTTTGTGTTATTTGTTGCTTTATTTAAAGACTCCGCCCAAACTACAAATATTACAGAATCTCCAGTAACAGCATGAATATGTACGACGAATTGGAAGGGATGTGGGATCGATTCGTGATCTATATGAAAGTACTACCATTTTCTTCAAGGATGAGGCATTGCACAACGATTCCGTGAGACCAGATTTGAATAGGACCTCCATAATATTAAGTACTGTACATGTGTACAGCGCAACGTTCTAAGACCACGCGGCTTTAAATGGCCAGATGTTTATGTTCGTGCACAGTGGAGTCTTGAGTTTGAAAGGAAGGATGAGCCAAATTAGAAAATAATTCCCCTGTTTGTAATCATCTCATTTCAACCAGCTCTTGACTCGAATGAAATCGGATTGCATGTTTGGTGCGCCTCATCCAGCAGTGAAGTTTGCACCGGAACGGGTTTAACAAAAAGCATCTCTACGGGATACGCAACGTGCCACAACGAGAGTCTACTGTTAGGACGCAATTAGCCACAGTTTATTCAGTCCCTGCCACATAAACCTAGTGTAGATTTACACCTAACACTGTTATTGTGCAGTATTGCCGCCAAAGAGCAAATGAATACCGATGTAGTAAAGGGTTTTTATTTAATGTTTTGTTGATCGTGAATCTCGATATAATCCTGTAAAGAAAAACCACCTTGATGCACAACTTATTCTTAGTATATTTGATCCACTTCTACATGTTTCGGGCGTACCTAGGCCCATCATCAGGAGGTACAACCGTATGTACACAACAATTTGTACATATTAATCTTTTTAGACGACTGTCTGTTGTCCTGGTTGGATTGGATTCCAATTCAACCAGGACAACAGACAGATTGGATTCCAATCCAACTAGGATAACAGACAGTCATCTAAAAAGAATAATAAATACCAGTTGTTGTATACACACGATTGTAACTCTTCATGATGGGCCTAGATACGCCCTAAACATGTAGAGGTTGACGAAATACAGGGTTATTCAAAGTTATTGTCAGGGTACAATTGTCCAGCGACAATTCCGCACCAAATTTGGGTAACAACCACCATCTGACAATTCCATTCGAAGGTGGTATGCACAGTTTCAAGAGACAGGGCCTGTGTGTATTCCGGAACTGAAGGTACGAATCAGAACCGCCATTGAAACTATCACTGCTGACAAGTGGAACGAACTCGATTATCGTGTTGATGTTTGTAGAATCACAAAGTGTGCACATATAGAGCATCTGTAAGGTATGTAACAAAAATTTGGAATGTTGTTCTATTAAATAAAAAAAAAAACGTATACTCCTATCTCAAGTGTATTGTGTAAGACAAGCTGTTAAAACCCCGACAATTATTTTGAATAACCCGTATATTAAGAATAATTTGTGCATCAAGATGGTTTTTTTTTTACCCAAGTAGTAAAGCATGTTCATTATCTGTTTCCCACAGGACATAAACAAGTTCCCATTTTCGGATGTAAGTCTTCTGAAATGTTACGCCTTGTTGAAAGGTAAACAGGTTCGTTCCGAAGGAATGTGTCTTCGAAATGAGGGTAAATAGAAATTTAACATTCGACGTGGCGCAACATGATAGAGAAGAACTGAATCTTAAGCAATACCGCTGTGAGCACATAAAACATTGCACATTCCCACCTATCACAGATTCTCACTACTAGGAAAATATGCTGAACGAGATATATCCCTTGTGTTTACGCATCAATGACTCAAAATCAAAAACAAAAACTTCAGACCACATAAATAATCCTTCTCCGTTCAGTATCAACCAATGACATTAAGTTGAATAATGCACACATTTGACAAACAGTCGTGTCACAAATTAAGAAATTAAGCTATACTTTTTAAACGTGGAGTGATTTCGACACATTATCATTGTATTGTATTCTTGTACTCATCACCCTGAAGAAGGCCACATGAGTGGTCGAACCACGTCCGTTATTGCTATGTAATAAAATTGCATTCATAGATCCAAGGGCATGTTTCGGTTCCTTTCAACATTACATACACAAGCTACAAATGTCCCCTCTCTGACGCTGCTTTAACTCGTCCTCCGACATATCCACTACCGGCAATGTTATACGACCTGGTTTCAAGGAGTGCTAAGGATACCGGTACCCATATTCCTTCAAAGGTCCAAGACTTTTTAGGTTACCATATAATTGCAAAACACAGCAACGATTTTTAAGGGTAATATTTCAGCCTTGTGTTTAGACTTATCTGTTGTTTCCAGCAGGACTGTGTTACCGCTGGATTGGGTTCGAGTCTGAGTGGTGCTAGACGTACTCTTAAATGTCACTGCAAATTTACGTGTACTTAAGATTGTCATATAAATCTTAGAAATTAATCAAGCTTGGGTGTCAGTTCTTTGACCCGTGGGTACAGAAGGGATTCAAACATTAAAGTGCTTTTGGAGCAATGCGACATTTTTTAATGGGTCTCTCCGTACAATTTACGAAGGGATGACTGAAGAATATGCACTACACTACACTCTTGTTCTGCTGTGTTAAGATGGTTTCCGGCCACCCATACCTGACAGCTAGCAATCGTATTATTTTGCAACAAATGTATACTATATGTCCAGCTATGATGCTAGGGAATTAGGTAGACTTTCAAAATTAGTGCGGAGTTAGTCCTCATGTGCGAAAGCTGAAAGTTATATGTCGAGGAAGTTGTTAGCGTTCCCGGTTGCAGACAAGCGAGATGGCAGAATCGCATGCTGTGCGTTTAGAGTTAAAACAACACCGCCGCGAGATACAATATTTTTGTTTACCAAGTGTGAGTGTAAACAATAATAAAATTATTAATAAACCTATGTCTTACTATATGAGCGGCTAGACCAAGTACTGAGCTTGAACTGAAGAAGTACACGCGTAAAATATTCCCTGAGATGGAGTTGTGAAATGATATTGAGCTACTTCGTCGAGTCTTGTGTGTGTGTGCGTAGAAACAAAATTGAACGCGGGGTAGCTGAGAGAAGGCGAGACTGTAGTACGTAACTGGGATAGAAGCAGCACATTCCGAATATGACTACGTACGCGACTGTGGTTTTTAAACAGCCTGTACTGCCCGTCACGGGTGAGCGCCTTGTAGGAGCACCTGTTCTAAAGCACAGGTGTACGCATTTGATAGAAATGTGTCATGTCTGATTTCATCATCAAAGCATCGCGTTCTATTGTGCTGTGCTTGCGCTTAGCGAACCAGAAAGATACACTTCTGCGAAGAAAATAGTCAAATATGTTCCAAACAAAGCATTGATATCTATACAATGTTAAAGGTCAATGAAACGTCCAACGGTCTCATTTCGTTAACAACTACGTGAGATATCCTTTCCTGAAACTTCTATTATGCTTGGCGTATGGTTTCCTAAAATGTAACAAGACAGGCAATGGTCGTATGTCTCATTGAGGCGCGTTAGTGCAACCACTGTTGCAGTGGAAAAGCAATGAATGTGTGTATTTGTAGCCTTAGGTATCCAACATGCAATGCGCGTATGCCAAATTGTCACCTGTGACCTGCTCCACCCTATAATATTTTTCCACATTATCGCATATGATAAAAAAAAAAGTATGTTAGTCATCTAAAGTACCCCTTATTCTTGTCCGATTTTAATGAAACTTGAATTTTCTCGACAGATTTTCGAAAAAAATCCTCAAATATCAAACTTCATGAAAATCCGTCCAGTGGGAGCCGAGTTGTTCCATGCGGACAGACATGACGAAACTAATAGTCGCTTTTTGCAATTTTGCGAATGCGCCTAAGAATATGTATGATTCGCACGTAACTTCTAAAGACATCGGTCCGCCAAAAATTAATTTCGATTCCCCATAACATAAAACCATCAAGCCCTCGCCACGCTGGCACCGCCCACCTAAGATAGCCTATCCGTAATTTAATTTCCGAGGCTATTCCAAGAAAAAGGCCTCTCAGAGAGTCAGCTGGTCACTTTGTGACAAAGCGAGCCAATCTGTCAGTTTGTCAGTCACTGGACCTATACGTAGTGTGTCTATCAGTAGGGACAGCTTCAAAGACCGTCCTTGAACGCGATTTTTTAAGAAGCCTTTCACGCTGGTCCCTACTAAATGTTCTGTGCCTACTAGCATCATTCCGCTGATACTTTCAGCAGCCATGTTTGTTTTACAAAGAATGCAACTCTGAAACACAGCTTATCTTGTCACTCGTACTGTGATTCTCATCTTAATTTTATGGACTGGTACAACAGCCATGGGATTTCAGAGACACTATCTCACAATGTAGCCACGTACAATGCAAATGACAAATACATTCTGCTGATGCTAGTTAACCTGCAACACCACCACCATCACCACCACCACTGCCCCCCAGAACATACCTAATGCAGGAGTATGCACCTGTCGAAAGTTCAAGGTTGACGCTGAAGTCTAGTGATCATGAAATAAACTCAAAATCATTACAGACCGCAGTAATAAAAACAAACGTCATCCACAGTACCACACACCAAAACATTTCCCGCCTTGATTGAATCTGCACACTAAAAAAACAGAGATGAAAGAACTACGAATATCCCTCTTGATTAATACGCGTGTTGTCCACCAGAGTGCAGCACCTCATAACTGAGAACTCATCCAATACCACTTTTATACAACTTTCCAAACGTGCTACAAGCCGGATGGTTTCAGGTTCGATTCCCGATGGTGTCACTGGAATTTTTCATTGGCCTAATCCTTCCTGCTACATATAGCCCTGAAGTCGACTAAGCCTTTAACATAAATAATACCAGGAATATTTCCTGGAGGGGGGTTAAGGTGACCAGTGTCCAGGGATGACATCTTACCACTTTCCTGTGCCGACTGGAGATCTACAGCCGCAACCTCGTGAAACCCTCAAGGCCTGTGGAAGGATTTCTATACCCATAATATGCAGCACTTCTCTATATGTAATACAAACTTCATACATTTACCTAACACATATGAAGCATATTTATTTACTGCATAACACCCTTATGTAAAACATTAAAACTTAAGAGAGACATTTATAACACTGCATCTGGCATGGGGATACATGAAATACAGGTATCAACCAACAGCACTTTTTCCACAGACATGCAATTTAAAACATGGTTCCATTTCTCCATTCTTCAGGTGTGTAGCGATGTGCTTCTTCTTTCCCTCTTTTCGCTACTTAAGGACTGAAGAGTAATACTGATCAACACATGTCATGTTAGTGGGCAAGAGTTAAATAATAATAATAATAATAATAATAATAAAAAAAATAAAGCTAGCTAGCTGTAAAACAGTCACTTCTGCAGTAGAGTTAAAATTAATAAAATATACCAATAATTAAGATTTGGGTACCAACATGTATTAATAAAAAACTGCCAACAGTCTGCAAATCCCAGGTTGAAACATATTTCCAACTACCTCCTGTTTAATGGAAACTATTATAAAACAAAATATTCTTGGAGTAACTGAACTCCATCTTCAAAACTGTAAAAACCAGAGCTAAATCTGGCCAGTTTCATATTTGGATGATCATGTGTACAAATCATGATCGGGGGTTGACTACCTTCACTCAAGATTTATGTTGTTTTCTTCATTCCTTCCAGTAAACTAAATGCAGAGGTCACTACAGTGTTCAATCCTGCACTTGGTGATTACAGAATTATAAAAAATAATATGACTCATGTCACAGCTTACTGTCAGTTCACAGATGGGGTATAACCTACAGAAGGTAACAATGACAAATAGGCATAACACAGCTGTCACATCAAAAACTCATTTGAAATTCTGTACATATGGCTTTTTTGACCTCCCCACATCCTTTGATCCCACTCCATTCTGGCTTCTCTTTCTCATTTCAGATTTATCCCTCACTTCATGTCCAACATACACAAATTTCAAGCATCACCCTACTCTTTCTAACCATGACTTCACTTCTGTATAATCCTGTTCCCTTCCTTCTAGTTTCATCTTTCCACTTGCTTGCATGTGCTAACAATGGCTCTGATCCACTGAACAGCGCCAGTCACACTGGCCCCTCTATTTCTATCACTCCCATCATAGGTGTAAATTGGAGGGGGGGGCCTTTGCCTTCTACCAACCCCCACCCCTTATACTTTTTGACCAAACAGTAGTTTTCTTTTGGCTATTGAGTTGAAGGAGGCCAACAAAAAAAAAAAAAAAAAAAACAGCGACAGGGTATGAGAAACCCCGCCCCAAAAAA
>Ga0123352_10017287_pt1 | contig 11501 bp, 6 predicted proteins | sample TergutLab28metaG_FD_89700 | JGI IMG/M metagenome (GOLD analysis project Ga0123352, IMG submission 89700) | Labiotermes labralis P1 segment gut microbial communities from Petit-Saut dam, French Guiana - Lab288 P1 | ecosystem: Host-associated > Arthropoda: Insects > Digestive system > Gut ...
AGTGCTTTTGGTTTGTGGTTTATTTTTGTTTGTTGGTGGGGGGGGGGGGCGTGACATGTTGGTGTGTAATTCATACAACTGAAGTTTCATCTGAAAATCATAGGCAAAGAAGTAAACATTGTTCCCATTAATAATCTACAATACAGAGTCTGCTACTTGCACTAATCCTTCGAAGAGTTCAACAGTATTCACCTTCCTGATCTCCATCAGAATGCATGCATGCACACCCATGCACAAACACAAACACAAGTGTGCACTCTCTCTCTTACAGACAAACACACCACACAGCATTGACAGATCTTCTTTCAGAATTCTATGAACCAATCCACAGGAAATGCCAATTTAGTTTATCTGTTCAGTCATCACACGCCAATCCGTTGTCACAAATGTGTGAACTTCTGCCACATTTTTATTGATTCTTGACATTATGGCCTGCCACTCCACTCCTCTTCTTCTAGTGAATCCTGGGAACTTTTAAATCAGTGGTACATTTTGTACACAGCAAACTGTTCTAAGATTTGCCTTTGCATGAACTGCACTGAGGCTTACAAATGTTACCACTGCTGATATCCCTAGTCTGCAAAACAATTTGATTGCTTCCCACTGTTCGAACACTGCGACCAGCACAGACAACACATTTCCATTCCATGCCCAAATGCAGCTCACCAACTTGTCTCAACCTGTCCCAACCTGCAAAATCTACCCCTGTGACATCCACCCTCTCATTTTAACATGCAGCACAACTATCTTGGTATACCTCTATTCTGGATACTTTTTGATCCTCCCATGTACAGTATAACCAAGTGTTACACAGTATGTGCCAAAGAACGTGTTGTTGTTAGGGATCAGGTAAATTGTACAAACTGAATTTGCTTACACTTACATGGTGAGCAATACTGGTCCAAGCAATTCACGTGTATTTAGAAGGTGGTGTATATAGGCCCGTGTGTGCTTCTGACATGTCAAACAACTGCATGATCTGCTGATTGGAGTAAAATCATCAGCATACCTGAAATACAAATATATATGTTAAACCTGACAACACAGTCCAGCGTCACAGCTCAGTCAGTTAAGTGACCTGATAAATGGGTTTTGATTCCTGACTTTTCTCTTTAGATCCACATCCACAGTACCAACCCTCCTACTCAATGAGCATTAGAAGCTCTTTCCCCAGAAATAATGTGACCAGAGCATTAAGTTTACTGCTCACTCTCATCAGTACTGGTAAATACAATGCTGTGCTTACCCTTCACATCTTCATATACAGAGAGAATAGTTTATCATGACCCTGAGCACAACAGCTATCAAAAAAGCAATATCATACAGGATGTGTGCATAAGCAGGAATTTCAACTACATTTCACCTTAACGTATTTTAAAGAAGGGTCTCAAAAAAGCGCTGACCTCTAGTGGGCAAGCCTTATACCTTCTGCAGACGTTTCTCCTCATAATGGAGCCCTTGTCCTTATACATTAGCAGCTTATTTTCAAATAGTATCTTGGAAAGTGTGGAAAATAATATGGATTATTCATGTGAACTGTAGTAATCACAATGATTCAAATATACAGTTGCTGGAGAACATAATCCATGATGTATCAACTGATGGCCAAGTGATTTTCTACTACATTCCTTGAATAATGTGCTATGTGGGCTGTGGCATTGTCATGCATGGAATAATGATGCATCTTCTCTTCTTTTATTAATTCCCCAAGGAATGGTTTTGAATTAACTGTGTGTAACAGTCAGAATTTCTTCCTTTCAAAATCACGGCTCCTATAATTTTGCACACACACACTGCACACCAGGCTCTGATTTAAGGACATACACAGGAATTTCATGAATTAGGTGGGGATTTTTGGAATACCAATACTTATAATGTTGGCTGATTACATTATTGCTTAATGCAGACCATGTTTCATCTGAGAAAAAAATACAAGTTTTCATATTTTCCTTGTAGGGCAGGTTATTTGTTTTTGCAAAACTTTGAGTGGCATTCTTTCCAATGATGAATACTTTGCAAATGGACACTCCTTTGTTAAACAAAATATACTGCACATGACTGCTGAGACCATCTGCAGTCTATGAGAAACATAAGATGACTTAAGTGCCTGCAACTTGTCTCTGGTTCCCAGTGGTGAGAACACAGTGACAGGGTTAATATGCCTACAGAACCTGAGACCAGACTTCTCTGCACTTGGGAACATGATAAATCTATCTCTTTGTATCTTCATGATACAGTCATAGAAGCAACTTTAGCTTTGTTTATATTAGATGTGGAAATTACAAAATCATAAAAACTTGAATGAGAGCACACAAGATCAGGAACAGCCTAGGTACATTCAAACATCCTGGTCATACTTGAGAGGCACAGAATTGTTGTACATCCAATGGCTGTCATGAGATACCATATTTACCCAAATATAAGGTGAGGGGTTTTGCCCAATTCATTGCCTGAAAAACTGGGGGAGGGGGGTTGCCCTGTTACAATAAAATAAGTTACACATGTTTTGTATAAGTACTATCCTAAAAACTAAAGATTGTGAAGGGGGGGGGGTGCATCTTAAATTTGGGTAAATATGACAATTAGTCGAAGCAAGGCACTTTGCTGCTAGGGATGGATGAGTCGACTAGACCATTCCGTTCTTCTGTCAGCAGGCGTAGCCCAGGCAGTTGAACGCGTGCCAACAGTAGCCTTCGGAAACAAACAATGTTGGTGTGAATTCCACTATCGGCATATTTCTTTACGTAGCCCAGGCAGTTGAACGCGTGCTAGCAGTAGCCTTCGGAAACAAGCTATGTTGGTTCGAGACCCACTATCGGCATATTTCTTTATATATCCATACGAATGAAAACATTTACTGATGGGAATTGTTGAGCGTGTACGATAGGTGTGCTTGGGACCCAGGTTGGTTTTGCTCTCACCTTGTTTCAGAGGTCGGGTGGGGGAGTGAAATACTGTTGGAAAATGTGCAGCTCTAATTTCAGCTTTTGAAACAAGTTCATAATTTTTTTTTCGTGTGGCCTTATAGTAGACAATAACACATTTTAAAAATTGTGTGTATTTAAAAGTCTGTCTACAGATGATTGTGGTTATGAAAACCGAAATGTTAATGTTTTACTAATAATAAAATCAAAGGCAATGAAGAACTGCCCTCATTAAATTAAGTCAGGTTTATTTCAATTTTCTGCCAAATGAAGTGAATGTCTTCTGCAACTGCATTATGGTAATTCGCAATTTTAGAACCGTGGACGAAACATGATATCTGCTGCTGGTCATGGTTGAAAAAGGAGGGTAGGGAATTACCAAAAGCTGAAAACTGACCTGGCTGTCACATCATTAACCCTGAGTTGAGTGGAGGCCACGTCCCTCTACAAGATGAATACTGTCATAACACTGAAAGTGAAAGCAAATGATGGGCCAGATTTAGTTTACAGACCTCACGGACAGCATTACAACCTGCAGTATACCTGCAAACGCAGTGGTCGTGTGTCTGTCCACTGATGGGGCTGGAGTTCTGCACCTGGACGGCCTGTATTATCAGCACATTTTGCAAAATGTAATGGTGCCCTCTGTACGGATGCTTTATCCTGATGGTATAATCCATTTACAGCAAGACCACTTCTCCATTTATGATTCTTGTGTGGTTCAAGAATGGCTATCGCGGCAGGTCGATGTCGAACTCCTTGACTGGCCACCCTGAGTGTCTGATATGAACCCCATCGATAATATGTGGAGTGAGGTGAAAAGGACAATGCAGGAAACCTAACCTGTCCTCCCTCCCAGAAATAGCGATGAGCTATGGGCCCTTGTGTCAGACGTGTGGGATGAAGTTGCTTCTTCTACGCGTTACATTCGATCAATGATTGAGTCCATGACACGACGAATGAAATCAGTGGTCGAAGCAGATGGGTTCTGGACTTAAGAGATCAATTTCTGAAAACAGCCCTTTTAAGGGCTAAAGTATTAGTTTTCATTTTCTATGCATAGGTGCCATACTTCGCCTGTCCCAGTGGCCGAGCGGTATACGGCCCCTTGCCTGCTGAGATTGTGGGTTCGAATCCCACCAGGGGCATGGATGTCTGTCTTTTGTGAGTGTTGTGTGTTCCAAAGGCTACTGCTAGCATGCATTCAACTGCCTGGGCTACATAAAGAAATATGCCGATAGTGGGACGCGAACCAACATAGTTTGTTTCCGAAGGCTACTGCTAGCACGCGTTCAACTGCTTGGGCTACATAAAGAAATATGCTGATAGTGGGACTCGAACCAACATAGTTTGTTTCCGAAGGCTACTGCTAGCACACGTTCAACTGCTTGGACTACACCCGCTGACAGTAAGAACGGAACAGTCCAGTCGACTCATCCATCCCTAGCAGCAAAGCTACCTAGCTAGCCTCATGCCTAGGAAAGTAATGAAGTTCAATTAATGTTTTAATTTCAAATTAAGCAAATGTATGGTTGTCTTCAGTTAATATATACATGGTGTGACTTATTGTAATGAACTGAAGACAGAGAAATGCCACGAATGCACAAATATGGGGAAAGTAAAATGACTCGAATTATGATGGCAACTTTATGTCATGTGACCTCCACTTCAGGACTTAGAAAATTTCAGGCCGATGGATTTTTGTTTGACGGAGTGTACGTGTATACTACTGCATCAACCACTGCCAGAAAAGAATTTACCTCACACATCACACAGCAATAGCACATATTCTATGAAGTTGTCTTCACCCTATATGAAGGAAGCTGTGTTCATAATTTTACACATGTAATGTGCATTTAGAGAACAAAATGATCAGCCATGTAAAACAGTAATGAGCACAACAGCAGTGTTTCTTGTGTATTATTATTAAATCAAGTTGTCTCTCCATTACTTTCAAGTTCAGAACATGGATGACCAGTGAAATTGTATTAAATGGCTGTCACAGCCCAAAATGTATTGAAGCAGATAAATGCAAATGTTACCCATTGCAACACAGCTGAAAGTGGAATCTGTAAAATCTTTTTGATGAATTTTCAATGAGCACTACACTAGCCAAAATATAAATGCAATAATTTTAAACAACATATGTGACTCCTGTTGAATACAGCAAAATCAGGCTCAACAATGTCATTCAGGCAATCCAGACAAGGCCAAAATGCAGAAATTTTTAGCAAGCATTTTTATGAGAGTTTAACTGTAATGAAAGTTAAAAATACTTTATATATATATATAAACATACACACACATATACATATATATATCTCCAATATGTTATCTACAAGGAAACAGAATATGATGAAAGCATCAAAATAAGACACAAGACACAGAAACAAAACGCATGCTTTGCGTTAATTCTACTGCACAAAGACACACATACATCTCATCTGCCAGGGATATTTCATATTTTTTGTTCAGTCTGGAACTTTCTGGTCTCAGTCCTTCTCCTAACTCAGAAGCTGGTTCTTTCATGTTTGTTTCAACACTTATGTCCTCCTCGGAAACTGAAGCGTCCTGTTGATCATCTGAGTTTCGCCTCTTTTTCTCTGGGCATTCTAATGACTGGGCACATATACTTGTTTTTTGTTTTGTTTTACTTCCAACTGCCGGTTCTCCATTTGAGGTATCAGCAGCTTCACTGCAAATGTCTCTAGAAACACAAAATGAGATATCTTTGCATGCTGGGAGTTCTACTGTAAGCAGGGTTATGATCCATGCAGAATTCATTTCTTCTATCATTTTTATTGCATGCCAGGGAAAAATGGATTGTCTGAAGGTAAGGATGTAATGAAGTATTTCTTTGGACCAAAATTAGCCTGGGGTGGTATGGAGGAATTTGCTGTAGCAACAAGTACAGGGGAAGGGGGATGGTCCATTATTTTTCATTTACAGATACATATTCATATACCTCCAAACATTTTCTCTCCTAGGAATGCCTCACACAAATCAACAAATAACTCTTTTAACATTCTTACTGACAGAGGTATTTAAACTGGAACCTACCAATTGGTTTTATTACAAAGAAAAGATTTACAGCAACAAAAGTGAATCACTGGCATGAGCAAATGTGAGGAGATTGTAGAAACAATGGCAAATCAAAGAGACTGTAGAACACAAAATTTCAGGGCAAGGCTGGTTACCAATGATCTCCTATCAGATTATATTGCACAACCTTGAATAGTAAAATGACCATGTATGACAAATTGGAAAGAATGGTGAAAAAATGTTAGTGGACAATCTTAAGGCACCATTTCAGCATCTGCCTTAAGGGACAGAAGAAAGCCAAGTAAAACCTCAGGAAAGCCAACCTCCTTGCTGCTATAGGAATCCATGATCTTCTGAATACACTGTGGGAGAGCTGACCACTCAACCATGACAACAGATAATCAGAGATTTTTGAATGCAGTTGTTAATAATAGGAAATAATAATAATAATAATACAAATGCAGCAGATATAGACAAACACTTCACTTACAAATTAGTTATTGCATTCTGAAATATCAAAGCCCCTCCTCTCTCAGTCACTATGTATGCATATGAACTATCAAAGGCATCAATGCCTAGTTCTGCCATATTCAACACTGCTTCTGGATTCCAACAACCATGCAGAAGGCGAAACTTTTCATTTGGTAAATGTTTCTGCAAACAGAATTATAGACATTTTAAGTATGAATAAATACAGACATTTCGAATTTATTTCTTCTCACTCTCTTTGCTCTTTGTCAGTTACCAGAGTTTCTTCTAGAACTGGCTTGACATCTCCAAATGTTAAATGTTCCACATCAGGACCATTGTTGTGGAGTCCATCAATAACATAACCAAAGACAGAGCTATTTGCAAGATACTTTGCACACATTTCTCTCCCTTCAAAATTGTAACCTCCTTCTACTACTCCTAAGACTGCACTTTTTTTCAAAATCTGCAAAGAAAAGCAAAACAATTTATATATTCCATTTTTTTACTTTTAATCTAGTAATGTAAAAGTAAAGTTTTCCCTCTGCATGCAATGAAGGCATATGGGGGACTGGCAGTAGTGCACCAATCATTCTTAACCTTGGCACTAGATAGAGGTGACTACTGGTCATAGCTTCATGCCACAGCAACTTTGCCGCTGGGGAAAGAGGTCATGGTGCCTGTTAAATAGGAGGCTTTGAGAGCTGCAGAGTTGGTCTGGACACTAGGTTGTCCGGCTGGCCCATAGCCTAGTCCCTGTACCAACTATGCCTTCAGGGTACTGTATAATTAAATTCCAGGTAGTCTTTTGAAAGCTGATTATACTGGTTAATACGGTTTGTACATATTACTAAAAGAGACTCTCGTATGAAGACAGGGCCACCTGTGAGAGATGGATTAAAGCAGTGGTTCTCTAAATGTGTGCCGCAAACATTGCTAAGTGTGCTGTGAAATTTTGGATGTTACATTACTGCAAATAAAAGAAAATTTATAAATAATTTTGTTTAAAATAAATTTCACTTACACATCCATAGTATGGCATAAGCATAGTATTCACAGAATAATCATCCTCTTCATCTAGCATGTGCATGTCTGAGACCATAGTGTTGCCACCTTAGGCGTTTAGTTTGCCACAGTTCAAGGCATGGAATAATGTGCCATGAGTAAAAAAAGTTTCAGAATCACTGAATTAAAGTATGCTTAACAAACTGAGAAACAGACACAATAAAAATGAACCACATTACAACATAACACTGTTTTCGATGACCCTGTAACATAAATAAAGGCCCTTACCTGTGCAACTCAGTAACTGTTTTAAAGCAGCAAGAAGTGGCACTGTTTATCATAAATTATCTCTGTGCACAGCCCACACTTGCAGGCCAACCCTAGTTAAAATGACTTGTCATTTAGGCCCAGGGGCAACTTCACTTCATCCTGATAAGGTACATGCCTAGTGCCAATTGTTTTTACCTCCGATTTCTCATGCCTCTGGATACACCTTTCAAAGAATCTGAATGACCTGCCAATTGATTTCTGAACCCTCTTCTTGCTGCTTGTGGAATTTGTATCACCATCGCACAAAACCTGATACATGTCAGGCTGGAAGGTTTCTATTATGTCCATGTACCTGGAGATGGTATCATAATAACATTCATAATTGCTTACAAAACACATTTAACTCCCTACCTCTTCATCTTATATACATGTCATTTAATTTTTTACTGAAGGGAGAGACTAAGCAAAACTATAAATGAAGAAGGCTGAACCTAAAATCTAATAAAACAATTTTTCAAACATAAAAAGACATGCTGTGTATAAGAAAATCTGTTGGTCCTAAGCGCTGCGTAAACTGGGTATTAATGAATTAACTTGCTTTCAGCATTTTAGGTCTGCTTGTTATGAAGGTCATGCTATTGGAAGCCACCCACATTTATTCATTTTAATCCCCTAAAATCAGTCTGTAAACATGACATTCATGCAACTTCTGAAGTGGCAATAACATTCTCCCATTTAGAACCCTGTTCATGTCTGTTGAAAAATGCAGAACCCTTGCTAATGTCTTTGTCTAGTTGATTTGGTTGCATTAATCTGCAATAAACACATGGCAACTACACAGCATAATTATTGCACATTTATCTTTCATCTCTTAATGATACTTAATGAAGTACTCACACTAAGCAAATTAAATCAGGTATCAAGATTGAACATACCTAAAACAGTGAAACATGCCATTTCTATATTCAAAATTAGAAACATGATGACAGTATTAAAGGTAAAGCATGACCACTTCATTAAAACTGCAACAGCAGAAATTATGCATTACATTGTATTTCTGTCATCACCATCACCACAACATCCACTCCCCCCCCACCTCTCGTGATGCTGCAGCCCAACGCAGGACATTGCATCCTCATTCTTCAGGTTTCTAGATCACACACAATGATACATCACAGGTGGTAGGACTCCTCTGGATGAGTGATCAGCTCATCGCAGAGACCTCTACCTAACAACACACAACACTCACAACAGACAAACATCCAAGCCCCCAGTGGGATTTGAGCCCGCAATCTCAGCAAGCGAGGAGCCACAGACCTATGGCTTAGACTGCACAGCAACTGGGATGGGACACTTTGTACAATTACTAATGTGAAATCTTTTAGCACATCTAAGAAACTTAATGCATTTAAAGGAAACTCAGTTATTGTTAGCATTTGTCTTGTTAGACAAACTATTTGTAAAATACGTTCACTAGAATGTCCAACAGCCTTTCTACATCTTACAACCTGTAACTATGACTGATGAATAATTATGAAGTGTGAAATGGGAGCTGGACACTCCAATAAATTTGTTTCATGAAAGTCATATGCTGTGCAAATGATGCAGTTGTTTATATATTTCAGTACAGAAAGAGTCCTGATTCTATAGAAAATGGGAAAGAAATCATATTGTACTTGTCAGGGTCCAGTTGTTTCCTTCCATTTCGAGTCCATATTGATAGTGTTCCCATCTCAGCAAATCCATGAGGAGTTACAACTGCTGGGTCATGTATACTGTTGAATGTCAAATATTCCTACATGCACAGAAAAAACAAATGAGAATACATGAACAGAAGTAACATCTCTTATCTACAATATTAAATTTTTAAAATACAGTATAATGTAATAACCGAGAAAACCATAACGTTTCCATTTATTTGTCAGGAAAACATCTATGAAAGACAATTCAGAGTTGCAAGTTTTACGGTTTTCACAGCATTGTAATGAAAGACTCCAGTTCTCTGAAATGTGATACTGAATTGGTGGATAAAGTGTCTGCAATGTTTCAAATAATGCATCACCTTCATTTTCAACAGTAAGTGGTCCATTGACCACCGACTTTTATATCTGACAGCGAGTGTAACTAGATATTCATTACACCCACTGTAACACAGAATCACTCACTGCAACACCTAAAAGACAACTTGACTAACACAGCCTTATGTGTAGAGATACAAAGTGAATATCCTAATTCTAGAAAACTACATACCTACAAGAATAAACATCATATGAATCCAAAGTTGAAGAAGCACATACTTGTACGTACCGTATTACATAAAACAGAAAAAAAGGAGGATATATAGAAACATCAAGATTGTTAGCTAGCAATATTTCAAACATTGTAACAGACCAACAGAATGGACAACATTATATACCCATCTGTAAACAGTTTTCCATCAGTTATTGACTACATCAAAATAAGTACTTTGATATAAGGCTGCTCATTACCAGTAAGATTGAACATATCATGTAACATGAAAACTTGAGAAAAGCCTATGTAATTTCCTGTGTAATCTCAATATAATCTCTCTGATGATGGTCAATAAGGAAGGAAATGAACTGGAGCAGGGTCCCCATATTTTCCAAAATTCTAGGAGCCACCTCCTATTCTAGGCATTAGAAGCAAGTTATGCACTGAGGACCCACAATTCTGAAGTGACCTGTGATCCTCACTGTTACTTAGTGCTTTCTGCTCAGTACATGTGAATGTGAACTGATACATGTTTTGTATGTATGGAAAAAACTGCAGTAATTATGCTGTAAATATTATGCTACATTAAAAATTTAGTTGTCCAGGCAATCAGGGTCCAAAGATTTGTGTACCATTGTACTTGTGAAGTAGACACATAAATATGAGTTCTTATGTGTACTTTGATGGTTCATTCATACTGAATACACTCTCCCCTTAGGTTCCAAAAACCAATCAGTTAATGTTGTATAGGGCAAAAGTCACCATTTGTTCTGAGATCCATACAAAACACATATATACAGTGTGCACAGAATGTATAATTTGTAAATGTTGAAACCTTTTCCTACATAAAGTTACAGCTAGGGTTTAAAAGGTTAAAGTGCAATAGCAGGTAATATAAATAAAGGGTCGGAGTGTTATCAAGTCACTGCCACTGAACCCGTAACCTCATGTATGTTAAACACTATACACATCACATAAGTATTCAATGATGCTAACAATAACTGAGAGTTAGTTACTCTGCTTTAGTTCTGTTCAACTTATTTTCGCTTACTTTCATATCAACTAGTAATATTTGCATATATGTGTTCCACAAACAGTGATATGCTTATTGTAGGAGCAGTTACTTGGCAAAAGACTTTGGTTTAGCTGGCAGTCCTATGCAAATTCAACTACAATTTGTTCATTAGCACATAACCTAAAACTGTTACATATTGGAAATAAGAGTCTCTGGTTTGTCACAGGTCAAATCTTGTAGCCAAATCTAGTATTTTTGGGGAATGAATATTATTCACAGGTTAGTGACTGCTTTAAAGTGAAAATAAATAAATATGAATAACTACAGTGCAGCTACTTTAAGTCCAATGAAGTCCGCAATGCCCTTCTGAGAAGCCCTGATTGCTTCATAACAGTGTGCAACAGTTGAAACTGGTATGTGCAGAAGTTGATGTTCTTTGGTGACCATCTGCAATACTTCATAAGTTAAGTGCGGTACACTGCCACCCTGTAAGGAACATAACTGTCACATATGGCAACATGTGGTATGAATTTTATATCTCTTAC
>Ga0123352_10017289_pt1 | contig 11501 bp, 8 predicted proteins | sample TergutLab28metaG_FD_89700 | JGI IMG/M metagenome (GOLD analysis project Ga0123352, IMG submission 89700) | Labiotermes labralis P1 segment gut microbial communities from Petit-Saut dam, French Guiana - Lab288 P1 | ecosystem: Host-associated > Arthropoda: Insects > Digestive system > Gut ...
CTTATTATTTTATTGTACTTCTTATAGACTCAACATGTTTCGGGCACTACTATGCCCATCATCAGGAGCTCGCGACTATGATGTTGATTACCACATTGGTCGTTTCGTTCTTGGTTTGCTGTAGGCTGGAGTTTAGTTGCGGTTAGGCTGAAGTAGTGTCCATGCTGTAGTCTCTAGCCTGCAGCATGGACACTACTCCAGCCTAACCTCACCTAACCTCCAACTGACTACGGGCTGGACGGTCCAGGATCGAATCCCGGTGGGGACGACATTTTCCGCCCGTCCAGGCCGGCCCTGGGGCCCACCTAGCCTCCTGTATTATGGGTACCAGGTCTTTCCCGGGGGTAAAGTGCGGCCGGGGCGTGTTGCTGACCACTCACCCCCTTCTAGTGCCGCGGTCATGGATGAGTAGAGCTATAACTCTACCCACCCTCTGGGCCACACCGGGCCTGTAACGGGATCACTTTACCTTAATATTCTTAATACGATATATTCGCTATTTCTCGTACTAATCCCTTTGTTTTACGCAGCGACAGTTTCTGCCACTTTTATTGGTTCTTTTTATCTCTCACAACTGAAAACACTTTTATGTGTCGAAAATGTTACAGTTTTCAGCTCACCTCACACACATATTAACACCGAAAATGAAGCTACTTGTGCGTACGTTAAAATACAACCTAATCTAAATTAGAAATGTTTATATATTAAATTGTACCATCTACGTACACAATGTGGGGACCGCGGTAGCACAGTTGTTAAGGTTCCGTGCTAAAAATCGGAAGGTCGTTGGTTCGAGGACTGATTGTACATATTGTAGACATTCTGTATTGTATGTAATGACACATGGAATAAAGACCTAATAAAAAAATCCCAGCTGATGTCATTGGAAATTTCATTGACATAAAATTCTTCCGATCTCACTATTGCCCTGGGTTCGACTTAGCCTCTAACAGAAATGAGTACTAGGAGCATTTCTTGGGGTAAAGGCGGCCGGTGCGTAAGGCTGACAACATCACCACTATCCTGTATCGTCATGAAATCTGGGAACCTTAATTTCCTGGAACCTTCTGTGCCACTCCAGGCATTTAATGGGACTGCTTTAACTTTACCTTTACCTTTACCTTTACCTTTACGTATAAAATGTATCATTATCGGTACATTTACGTCATTACACTTTTGTAGGGATGTTTGTTATAATCTTGTTCATATGGCCACCGAATTATAGTTTCCACAGCCTGTAATATATAAGTTAGTCTCCTAGCTTTTGTGACGACCATAGACATTTCGTCTTTATGTTTTTCATACCATCTGTTGTTACGTCACAGCTCCTATTTCATGGCCTATAGTATTACCATTAATATTATTTATATTGCCCTTATTAAATGGCTTATAATTTTTAATGTTTTGTCCGTATTTATAATTTACGGACGTCTCAATTTTTGCACCATTTCCATTCCAACGCGGTGTAATATAAGGTACCCTAGAGTAGGGGGGACCGCGGTGGCACAGTGATTAAGGCGTTGCGATACAAATCGGAAGGTCGCTGGTTCGATTCCAGATGGTGTCCTTGGAATTTTTCATTGACATAATCCTTCCGATCGCACTATGGCACTGGGGTCGGCTCGGCCTGTAATAGAAATGAGTACCAGGAGCATTTCGTGGGTGTAAAGGCGGCCGGTGCGTAAGGCTGACAACCTTACACCATCCTGTGCCGTTGTCATGTAATCTAGTAACCTTAATTTCCTGGAACCCTCTGGTCCACTGCAGGACTGTAATGGGATTGCTTTACCTTTTTACCCTAGAGTAGGACCAAGCAATCTTTGCTAAAAACTACGTCAACTAACCCAAATTAGATTAGTGTCTTATTTGTTATCGTTCCGTGACGACAGCTAAATATTTACTTACGCTCCGGAAGATTATAGTACATAAAGAGGGTTAGGCTGTCCAGGAGGAGTGCTGGACTGCTAAATATGGAGCTATTAGCTAATTATTATTGTGTGAGATCTAGTGGTAATAGCAAGGTCTTAAATATTTGGGTTTTGTAGTTGCATCTTTTTAGGAACGCGGAATAGGAAGGTGGAAGCAGATAATCGGCCCAAGTTCGCTGGAAGGCAGATCTAACAATAAAAGTTATTTTATATTTTCTTGTGTGTTGCGCTTTTCGTGATTTTATTGTTCGAGCGGTTACGGAATTTATTCGATTTTAATCCTTCAGTGACTCTGAGATTTAAAATCAAAATACTGCCCAGGAGGGAGGGTTTTTAAATGTATTTTACCAACTGATGAAAAAATTCAAGACCGTACCGTGTACCGAGGCGAGCACTGAATCGTTAATAGCCCGCTGATCGCAAATGACTTAATTGTAATAACACTAATAAAAACACTTATACTTTCTAAAAATTAAAATAAATATATGCAACCTCTTAAGCCTTCAGCAATGCGAGGCAAGTATTGATCCTGTGTTCGGAATTCCACTGTTCTTTTTAATCAACCTTTGAAGCAGAAACTGCTGCAAATCATACGTCAGAGTAAGGAGAAGTTTGCGTATTGCAAGGCAGTGAGGTACTTCCCATATAATGATATAAACAACCAACTAGAAGCAACAATAACAAATTTTATTGATAGTTACATTCAGCTCAACATGTTTCGGACGATAATTTCGCCCATCCTCAGGAGCACTAGACAGTGTTTACAGCTTGTGGTATAATGCACCGGCGATGCTGCCATCAGGCAGCATCGCCGGTGCATTACACCACAGTCTAAGTGCTCCTGAGGATGGGCGAAACTATCACCCGAAACATGTTGAGCTAAATGTAATTATTAATATATTTTTTTTTATTTTTGCATCCAGTTGGCTGTTTATATTATTGTGTGAACGATGCACGGTCACACAAATATCAAATTTACTTCCCATATGTCTTGTAACTCACGAACTGTCTCAATTAATGTGCTGGTTTTGGAAGGATGTGGGCGTAAACAATGTGCGTACCAACACACTGCATATGGTAAGTCTTACTAAACCACATATCATAAATTGAGTACACTCGCAACGTCTCTGCATCACTTAAGACTACTTAAACTTGTTTCATTTCTGTAACAGCAGTAATAGATATCATGCGTGGCGGTAGGTCAGCAAATAAGTTTACAGCCCGCTATTTTAGGTTCTTTATCCTGGAATTCTATAAGCGCATTTCAGATTCAGTTGTACTGATTGACGTCACTGTGGAATCAGAGGCGCGTCACCATGGACAGCTATATTATCCTGTAAATGTACTTCTATACAACTTCCTCTCTGTTTATTCCCGGCCATAATTGAGATGTTTATCATTTCGTTCGTTGTGTCACATTTTTCCACCCTCCAGTCGTCTTTAAATTTGTGGGCGCAAATATTTTATTACAGCGTAACTACTTAGGACCTCTTAGGGCTGTATTTGGGACGTTCAAACGTTGTTTAATTACGAAATTATTTACGGTGGAAAAGATTCTTCTGACCCAGTCGTGTTATATACTTCTCACAATTACTAGTCAAACTATTGGCACTAACATTTGAGCATGGTCTTTCCCATTCTGTAATGTACGGGTACAAAACTTTCGTCATCTTTGTGGGATAGATTCCCTTTCTTGCCAGTACATTTCCATGTATGTGAGTGTTGCTCGACGCGCGTAAGTTTTCCTTTATTTTTACTTTGAGTCTCAATGGAAGTACAGAGTATTTCACTCGCAAGAAACTCTAAAATAGCAATTATAATTCGTTCAATATTGTACGATGTAATCGAACCCCGGCGACGTTACATCCACCTCGACATTCGCCAATAACTTTTGTATCAGCTGGATTACCAGTAGATGAATCGCGGTTATTTTGAACCAGAAGTAATGACGTGTCACAGGTCTAACTGGACCTTGGAAGGAAATGAGGGTTTCTTTTCTGGGAAGCAATCTGGCCACTCCGGCCCCTGCACGTGACTCCGCCAAACTTTTCCTGTGGGCTGTTTTAGAGGGTAGGGTGTTTAAAAACGAACTTCCTACTGCTGATGACCTACTGAGAAATATGATTAAAAATTTGCTGCAATTTCTTCTACCATGTCGGCTGCAATATTCGCGAACAAGAGAAAGTGTCATGCCCGATTATAATTATGTTCCGAGGGGTAAGACAACAATTGCAAAAATGTTGTTGAACCCAGTCTTCTTACATCTCAAGTACACAACAGATTTCGTTCTCGTGATGTGTAAAGAATTCGGAAGTTGCTCCAAGTCACATATTCTCTACTGTTCGGTTCTTGATGGAAGAATTCAAGACCCGCACTTGAGCTCCAGTTTTCAGTATTACGAAAGTTTGTTCAAATTGTCTTCCCATACAGAGGCCTTTCTTACGTGCTGATACATTTGATTATTGTAAGTGATGAATTTAAGATTCTGCAGTATAAAACCATAAAGTTTGGAACACAAATCTGTAACTTTTTGTGGTTTGTATGGATGTGGAACTCGATCTGTCATACGGTGGGAAGTGTATAAATTGATTATATCTTAGAATACGTTGCTGAGGAAAGAGCTTAAAAATAAACAAAGGAAAAGTACAGAAATCTGAAAAAATGCATAATAGGAACTTAGCTGTTTGTACCCTTCATAACATATTGTAAACATAATAATGTCAACGACTGTTGTATAGGTGGCATACACGTGCACGTGAGAAATATAAATACTGCACACATGATTTTAGTTGGAAGAACAGAAGACACGGAATATTATTTAAGATTTCAGTTTAGATAAAATTATAATATTAAAATAGGTACTAAATACTTATGTTTAGAAGGTGTAGGATGTGTACATGTGGGCTCAGAGTACATACCAGTCACGCATTATTTGGAATGCAATAATGAACTGTGAAATCAAGCCTAGTTCGTTAGTATTTACTGTTACCCCCAACCAAAAATATTTCTAATGGTTGATGATAATAATAATCGTGAAAAAGACGATAATAATAATAATAATAATTTGTACGGACATGCCTAAAAAAATAAAACGGAAACCGTAGCATATTCTTCTGTAACCTACAAAGAAACTCGAAATATCAATGACTTGAAGAGACGGGGAATAAAGAATAAACATTCTTAGAGAAATTTTGATACAGCCAGGTGGCTGTACCACCTCAGTCACAACAGACGTGCATAAACCCTCCACACAGAACTTCCAGGAAAGTGACTGGTCCAACAACATCGCAGCAGAATGCAAATTCTTTCATTTGTGTCTCCACAGGAGGAGATGACAGTAATAGGATGAATGTTCCTAGGAACCACACAGGTTCCTCTGTTATCGCAGTATTCCACGATACCAAAAGACCCATTCCTTTCATGTTTCTATGGAAGAGAACTTTTCAAAGATGTTACATTCGTATTCACAGTGAACATTCTTTAAGGGTCTTTGTTTTTTTCTATTAGACGCTGAACAAAAACAATCATGGAATATATTAACTGGAGCTTTTTAAGCTTAAATTTAATAAGTTTGTACAGAGATGCACTAAGTAGTAATTATGTTTTCTTTGCTAAGACTGAAAACATGTTTTAGGGAAAAAAGAATTTTGTTTATTTGTTCTACTATTCAAGACATTTCCAAGATTATGTTTCGGTTCTACATGATGTAAATTATTTGAACACTTAAGTATATTCGATGTTACTAAATAATTAACTGTCAATTTTATCTAGCCCTATTGTGTTGAAAAAGGAGTTTGTATGAACTTTCTGACGAACAACACTCTTCAAGTTATACATAAATTCATTTCCTGCCTTACAGAGAAGATACAGATGAGTTCTGTTAGTAAGACCTTTGTACGTTATGTTGAGGAACATCACAGACATTCATTATGTGAATTTTACAAAGCACTTAACTTCAATTTGTGGTAAAATTCTGTTATTTGAATATTAGGGCAACTCATGAGTAGTTACCACTAGACCGTAAAATTTTAAGTTGAAGTACTCAAAGGTTACCCTTAAGAATTTTGTCCGGTTTCGTTGGCCTGCTGAAAATTTAAATAAGAGCAGATTATTGAGGAAATTGGACGTGGGTCTGCAGAACATAAATTTTAACTACGTGTACTGTCAAGGACATCGCTGAGCAAATTGTTTAAGAATATCGACCGTCCTTAATGCTGTAAGATGACCAGAAGACATGATTTCTCTGTCCGTTTTGTTTAAACTAGCTTTGTAATTGGACAGCTAGCTTCATCAATCAGGCGTCTTGCCAAGTAGTGTTTCTGTAGTTGATATGTCTGAATTTAAAATCAGGATGTATGTGAGGAAACTCGTGAATGTAATCGTTTTGACACGCTTGCTAGTGATCCTCATGACAAAAGCTCATGTCAGTGGAAGCTAATTGCAATATTTGTGTTGCTCGGTTCACAATAAGGAAGTTAACACTTATAATCATTACAGAAGTACGAAACTCTTTAAGATGGGCGCAATTTAAAGATGCTCTTTAACCATACGAAGACTCGGCCCCAGTCCAAGTTCTCTGCAACGGACTGCCAGTCTCTCGGTGATGGCATCGAGGTGGGGTGTCTCGTGACCAGACCTCATTAAGTAACGAGTCTGACCCCGCAGTCATAGCCGCATTAGGGAATTCTCGCTGCAGAGAAGACGGGTTAGCAACTAGCGTTCATCTAAATTACGTATAAAAATTCCGTTCCTTTCTCACAGAGAATTCAGTCCGTCGTCACTGTGACGCCCATTCTGTGAATTCTGTTTAGAGAAATATTCGCTGTGTTTTGTGAGTGACAAAAAAAATACACTTGATTTTGAGTGGTAAAACGCAAAACAAAACCTAATTTCGTGTATACTAACTTTAATCGCCTAAGTCAGGTTTGAACATGTCCCGGATGCCAGGGAGCCGTGGCAAATATATTTTGTACGGTGGCGCCTAAGGTTTGTAGACTTTGCTTGCTAGCTTCCTTCCACTCATCTTCATCAGTTTAGAATTCTGAAGTGGCTTCTAGATTTTTGGAAAATTTGTGCACCCGTTTCTGAAATGATTTATATTAAAATTACATTCAGTTCTCCCACTTTGAAGAAATACTTTGTTCACTAGTGCACTGTATTTTTTAATAGCGTCAATTAATTTTTACGTTAAGGAGGTTAATTTGGCTGGTTTAATCTTGTGGTCTTCTAAGTTTGGTACACATTTGCTTCTTACATTTCTCAACAAGTAAGAGAAACTTGCGTTTTCAACTGTCTAAATATAATTAAGATCACCTAGACACAGGCCACATTGCCATTGGTAAATTCTACCGGTATATGAATTCATCTACTCCATTTTGTTTTTTGTACGTAGTTATGTTGGCTGGATACACCCTACTAAGTTATGTCGTGTTGTGCCATAGAAAGATAGATATTTACTTATGTATTTATTCATTCGGTTTTTATTGATGACACAGTCTATAGCTACCTGTATGAATTATCGAATGGTACTGTGGTTAATAAGAAATGAATTTTAAAGGAAATTAAAAGGCGTGGTGGCATAATTTTAGGTAATACATGGAAATTTGTCTGCAAGAGCTGAGGAAAACTATTGAGTTCATCAGGCTGGGGAGCCTTTTTCCGATCTGAGATATGAATTCATGACTTCCCGAATATGAAATGGGAGCTCTCTCCGCAATGTCTGGAACTTCGAAATATACTCATGAGCATCTTAGAGCGTCAGGTGTTGGTGCATCGATGTATTATATACGTCATACATACAAGGAGGTGATGCTTGCTAGGAACGCGATGAATGCGCGTGCGCAAGGTTTTGCTACTACCAATACTGACAGCTTTCGCACAATGACCTCATTCACTACACACTACTAGAAATGCTTGATATTTTCAGTCTGTGTGCAGTAGTAGAACAGCAACTATCAGCTGTAGAGAGCAGTCCCCCTCCCCGCACGGCGCCTAAGACGTGCGTCCCGCATGGGGATCATCTGGTGGTCTGTGGTTTGTATTTTTGGCTTCTGTTCCGGAGGTAACCGGTTATGCTGACTGAAGTATTTCATTCATTCATTAATTCTTTCTTTCTTTCTTTCCTTCGTTCTCTCTTTTCTTTTCTCAACATCAGTCTCATTTGCTGGTGCAACGTGACATTTTTTCACTCTCCTACCTTTGCTTCGCTGCACTTCAATTCGATACAAACTCTGCAGTTCAGGCAGTCATTAAATAGCCTGATAATCAAATTTAAGAGAGCAAATATTTTATTAGAGTTACGTCAGCTCGAAACAGGCGTGTCTATTCAGTGATGCGTGAACAGGATAAATTGTCCGCAGTGAGTGCTGTGTAATGAAATGCGTCATTTTGAACCAGAGTGCTGTAAACCTGACGATAACGCCGTGCACTGTGCGGACCCTTCTATTGTTCTGGCAACAGTCACTTTCTAGTCAAGTGTCAGTAAAATATTCTTCGTTCAGTTAGACTAGCAGTGTCTACATTAGCGCTGCCCTTCAAGGTACGGAACGATGCATTTTAAACAACACCGAAGAATATTTTCTCAGACTGTGAGCTGAACGCAAGGTGACCGCGAGCTGAAGACCGATAATGTGAACCAGGCTTTAATGACAAACCTTATACTGTCGTGCATGAATCGAGTTTGGTAATATGTTCTTATTTTCTGATTAACCCCATGAGTACTATCTCAATTTGTCTCCTCAAAATACCTATATAGGCCAAACTAAGTACACTAAATAACTATATTGACTGACTCGCCAAACAACCAACCAAGAAACCAAGAAACCAACCAACCAACTTATCTCCATACTGCAGAATCACGTTCGATAAACTAATACTTTCTCATTTAGTTGAGAAACTTCCTGCATTTTATGGAAACCAAAAGTCAATTTCACAAAAGTACTCGGGTTTTCCCTAACTTGAGCTAGATAAATTCAGTTTAAATTCTCCTCATATCGTTTATTTAAAATCCATTTTAATATTATCATTTGACGTGTGCATGGATGTTCACATTTTGTTTGTTATCTAGGTTTACCAACGAAAGCTTTACGTATGTTGATTTCTGTTCTGTTTCAAGTTACGCTTTTACTGTGAAAGATTGCTCAATCCAGTGTTCTAAATATCAATAGTTTCTTTGCACAACATTCTGTAACTTTTCTCGATTGGTTTCAGTTTCGAAATAAGTGTTACACAGTTAGGGACGGGGGACCAATTAACGCACTGAACAATACGGCTATCATTAAAGTCCATAATTTAACAGGCACGAACCAAGTTAATATTCTCACAACGTGTGTGTTACTGAGATAAACTTTATTGTTATCCTCCCACTTTCTTAAAGGTTTTTTAATTGACCTCTTACTGACTGGGTTTTAACACTGATATTTTCTCTGTCCCTGTGGAAGTGCCCGAACACATTTTCATAGAACTGACACTGTGTTGAATACTTTGGAAAGCTCTGGACAGTTTGCAGGTGTGAAGTATATGTATCGTGACAAAAATGCCATAATTACTTGTCCTTTAGTGTTTCATAAAAAAAAAGACAGGATACTTGATTAAGGACAACCGGATACGTACAGAAATTTTGAAAATTGGTAGAACAAGACCGTAGAATAGTTATTTTCATAAATTATAATGTATACTTTATTTAATTAGATAAAAAATTGATATTCTATATTTACGTAATGCAAATGATTAATCCAATAGCGAATTGAGGGTCGTAGCGTGTTTGATTCGCCCCCCACATGAATACAGTTCCGCACTTATTGAAGCAAAATTCTTTTAAATATATTACAATTTACTTTTTAATAGTATCATAGTGTTCATTAAATGTTTGCGGATAATCTGAGATATTCGCACATTCGTTTTTTTATTGTATGTTACTCGATATACCGAATCAGCGTTCACACAGAATTTGTAGTTATGCTTATTGACTGTTTCCAAGCCGAATTTCAAACGTCTGGTTCAAGAGGCTTTTCCCTTAACACCGTCAAGTCGAAAGCTGGATCTACATTTCAGAAAGCCTCTAGATTGTTGTGTTATATTTCAGAGAATATGATGTCAAACAAATTTCCATGTTTTTCAATGATCTATTAGCTTTTCACGATCCTAACTTAAATAGCCTTATTGCCGCTACCACGTCACAAGTCCGTGTGTCCACCATGTTATTAATATCCAATATATTATGTTAGAAGTTAGGAGAATGTGATGTGCTCTGGTGGCATAAGTTTCTTGCCGAAGTTAATCAGAATTCATCCAGCGTGTTCGAGATGCAACATGTGGACGGACAGGCGGTAGGACACAAACGACGAATTTTATGTACCAGTGCTTATACTGTATGTTTTTCGCATCACGTACAGAAGGTTCAATAGTTGTTATCTCAACAGAGGGCGCTACTGCGTTACTGTTATTTTTAACACCGCTCTGTCGCAATTAGCTGTGGTACGCACGGGTGTGTGCTGTGCAGACACAAGTGACGCAGACCTAACAATTCTCGTAATATAAAAACCAAATAAATCCAGGTGATTTGTTGTAGTTACGCTTGACTGAAGTCAGTATTGGAAAGTCACGCGTCGAATGATGAAGAGCGCTGAACGATGCCATTTCATGGGCGCCTCTTTTTGTTTCGTTAGTTTATTGATGATTGTTTACTGCTTAGCAAGACAAATGAATCTCATTCTACTCGTTCGTACAGCAGAATAATTGCATAAAGATCTAAATTTATTTATTCCTTTCCATCTCGTTTGTCGCGAAGCATATCACAGCATAATATACGAGTAAAATCGATGATCAGCTTAATTTTGAACACAATGCCTAAGGTACTGACAAAATGGCGGCATTGGGTTAAACATTTTTTTTTTATCAGCCTTTGTCTGTTTCATGATGTTAGTTTCGGATCAAGTTCCAGCATTGTACCTCCGGTCTGGCTGTATGCAGATACAGTTAAACCCTTTGAACATTTGTGTCAGAAACTTTTCTCGTGGTTATCGTCACGTAGTTCCCAAAGTTGACTGACATATCTAGCAAACAATTGTATCCTTATAAGTAATTGGTACGTTTGCTAAAACAATGTTTACACTAGCAGAGGTGTGAAAGGAGAACTGCAGTAGAACATTGCTGTGGTGTTCCGAATGCTTGGACAGGTAGTGGGATGTAAGGGGACGAACGGTGAACGTACTCTTAAAGAAATTATTAGTTTATAACCTCACATTATTATTAATAGTAGTAGTAGTATTAATTGTAGTAATAGTAGTAGTAGTAGCAGTAATTATTATTATTAATAGTAGTAGTAGTAGTGGACCGCCTCTGTGGTCTAGTGGTCAGAGTTTCTGGCTACATATACAGAGGTCCCGGGTTCGATCCCCGGCGGTCTGGAACGGGGTCCACTCAGCCTCGTGAGGTCAATTGAGGAGCTATTTGAATGAAAAAAGTAGCGGCTCCAGGTCTAGAAAACAGAGATTAACGGCTGTGGGGATCCGTTGCGCTGACCACGTGACACCCCTCTATCCGCAAAAGTTGGCACTAACTTCGCCGACCAGC
>Ga0123352_10017290_pt1 | contig 11501 bp, 6 predicted proteins | sample TergutLab28metaG_FD_89700 | JGI IMG/M metagenome (GOLD analysis project Ga0123352, IMG submission 89700) | Labiotermes labralis P1 segment gut microbial communities from Petit-Saut dam, French Guiana - Lab288 P1 | ecosystem: Host-associated > Arthropoda: Insects > Digestive system > Gut ...
AGCTCCTGAAGATGGACGTATTAACGTCTGAAACATGTTAAGCAATATATAATAAAGCAAGTGTCATCTAGTTGGTCAACCTTTATTCAAATATCAAGATGATGCACGGTCCAATACGCATAAAATATCTTACATCTTTCGTCACGAGTGGAAAATGTGGTGTCGGTGTCGAACTTTAATGTTATGTCTGCAAATGTAAATTAATAGGCATGAGTTAGAACAGTGAGGCAAATTACGCACAATGTTGATAATTGTGAGTACTTTGTAACTTTGTTAAGCATTACGGTATAAAATATTTATCTGAAGGAATTCCGTGACACCATCTTCTCTTGTTTAAAATAAAGGGGTGATTATAGCCAATGCCGGGACTTTGACAACAACAACGAGCGCTAATTGAATTTACTCGTGCGTTGTGTTTTCCTTGTCCAGAGGGATTTAATCCAAAGGGGTGTTGCTTTAATTGATCGTCAAACACCATTAACTTTCTTCGCAGTCTTCTACTTGGGCTTCAGCTTCTCCTTCAGCTACAGCTACGCTGGTATGTGAACCTAACTGTAGTGATCCCTCCTTTTGTCACTAAATCATATTGCAGAATTGCATTTGACTTACACATGACAGTAGCTGAAGTCGGCAGTCTTCTAAATGCGGTACGTACTGAGCGGTAAATTTCATGCTTTGTGTTACTGATGCTTCGAATTTCAGGTCTGCATTTCTCATATAAATGTAGTTCGAACGTCTAATACTTATTTTATTTATAATCTATGTTATGTTGTCAAAATATTTTTTTTAAATTTTTATTTCAGTGCATTAATTCATATTACATTTTCCTGCCTTCTTTATACGCCATAGTAAAATCTTCTGGTCAATGTGTTGAACTGGTAATACTTGAACATTTTGTAGGACATAGATAACCATTCGTAAATTTTACTTTAATGTTATAAGAACTCGTCCAAGCAGTTGAGACTGTTCTTTAAAAAAATTGTATAACTTACGGAAACATATTAGAACAGCTTCTTATTAACAAAATGCCTAATGTGGATGCTGTTCATTATATAAATTGGTTAATATGACGGGAAATGCACCATTAATATCTACCTAAAAGGGAGGAAAACCTAGTGTGATGTGTTCTTTATGCAGAACAGACACGTCTTCCAAGGATAATTGTTACGTGTCTGTAATGCATCTAATAATTTTTTAACCTCTTTCCTTCATCAATCAGTCTGCTCGTTTACTTACTGAGTTTTCAGGGACGACGAAAGTTCTACATCGATTGTTAGGTCTGTGATGGAAGTATTAATCGACCTCGAATTCTTGTTTTGCTTCCTAAGAAAAACAAACTCATGCAGCAGTAACAATTTTGTTGTTACAAGTGTACAGTGCGTCTGCCTGCTTAGTGCCATCACAGTGTCCGCTAAAGAGCAGCAGTTTCTAAATGTGTTTTTGTTGGCGGCTCACAAAATCTCTGAACAAAGAGTAAATGTGAAAATGCTGATGTTTATAATCAGAATGTTTCGTGGAAACAATAACCTGTCTCTCAGAATCAGACTTTCGCAGATTTTTGACCCTACAATTCCAGAGTTGCCAAAAGAATGCGGGTATGAATAAGCTATGTTTAATGACATCATTCGCTTTGTAGTCTATCTCGCGACAGGTCGTTATCTTCTTCAAAAGCGAATTCTTCAGCATGTACAATCAAGTCCTTCCTGTTTCAAATTCCAGTACCATCTCTTGCCCTTAAGGTCAAACAGGAGCTGCTTACCTCTTCTTCCTATTCTTCTCGACCTGTCTAGCTTTCCTTCAGTAACGCATTTTGGAACGCTGTTCCTACGCAAAATGTAATTAATCCAGTTAGCTTTCCTTCCTTATATTGGATGTAAGATATATCATTGCATTGGATGTAAGATGTAACATTGTATTGGATGTAAGATGTATCATTGCATTGGATGTAAGATGTATCATTGTATTGGATGTAAGATGTATCATTGCATTGGATGTAAGACGTATCATTCTTCTTTGATGCAATGTCGTAAATTTAAATGTTCGACATGGAATGTCGTGGAGTGTGATTTCATGTCCCTCCTTCTCCATGCAGATTTTATTTCCAAAGTATCATGTATTGTGATGTACCTACTTGATGCTACATAACATAGGCAGTATACACATATTTCTTAAATATTTGCTGAGTAAGCTACCGAACAACATATACTTTCATTAAGTCCATTTTTAGAAAAAAATATCTTGCAGTAGACAACATTATATTGGCTTATTACATGAAAGGTTTTAGTACTCAGTTGCCGGACAATTGGCAGAAACTGGTGGAGGTATAAACTGCTGGTGCCCAGTAACACTGCATATGCTAGTATAGCACAGTTTATTTTCCGGCCTGAACGGAACCCCACGACTATCGTATATTCGAAAATATCTTTTGACGCAGAAGATTAATTGAAACGAGGCCGTTAAATTTCAACGTAATGTACACTGTAATTGTATTTATTACTGAATTACGAATAAAATGCAAAGAGGCACCAAATAAAATTACTTTACATAAACAGCATTAAAAATAACGTCACTTCGTATATGATGAATCTATTTTTGAATGAGTGAGCAATTGGCAATTTTTTTGTAAACATCCTTTCTTTTGTTTGCGGCAAGGTCACGCCAGCACTGAAAAGTAATATATCTGCAGTGGTCGTCTTTGTTTGTTGTTAAACGTAAACAGGTGCTGTTGCAACAGCCTTTAAACCCCCGTTATGACTCATCCAATCAGCCGTCGCTCCCATACTGCAAATGTTTACTGCCAGTATGACTACCACGACTGCTATATCGTTGTCTGTCAGCGGTTCTGCTTCTATATCAGTCCAGGATTTTATGTTATTATGTTTACACCCTCACAGCCTGGTTCACAAAGGCGTTCTCCAGGTTCCAGGGTTGAGTTGGGAACAAAATATACACTTATATTTCATTGTCATCGTTGTCGCCTGCTTCACAGTATTCCCTTTCATAGTTTATACAATGGATCCTGCCTTTCTATCACTGGTGGCAGTACCTCTGAAAGTGACTTTATGAAATGACCGTGGGTCAGCTATTGTTCGCGAAATTCAGGGACATTCTGGAAACGACGCCCTCGTAGCAACAATTACGTTCTTGTAAACAAGAAGAAATCAGAAGGGGGCTAAATATGTAAGGAGGGTGAAAGATCACAGCCACATGTTTAGCAAGCAACAATTTGCTGCAATAACCAAGCAATGAACACTTGTGCATTGTCATGATGAGTCAATCTGTTTTACTTGTGACATATTTGTGGTTGTGTTAGCAGATTCTGCCTCAGACATTATAAAATCTTCCGGTAACAATCATTATTAACTTTTGGCCTGGGGGGGGGGGGACAAATTTCTGATAAATCACTTCAAAAATATTAAATAGGATTCTCTTGAATTCAACCTGACCTTCTCAGATTCTTCTAAAGCGTAGAGGATGGATCACGTCAACCGAGAAGTCTAATGTTTTATTTCTCGTTCGTAAGAGTAAACCTGCCGGTCCCAATGGCCACGCAGTCTAAGGCGGAGGTCTGCGAACGCTTATCTGCTGAGATTGTGGGTTCGAATCCCGCCGGGAGCATGGATGTCTGTCTCTTGTGAGTGTTCAGTGATGTCAGGCAGAGGTCTCTGCGTCGAGCTAATCACTCGTCTAGAGGAGTCCTACCGAATGTGGTGCGTCGTTTTGTGTGATCTAGAAACCTCACAAATGAGGACGCCATAGCTCACGTTGGGCCGCAGCGCCACAAAACAATACAGTAAACCCAGGATTCTTCTTCTGTTATGACCCTCGTCAATCATATGTTGTTTCTGACTTCATTCAACAGATTCCCGCCCTCTGTGAGCAACTGAAACTCGGACTTTTTGGAGGGAAACTTACCACATGTTGAGGTCCTCTTTTAGAATTCGACAGCCGAGGTCTTCCCTGCTAGCAGTCTCGAAGTGGCGCTTTGTCAGTCTTCGTTGAGGACTGAGAATTTTCTTCACGTTATATTCTGTGCCTATTTTAAACAGGTCGACATTAACGCTGACAAATTTCAACCGAAGTTTTCCCGTGCTTGAATAGAAAACCCAATCAAAAGTCCGTGTTCTTCTCATAACATTGTTATCAGAAGATTTTTTAATACTTTTCTACCCTTCCACTGCGCTACTGCAGAGTCTGAAGCAAAATTTTAACGAAACGCATTGCTCGCTGAAAAAGCTACTTGAAAATCGCAAGTAACAAGTGCTAAACAAACAAATGGTGAAAAGCAACGCAAAGGGCTATGGCAGTAAAACTCACTATGCAGACACATAAGATACTGATATTATAGGACCTAATGTTTGAAAAACTATAGCCTATTATTTGCCTATGTCAGACCTAACGGCGGCTTGTGGAATTATGGATGTATACTCATGAGTTTTGATAAAGAAATTTCTTTCACCGTTTCCTCTGTCAGTTTACCTTAACTTTTTTCGTCTCCAAGTAACCTTTTTCTGTTCTCGCCCTTGTCTGTTGCTTGATATTCTTCCAAACCAGGGCTGCCCAATAAACAACTTATATTTAATTTATTTTCTTCATTTCTTTATTGTTTCTCCACTTTACCCAAAACTTTCTCTACGAGATCGAAGAAGTTTGCGGCAGTTTGTTTTCTTCATTATTCATTGATCCTCTAGTCCACAGGTTGACTCCAGAATGTGATATTTGTGCGTAGAAAAATCACTCATTTTTTTCATTATTCATTTTCATATTATTAGAGTGAGAAGGTGCATTATCAATGCTCTTCTTTTCGTGCTATATGAAGGGACAAATTCAGTCAAAAACCAATTTCGAAAAGTTTCTGTTTTGGAACTTTTAACAAAAGCAATTAATTTATGATTATCTGAGGCCATATAACAGGCAAGAATCGTTATTAGTGTTCTGCTTCTTTTATAGATAGGAGCTGATTTCTCTTTGCGGGAAGCCGGAGTGTCTAGGGGAAGCACTTTCAAACTTAAGCTTGTTTCGTCACTATTGTAGAGCTGTTAATATGATAAGCATGCATTAAATCTTTATAAGAGAATGAAGTTCTCTAAATTTAAAAAATGATTCCGCATCTGCCGATAAAATATTAAGCAACCTCAGCCAGTAACATTCCCTCTCTTTCCTCCAACGATCTATCCATCTTGTGCCAGCTGTGAAATCGCATTCTCCTTCATTAAACGCCTTTTGTCAAATCAGCTCTTTTTCTTTCACAGATTCATTATTTTATTTGACAACTAACGAATGTCACTTCCTGTAGCATCACTTATCGTATTTCGTAGCCCACTCGGCTGATCGCCCACATGAGCAGCAAAATAACACCAGAAAATGAAATCACCAGCTGCTACATAAAATGAGGAGGATGTAAAAGACGTTCATGTATTGGTGCGCCCTTTTTTCTATGTTGTACGAAAAACAAAAATAAGCTTCTCTAACTTCTCGGTTTACAAACTTCAATCGTTATCTTTATGGAAGCCAAACCGTTGTGTTTGCTACTAAATAAACTGCACTCATTCAGTCTAAAACAACACGTTTTTATTTTTATTTTCTTTGTCTGTAAACAAAGGCCCCCTTAGATTCTTATTATACCTTCCGTTATAAGATTTTATTATTGGCATGCATAGTTACGGCCGGCCTGAGTACAGGCCGGCCGTAACTAGTGGCATTCAAGTAAAGGAAACAATCTTAGTTAAAATAAACCTGTGTTGTGTTAAACTGTTAAGTGTAGTTTGTTTTTAGTCTTCTTTGTTTCTTTTCTATCCTCCTTTCCTCCGGTTCTTCATTTAAAAATCTGGCAGACTACCACTTTCCAATTTCCATTTTTTTGTATTCCAATCACCGACAGTAATATGGCTGACGCCATATTCTTCTGATTTTTTTTACTTGTTTTCGAATTTATCTACAGTGTGTTAGGCTTGAAAGTTTTTGTTTTCTATTTGACACGTTATTGAAAAATCGTTATTTCTTAAGCCGTTGCTAACTTCGTCAAAGAACAAAGCAAAACTGCAAGGCAGACAACAGCTCACACCACAGTATCTAATAACCAGCACTTCCACAAGATGTAAACAATTGATAATGAAACATGGAAATATTTGTGTGTATGATTATGAAGTTGTCTCCGTTGGTCTGTCAGTACTCAAGTAACCTTTCGAGATATGCGAAGAGATTTCCATTAATTTGGTATTATAGAATGCTGCAAAACATTATCTAATTACTTAACTTCTTTCAGATAGAATAATTTTGACGATTAGTGTACATACGTTTCTACGTTCGTCTCAAACGACATTAAATACTTATGGAAGCGAAAAATATGTCACAAAATACTGAAGAAGAACATACATCCTGCGTCCGGCATCTATCCAATAAATATTACATATTTCAATATAGTTAAACAGAAAATACACATTAATATCTTTCCTGAACAATCAACAATGTACTTCCGAGAGTATCCATTATCACACGTGGGGAAAAAGGAGAGCCTTGGTAGTGTTTAAGTTGCTTGGAAATGAGACTGCATTTTCCTGTCAATGTAGTCTTCTTACAATGCTAAAAATAACTTTAAACATAGACGAAATTGAGCAATGGTGCCCCACTTTTATATTGGCAGATTTTTGTAATTATGTGCAGCAAGATGAGTAATTTTGTCTGGGTGTGAAATAGGTGTGGTAGGGTCTCTGCTACAAAGCAGTCAGTTCTTTTATAACAAATTTAAATTCGTTTACTGAAAACAATAAAAATTACAGAGGTGAGCTAAAGGGTGTCCTAGACATAAGCGTGGTGAAAGATGGCCCGCATATAATGCAGTATAAAATAATAATCGTAAAATATGAACCAACAAGATGCACTATTTTTTATTAATTTATTTCAATTATAAGCCTCTACATGTTTCGAGCAGGCTTGCTGCTCATCATTAGGAGGATCAACTCTGTATGAACAGCAATTGGTGTAGTCATGCTGAAAAATAATGAAATTGTTTAAAACTACTTAAGTATATGTTAAAAATAAATAAAATAATAAATTTGTAGCAAGCAAAATTTTAATAAAATAAACTATTCTTATAACTACGAAACTCCTTATTTATTTGTAGATTTCTTTTGCTTTTCAAGATTCTTAGAGCCGTTGTTGCGTCCACAATCGACGCAGGTTTGAGAGAAAATTGCTCAGTTTTCATGCAGCCACTTTGCGCAGACTAAATATTTTATTCAGTTGCATTTTCCTGTTGTTACACAGTAGCATTACCTACATTGTTTACAGCGGACATTGTCATTATCTTTATCAGAACTTCTCGCTTTCCGATTGTGTACCATTTTCTTGAAATTATTCTTCATACGTTTGGCTTTTTCTCTCTTCCTCTGGATGATTGACGAACTAGTGAGAACTGTCCATGGAGACTTCTCTTTAACCTTGAAGGCCTGAGTTTGATAAGTTTGATGGATAGAAAAATTCCGTCAGAATTCGGTTGGCGTTTGCTCCTAAAAAACCTGAAAATATGCCGATGGATGCACGGATGCATGAATGAAATCGTGCCATCTTAATAGGTTCTTTAACACATAACATGGGCAAATAAAACATTTTATTATATACAAGAAAATTTTGTAATCTTTCATTAACATATCACTGAAAAATCAATATACACTTGGATGTATGAACATAGTCCACCCACTTGAGTTAAAATGTTTGTGGGAATTCTTTACCCATCTTTCAGTGGGGAAACTTTACCCAAATGTGGAGAAAAAGATGCCCCGGCTGATTATGGGGCTGCGGCATTGCTGGCGAAATTTTATAACGGTAAAAAACAGGAAAAAATCCACCCTTCCTTTTCGATAGTGTTGATAAAATTGCTGTAAGCATAAACAAAGAGAAAATTATTAAATAATAGCCCTTTTAAATGTATTGGGTCACAAATCACGCTACTTTCTTTCCAAAACAGTGTCAGGGCGCTGAGCAAAACACAGCACCTACGTCTTGCACAGTCTCAGACTCACCAATGGGAGACCTCCTAGCTGCGTAATGTGTGCTGCTTCCTAGTTCTAAGGTTTCCAAGTTAATTAACTGTAGAACGTCATGGACCAGGCGGGCGAATGTGCCCATTTTCCACTATACTAAATGAGTTTTAAATGTTCTTGTAATGTACGTCGAAGCATTGGACACTGAACAGTGACTTCATATATATATATATAGTTTTATTGTTCATATGAATGGGCTTACGTAAGAACAACGCGTGACTGTAATGCTTATGTAAGTAGGAATTACATAGCAGTTTTTGTTTTGAATATAGTGTTTATTTTAAAGCAAGTTTTTGTGTCCTGCACAAAATATTCATTTTCTTTCTTGTATTAGCTACATTTCCTTGTTTTGTGAATAATATATACAGCGTGGATGATAACATTCCAGACACATTTCCTGCTGGAGAAGGCGCCTGTCAAGTACACATTGTAAATGTCTAATGTTACACTTTTGTTTTAAATAAGCTGTAACTTGTACATTACGTCACACTGTTGTGCTTTGTGCTACGAAATATGTTTTTTGCCTGTCTGATTTTTGTCAGCTTGTATTTGGATGCACTGAAACGCACGGCGGAATTGCCATTTTACACATGATGAGAGAGTGGTAGAGACAATGAAGTCTCTTACAGCTGACCTACAAATACCGTGCCTTCCTGAAGTCGGTGGTGCTTGTCTTATACTACACCTCATTCACAAGTTTTCACTTTGTGAGAAGCAAAGAAAGAAAATTTAAGTTCAAGAAACAATGAACCGAGACAACTTTTATTGTAGGATTATAGTAAGGAAGCGATGAAATGAAAATTAACGTCACTGACAAAAGAGGACATCAAAAGAAATCTGTCCAGATAATCTACATTCGGTTAAAATATGACAAAAATTTGGGAAAATCTACGTGAAGACTTAGGTTTGTTTCATATTGATGTCAGCGGCATACGTGACACAACAATGAATGAAATACATTCTACTTTTTCCATGCCAGAACTTTTAATATTTTTACTTTGCTGACAGCAACATATGAATGTGAATAATACATGGAATATACTGCTGGGTTTCCGTGGCCTTGTCTATCTTGTTAAAAACAAAATAAGTTTTCAATAACATCTAACCCATCGAAAGAAAACTTAATTTGTTAGCGAAAAGGAAGAAATATAGAATGATAGATAAAATGCACTCCCAAACATGCAGGTGGTGAACCTACAACACGATACAAGGAGAATGTTTTATGAACGTAGGACTTCTGAAACACGGTTTCCGAGTTACAACCTCCTGAATATTAAAATACGCGAAGTGTCTACCTTGAGATTCAAAGCAGGTCTTGAACATCTGAAGACAGATTGCCTGCCTCGCTGGAAACTCCAGGTTTCGTACCTGTCATTTCAAATCCATTCTGCATTCATTGTTTCAAAGTCCTGGGCGTCATCGACTTTTGTGACATAACATAAAATTTAGATGCGCCCAGATTTAAAAATGTAAGGGCCTTAAATGAGTAGAACAAGCAGGCCATGCTGTTGGCCCATCTGTTTCTATTCATTGTTCCGGAAACATGTTGTTACCGAATTCCGGAAATTCAACAAGAAATCATGGTAGAGAACCGTCACGCATGAACCATAAATGAACCTAGTCTTCTTTCGACAGACCCGAAAGAATAATTCTTAGGCAATCGTGGTCAAAAACCCGTGTCAAAAGTGGTGGAAGAAAGTAGGATCTCAGAAGCCTTTGTTATGCAATACCAAAAAACAAACACACACACAAACACACAAATTTACGTTTAGAGAAAATCGTCGCAAGTGCCCGGAGTGCAAGTTTCGGTGCGGTTTTTTTATCATGTTTTTTTATTACAGAAATTAATTCTTCCATCTCTTGCAAATCCTGCCTCATATATAAATAAAACTAAAGACGGAAATGCAGGATTACTAGTGCATTTCCTAAGAAGCGACTCGCAAAATATTCTTCTTGGTAGGTAAACTTTCAGCTGAGGTTCTTGCACTTTTTTTGTAGATGGCTGGGCTGAAGTTGTTTTGCGTGTAAGTCTCGCCACGCTGTTCTGTGAAACTTTGTCACATGTGACAATTTTTCTTGTGATCGTCTCTGGATTTTCAGAACTGACGTCAAGGGTTTTGTCTTCCTGTTGAGGCTGTAACGCTGTTAGTGGTTGCTCACGGTCATTTGGCTGCATAATATTTGTGCCATTTGCTCTAAGCCGTCTCTAAATAGCGCATAAGTGATCGATGTGGAATTGGACAATACGAAAAATATCCGTGGTACATATGACGTGATTCACTTTCACTGACGTAAGCTGGGCCGAACATCAGATGCGTGTCTGACAGTGCAGCTTGTGTTTACTCAGCCAGTTCACCAATTTGACACTTCGAATGGGACAAGCAAACTGACGTTTCTTTGCTACACACCGACTGCCTGCTGCTTGCTGTGAAAGTCACAAACAGAATGATGCGAGTCGCAGATCAACTGCGTGGACAATCCAGGTCGGAACTTTGGACATATTCTTTAATCTCCAGGATGCCGTAACTCAGAAAACATGCTTCGGAAACCCTATGTTCATATACATTTTTTCTTGCACTGTGGTGTATATTCACCTTCTGTAGGTTTGGTTGAACTTTTTTATTTTCTTCCTGTGTACATTGAGCTGAGAGAGCCAAAAGATTAATAAAATATTTGAAGTCTGGCTTTGATGTATTTTACTGTCACGGTGTGACAATTCTTGCTACATCGCAATTAATAGCAACGCAAATTCTAATTTGAATCCCAGCACAGCCATCAGATCCGCATTTGCTTTCATTTGTGGTAACTTGGGCAAGATGATAGCCGGCTGTTACAAGCAATCACCAAATTGTTTCAATGTCGTTTTTTGTCTCTTCTCTTAATCTATCTATCTGTCCGGATTTTTACCAGCTGTCGCCGTCTTCCGGAAACCAAACGCCATTCCTCTCTGTTTCTCCATTGATCTGTTTCTAAATTTCTTTTTATCATGACTGCTTGTAATCTCTTATACTGTCTTCTCTTAATATATATATATATATATATATATATATATATATATATATATAAAACCTACCACCATCCTGTGCCGTTGTTACGAAATCTGGGAACCTTAACTTCCTCGAACCATCTGGGCCTGTCCAGGCCTGTAATGGGACTGCTTTACCTTTATATATATATATATATATTAAAGTTTTGTTGACCGTGTATCGCGACATATCCGTATAATATGAACCAATTGCAGTTTATAGAGAGTTGATCCTCCTGATAATGGGCAGCAAGCCTGCTCGAAATATGTAGGGGCTTATTATTGAAATAAATTAATAGAATATAGTGCATCTTGTTGATTCATTTATTCGGTATATATAGGCGAATATATATATATATATATATATATATATATATATATATATATATATGTGTGTGTGTGTGTGTGTGTGTGTGTTTGTGCAAAATTACAAA
>Ga0123352_10017295_pt1 | contig 11499 bp, 9 predicted proteins | sample TergutLab28metaG_FD_89700 | JGI IMG/M metagenome (GOLD analysis project Ga0123352, IMG submission 89700) | Labiotermes labralis P1 segment gut microbial communities from Petit-Saut dam, French Guiana - Lab288 P1 | ecosystem: Host-associated > Arthropoda: Insects > Digestive system > Gut ...
AGGCTGAGTGGACCCCGTTCCAGACCCACTACTACTCAGAAAATGTGGTAGCGCCGGGGATCGAACCCGGGACCTCTGTATCTGTAGCCAGAAACTCTGACCACTAGACCACAGAGGCGGTCGGACGACAAACCTATAAATATAAAAATGACAAAGAAATTTTTAACGAAGCATTCTTAGTTGTCAAATTGTTTTTTTAGTTATGTCAGCACAAATATTTGGGAAGAACATGTCCCCCTCCAACTGCTGACGAGACAGCAAAAGCCTCCGACACACCAGACCACATGGTACCACCTTCCAGAATGGTCTGCATAGCCACAATATCAAATATTCTTACGAATACAAAAGTTACGACCTTCGAGGTTCCTGCGACGACTAGTGCCAAGGGTAATGACATCCTCGGTGTAAGACTGTGTAAAAAGGTAAAGTATTCCCGTTACAGGCCCGGTGTGGCCCAGAGGGTGGGTAGAGGTATAGCTCTACTCTTGCATGACGGCAGCACTAGAAGGGGGAGAGTGGTCACGTAAGACTGTGTAGCTTGTTAAATAGTTACCAGCGTATGGGCAGAGTATGTTTTTTCTTCTTACGAAAGAGCAAGTTCAGAGACAATGATACCATCCGCCAGATTGTAGGACGTCACAATATTAAACAAGTTAATCTTCAATCAACAGTTCTTAGAGCTGCTTTACAGCCGAGATTCTTCTAAGTATCCGGAACGTATATTCAGAAGTTTTAAAGAATTAGCATCGGAAAACTCTTTTAATATTAATATCTAGCACATTTCGTATGACGGTCCCCCACAGTGCCTTCTAATTGAAGTGATACAGTTGACGGAATCTTTTAATTTCATTTAATAAAGTTTCTCTGGATCGGAATTCGTTTCCCATGTTGGAATCAGAGATTAGATGGACCCATTTCCTATTATGTTCAAGTTACAGAAAGTCACATTCCCGGTTTTCAGAATAATTTAATCGATTTAGAGGAGTCTGAATCAACGTGCACAATTCATTCCTTCCATTTTCCACGTCAGACGAAGACGAAATAAATGGAAAAGTTTTTTTCGAGTCAGCAATTACGTCCATTTCAGCAGTGGTACTGACGTCACTCATTACTGAAATCTATCCACAGGCCACAGCATGGAACGCTGGAAGTCCTCCAGCCGGTAGCTGTAAATTTTATCTGCTGGAATTAGACGCCGTACAATGTGGTAGAATATTATTGAAGTTCCACAGTTCGGTACTGACTTTATTTTCAGAGAAGAACACTATTCTTTTTCTCTGAAGATAAAAGTTGTAGCTTCCTGCAACAATCCTGCAAATTTCTGCCACAATACATGGCTTCACATCCCAGGAAACGGGAATTATCTGAAACACATAGAAAATTGTGTATCCACGTAAATTACACAGCTTAATACACCATTATTTGTGGAAATACGAGTCGAGATCTTCTAACTATGACAGTGAAAATCCTCGTGTGTGTTTATTAAACATTTTCGGAAGAACTTGATATTTCCACGTGACCTTCCTTCTGGTAACAGCCGTTAGCTGTACTGACCCAGCTAGGCTTATTGTAGTTCTGCTTATGTCTACAATTAAGAGAAAATCAGCCGGTTACTGGCGTAACATCAATCAGCTTTCTCCTTTATCAGCGGTAATACCAGACCAATATACTAATTGCATTTTGAAATTTCTGTGTTTTTGTCACTTATTGTTCTGTACAACCACAGATCAGCGCACAGATGTTGTATGACTTAAAATAGCAGAATAGTGTTGCCTATTGTTTTAAGCATCGTGCCAAAATACGGGGACGGGGGTACAGAATTTCACGTCCTGTTATACGTGAGGCCGAGTTCGTTTAAATTTCAAATATGTTGACGCAGCCGTCAGAGGCCTCTAGTTTTCACTGTCACGTGACTCGAGGCATTTACACAGAAGAGGCACAGATGCGGCACTTCAACATGGTGGCCCACTTGGAAAATATGTCTGGTTCGGAATTCCGAGGAGTTACCTGCCTTTTTGTGGACACGGCATTTGTGTGCAGCCGATATCCATCGCCAGCTCGTGGAAATGTATGACAATGATGCGAAATCCAGGCAGCTCTTGGCCAAATGGTGCCGCACGTTTGCATCTGGCAGGGTCACTGTGACTGACGATAGGAGAAATAGGTACGAAGCTCCTCGCAGACAAATGTCAACACTGCAAGCGTCTAGGAACTCATTAAGACGGACAGAAATATAACTTAATGGCTTATGGCCATCATTATTCTACCGCATTATGCGGCATATCTTGGTGGATGTGTCACAATAGGGTTAGGTCGGTACCTGTGGGTGTATCATGCGTTAACAGACCACAAAGCAGTACGAATGGTGGCCTGTCCCAGTTTTCTGCAACGATATGCAGTAGGGGGAGACAACTGTCTTCGTCGAGTATTTGCTGGTGACGATAACACGTGGATCCACCATTTCACTGCCACCAATAAATGATTCAACATGGAGTGGAAACACCTCCATCTAACCCAGGAAGAGTTCTCGGGTGACACCACATGCTGGCAAAATGCTGACAACCATCTTCTGGGGGTCATCGGATGTGCTACTGGTGGACGCACATTGCCACACCGAGAAGCTCGCGAAATACCTCCAGAAGTATATTTCCCGGTCTTCTAAGCGAGGCGATGGTGTGATTCTCCTCCATGATAATGTCCGAAAGCACATGGCACATAGATTTCGAACTTGCTGCAAGATTTCGGTTGCGAAACGTTGGGCCACTTCCACACAGTGCGGATTTTGGCCCCCAGGGATTTGCATCTCTTTGCCGCCTTGAAGGAGCACTTGTAAAGGCATCGTGTCACCTGCAATGACGATTTTAGACGCGCTACTATCTTGCAACATGGACATACGTTTAGTGTCCCTAAAGGCCACATTTTTCACATGGACAAGCGCCTCAACCATCATGGAGACTATGTTGAAAAATAGCGTACCGGTGGTATTTCATTGTGTTGTCAGCTTCCAGTATCAAAACTTTGCCTTTGGTTTTGTAAGTACTGTAAACGTATCTCTTAATCCATCTCCCTATGTATGGAGGAGGATATACTTACAGAAACACTCACACATAATTTGGCCCTCAGCAGAAATCAGTGGTCAATATCAAACTCCGAAAACTTTATCTATAAGAAAAAAAATCCCCGATTACTATTAGAAATTCTTTCGCAAATGAAAACGAAATTTGTATACTAACAGAACCATACATATCCCCTTTTAATGGTTCTGTCATTTCCATTATAAAATTATCATCAGAAGCTGCGTTGTAGCTGGTTCTGACACAGGCGACTCTAATACAGCCGACGTGAGTCGGGACTGATTTTCCCGTAAATGCAATGTGAAAATGGGGAAGGTAGTTGCAGGCAATATATTTTGACCAAGGAAAAAATATGTTCATACGTAGAAAAATTTACAAACAATAAGAAATGGCATGTAAATTTACGGAGGAAACACTTGCCCTTGGAAAGTAGGCTGGATATCTGGATCATCTCCAATGTCTAACATTATTGGTGGTTATGAAAGCGTCTCCGAAGTAGACTTGGAGAAATCAAGCACCGAATTCTGGCGAGAAAATGAACACTTTTTCTCACTCAGAATCTCCTCATAGCAAACAAACAAGCAACATCGCAATTTCCTCCTACTAGCTGCTCGTTCGAACCAATGATATCAAACACCTTGGTGTCAGCTTCAATGAGCCCAAGCCCTGCAGTCAACTTAGCAACGGTCGTGTTTCTATCCTTTGGCTCAAGATCAAACCCATCGCACTTTTTCAAGGGCGATTTGCTTCCGAATTTCAACAATACATTCGAGCGTGAGTTCCTGGTCGAGTTCAACAATTTTAAACCATCTTCAGCATCGCACGTACTGACATACGCGCTGGGCTTAATATAATGTGTGGGCCGGGTAGCTCAGTCGGTATAGCGACTGGCTAAGGGCTGGACGGTCCGGGGATCGAATCCCGGTGGGGGCGTGATTCTCCGCACCTGTCCAGACCGGCCCTGGGGCCCACCCAGCCTCCTGTACAATAGGTACCGGGTCTTTCCAGGGGGTAAAAAGCAGCCGGGGCGTGACGCTGACCCCTCACTCCCCTCTAGTACCGTGGTCAAGAAAAAGTAGAGCTATACCTCTACTCCCCCTAAGGGCCGTACGGCCTGTACACAGCCTCAATGCCTGTACCAGGGTGAACTTTACCTTTTTAGAATAATGTGTCGGGGTTCAGATGACGTAAGTGCGGAATGAATTAATTCAGGGGCTGAATGCATCCTCTATTTTTTCTCACGCGTGACGTAATTTAAAACACAGTTTGAGTAGCCCTAAAGTTCTCTATATCTTCTGACTCTCAGAATACGTTAGATGCACTGGAAATAACAAAGAACATTCGGTCCAAACCAACTATATTATAAAGAAATAATAAGGGTATGGTAAAACAGGGGACTTCACAGTTGTGGTAAAACCATTATTTGCATTAACCTTGGCGCTAGACTGGAGTTGGTGGTCAACGCTACGTGCTGGCCGTTTTACCCTCGGGAAAGCGACCTGATTCCCATTGTACAGGGGCTTGAGTGGGCCCCAGGAAAGGTCTGGACGGTGGCCGAAAATCTTGCAACCACCAGGATTCGATACAAGACCGTCCCGTCTGTAGCTATTCGTTAACCATCTACGCTATCCTCCTCCATAAGGGATGGAACAGGAGCGTCTTTAAAAGTCTGGCTAGCATATGTAGACTTATGTATAAAGCGAAGTACACCTTAATGTTGGGACTGGCAAGAAGGAGGACAAGTAAACTGTTTACCCTCAAGTGCAGAATCAGCAGCCAATCACAAAAAGCATGCACAGAACGAGAGGCTAACTAAAGACTAAAATCTGCAAAGTCCATTCCTCATAGTCAAGAGAAAGCCTTAGCTGTGTGTCCTATTGCGCGTACTGGAGCTGGCACAGAATTGTACGTTACGTGTTAGCTTGCGGTGGGTGATTAATGCACGAGAATGCATAGACTTTCTTACACGGCAGCCACAACCCACTGCCTCTTGTAAAAGAAGGTCGCTGTTAAGAAAAAATAATTACAAATTTCGAGACTTCGCAAAAGCAACAACACTTATAAGAATAGTTCGGTTCACATTTTCTGAACATAATTACGTAAGGCATAAAAAAACGTACTAAGAAGATATTTGTGTATGCTACTGGTGTCGTAGGTATTATAGCGCCGATTATCAGGTAAACTCTAAAATATTTATATATTACACTTTAAACCGCACAGTGTGCTCTAGTGTAATATCGGAAATACCAGAATTAGATGACAGCATGTTCATTCCTCAACAGCAAAATTCTTGTAAACCAGCACAAAGAGAATGAATTAAGATTTAGATTTTCTGGAGAGTTCGTGTTATTTATCGCAATGTAAGATTATGACAATGAGGGCAGAAGATTCGCTGCTTGATACTCTCACTAAAGGCATTCCCGGTCGAATTAAGGGAAGTAACGGAAAGTCAGGGTTAAACATTTTAGATGTCTTCTGGAGTTGCAAACTTAATCTCTAAAATGAGGTCTTAATTTTCCAGCCTTTACCCTTCTTCCACCTAAGTAGCAACAAACGGCCATGTGTCCGCGTACCAATTATTGTTCTTTGTGCGTTTAGTTGGTCTGCAGTTTCTTAATTAGTGTTGGTCTAATTACGTAAGGCATGTAATTGCGAATACCTGAACAGAAAATTTATTTACTAGGTAGCGCGTTCGCAACATTGCGAAAAGCGACTATTAGCTTCGTCATGTCTGTACGTCTGTCCTTCCGTCCGCATGGAACAACTCTGCCCCTACTGGATGGATTTTCATAAAATATGATATTTAAAGATTTTTGGAAAACCTATCTATAAAATTCAAGTTTCATTAAAATCTGACAAGAATAACGGGCAATTTACTTGAAAAACAAAATTTATTTTTGATTTTATGTCGCTAGATTCATATTAGAATGAGAAATGTTTCAGACAAACGTTGTAGGGAAAATCAAAACACACATTTTATATCAATAACTCTTTTTTCGAAAATCGTGCCGTTTATGAGATAAGGTGGAAAAACACTGCAGAGCCGGGCAGGTCACAGATGACAATATGGCGCATTTTTATTGCGTGCTGGATAACTAAAGCTACAAACACACAATCAAAATAGGTAATACATTTATTTATCTCAGTATTTAACAAACTTAATGCACAAAATTTTTGTTTTACATGCCTCTACATGTTTCGAGCACATGTGCTCGAAATATGTAGAGGCATGAAATAAAACTTATTGTTAACCAATTTTTTGCATCAAGTTGGTTAAATACTGAGATAAATATACTGCGATGCACGGTCAGCAAAACGTCAAAAAAAAAAATTACGTAATACATGTTACTTTTCCATTGTAACAATGTTGACACGAAAGTGCCTCAATGTTGAGTTGTACGTTTAGTGCCTGCATACCAAAATTAGGTAGTGTCACGTATATAACAACTCGAATTTCCGATTTGAAACTGTGATAGGCACGAAGAGATTATTTCGATGAATTTTGTATTCAGGGATCCGTGCATCGTGAATCACATTTAATAATTGTCCAAAAAGACGCGACTGTATTCAGTTTATTATATTTCTGTAGGCAGCTCTAAGTATTTCGATTGTTGACACCCATCATCAGGAGTTAAAGTTGTACGAGCTCCTGATGATGGGTGTCAACACCCGAAGCACATAGAGCTGCCTACAGAAATATAATAAACTGAATACAGTCGCATCTTGTTGGACAATAACAACATTAGATTAATTCAAATTTCCTTCGGTGACTGAAAAAAAACTACGAGATGCCTCAGTGAGGAGTCCTGTTGGCTCAAAGAGGCTTGATTTACGTACCGTACACAAGAGAAATCATCACATGAGCAATATGCTTCATTACGAATTAATAAAACAAGGTATTCAGCGATAGAAATTTGCATGTAAATATGTGTAGGTTCTGTCTTCCAAAATTAATCACAGCATAACATTCCAGATCATGAAGCTCATGTAAACAAAATTTCAAAATTCAAATCCTACTTCGCAGAAACCACACAAGCTCTCCTTTAGGCTACACAACGGAAGTTAATTTATTTATGAAAATTACAGTCTTATGAGAGGCGCAGCTCTGTGGTATGGAACAAATATATACACGTTTCGGAGAAAATATTCTGCCTCTGCTGCCACGGTAAAAGGCAGTGCAGGAAGAATGCTTTCTGAGCACAAAAATGTCTCTTCAGTGTCCACAAAGGTTAAAAATTTCGGTCTTTATATAATATATTCTACATATATATAATGTGGGCCGGGTAGCTCAGTCGGTATAGCGACTGACTACGGGCTGGACGGTCCGGGATCGAATCCCGGTGGGGACGAGATTTTTCGCCCGTCCAGACAGCCCCTGGGGCCCACCCTGCCTCCTGTACAATGGGTACCGGGTCTTTCCCGGGGGTAAAGTGCGGCCGGGACGTGCTTCTGACCACTCACCCCCTTCTAGTGCCGCGGTCATGGAAGAGTAGAGCTATACCTCTACCCACCCTCTGGGCCACACCGGGCCTGTAGCGGGATCACTTTACTTTACATGTATAATTTAGAAATTTCAAAATAAGTTAACAATGGGTCTTGGAATCCAGGAATGGGATAAAAGATATTTCGAATTCCTCGCATTATTGAATAAAAAAGTTCCACCTCATTTTCGCCATTTTCGAGGCGTTAATAATACCACGTTAAGATGAAGTCTACGTCCACGCACAACCTGCGAAATGCGACACTTCATATGCTCTGTACACAGCCGGTTGCATCGACACATACCGGAGACGTTCTTTCTGTTCAGAAGATCCGACTGGATAAACAGACCTGGAGACTAGTCATACTGAGCCTGACAACCGACCTCCGGGCAGAGACTTGTCATCGGGTACTTCCGAATACGATGGATCACAGCATTCTCTGCTTTTGACTGTAGATACTAATAAAAATCATGACAAGCTTTCAACATAACCTCTTTTCGGGACAAATTTAACATGTGACACCCGAAATATAAAGAAGGGTGATATCAATTTGTGAACCTTGTTCTGAGGACCCAAAATCCCAGAACAGACATAGTTGTTATAAACCACCGCAGTTGATATAAATTCGCTCTGGTTTAAAAGTGTGAACTCAACTGTTAGTGATTAATAATATAAAGTTTAACTTCAAATAACCTGATAACTAATATTCACAACGGATTACTAAAAGTTAATATTGAGGGCGGGAGGAAAGATATGACTTCAAGATGAACACGCTGACTTCAGTCTTTACAAGCAAAATTTTGGTAGAAAGGGAGGAACACAGATGAAGTCACACGAATGAATGAACACAAAATGTAATGCAAACGCCCGCAAATCCGCTTTCACACCCCCTCACTCCTCGAATTACGTTCGAGTTCAAATACCCTTCAACAGACAGTTCCGAGCTGCAGAGCGAGTCTTGTGGCAAACATGCTTAATAACGCCTGCTGTGGCAGGAGTAGACTTGCCTAAAGCTTACGGCTGCGAAAATAATTCCCATACAAATTAAGATAATCTCAATACAGGGATAAGAAATGATTATACTGAAGTGTACATTGTTGTGGAATCTGAGCTCATACTTGCAAAACGTAGTCAGAGACACTTTGAAACCCTTGGAAAATATTTGTAACATAACTCATAAACAACTACATGCTACATGTGGTCACTTCAGAACACTTATAAAACAAAAATCATGAAAGAATCTAAAATCACTTCAGAAAGAGGAAAATGAATAAAGGAATACTTCGTGTGGTTATCTGTACCACCGTGAATGCAAAGTCATGAAGTCAGTTCCTCAAATGGGTTACTTTTAAGTCAATTGCACAGTGAACTGATATATAATCTCAAATGATGTGTAGGGTGGAAATTTTAAAACACTTCAGAGCCAAACGAATAACAATCTGATACTACAACTTGTCCCTTTAAAGTAACGAAACAATACAATTACGAAGAACGTACATATAAAGTCACCTGAAAAACAGAGCTATGAACCAGCTCTCTGTCCTGAAGATGAAGGCAATACGTTACCTCAAAGGGTCTACAAATTTCTAAAACATTATAACGTGTCGCTTTCGGACGACACACTTACCGCTGTCAGAATTTCATTAGAAAATAATTTCGTAATTAAAATCTTCAATTCAAACTGCTTTAAAACAAAATACAAACAACATACGAGGTAAAAGTCTTAGTATAAAAACTTCTAAAACAGAAGTCTGAAACATAAAATCGTAATTTCTCTTTTTTATTTATTTGTCTGTGATTCTTTGAAGGACGCTCTTTTTGGCTCTATTATTATAGCGCAAATGATAGGATAATTAGTAGTCGTAGATTGTTAATTGGAATGAGTGTGAAGGGAAGTGAGCGTGGATATCTGAGACATATGTATGCATATTTGAAGGGGTTGCAAGGAACCACGAAATATCTCAGAAAGCTAGCCTGTCTGGTGACCGAGAATTCAGTCCGAGACCTACAGATACCAAGCAGCATGGCTACACATTATTTAATAAAAGCATACTGAATTAAATCTATGTTCGTGAAAATTAAAATATTCATATTTGTAATTACGATTTATCTCAAATACACCGAAATAAAAAAGTCCATTAAAATTGTTGCAGAACGTGGCACTGCTGTATTTCATCCTAAGAGGTGGGACACAAAGGAGAGTGGAGAATGCAACATAATGCAGGCTTTCATATTATGTACTCCTAACCAAACATTAGTCAACAATAGTATGTTCATGACACAGGCCAGTGCGGTCCGAGCCTGCAGTTTTCAGGTTTTAGGACTATTATACTTTAACACGCGGTAGAAATACGGACGGCGACTCTGTCCGCTTTGTGCCTCAAACTATTTAGGAAAATATGAAGAGAGAAAAGTGCATAAATGCATTTGTGTCCCCAGCTGGAATTCGAGCCCACTTCATTAGTGCTGAATCTGTAGAACACGATGTACAATTTATGTCGCGAGGTCACTGAAATCGACATAAGATAAATATTATTAGTTTACTACACAAAATATGCATTACCAAATTAACCTCTTTAACAAATTTGTCAAAGGTCGTGTAGCAGATAGAGTACAAGACAGTTGTAACAAAGGGCTTAAATTTGTAAATGTACAATTTGTTTATCAAGCTAATTCCATGTGATGTCAATTGCAGTGACGGTGCAGTCACTGTAAAGAGAGGCTTTAAGACGGACGGAGCGCATACAATGAACACAAATTATTCGTTAGAAAAATCGAAGGAAGATTTAAAATTTTATATTATACATTGTCCGTGCAACTGTATTACATTCACAAAGAATCATAACCAAGTACTGCATAACACTCCCTTTTATTTGTAGTTAGATGTGCATCATGTTTCGGTCAGATTTATTGGCCATCTTCAAGGAATCGTATGCGGCGATGTTTCAACAGTTATCTCATGTTATTACACCTGTTGTGTTCACAATTATTAAATTATTAAAATCGGGTTGTAGTTAAAATACATTTGGAATATAATTAAAATACGATTACGTAGAGTGCAAAATTTAAAAAAGTGTAAAATTATATTTTGTGTCCAAACATCTATGTATTCGGTTCTTCCTTCTGACGTATGTTTTGGGTCAGGTGTTTAGTGTGTTGTCTGTTAACTACAGGTAATGTGAAATATTTGGTTTTGATTTTTTGGGAAAATTTAAAGTAGACGGCACCATACTAACCCTTTCATACAGAAAAAGTGGAAGACTACAACAATTATTTCTCTGATTCAAAATAAGGTTTTGTTGTGGACCCTTACATTGTAAGTAACGACACATTGGGTACTAAAAATTGGAGATTACTTGGTCATGTAAAGGACTTCTAGAAGACTTTGCTCGATACATTTAGTTAACCGTTAACATGACAGAGCAACTTATGCCCTAAGTGTGCGATGTCTAGTAAGTTACTAAGGAATGCACTGTAATTAATGAGACTAGCTGTGAATCATACTTTGTGCATTTTCGACGTGAATTAGTATTGCCACATCTGGACATATGGAGAATTTACATATTTCTTAATTAAACTAGGAAAACCAGACACGTAGAACTTTAATGACTACAGCGACCAAGATACGGACTGGAAGATCGAGGAAATGTGGTTCGGTTTGCGAAAGGAGCAACAGAATATTCTCCCTCCAAACGTCCTCACCCACTGTCTCTCCCGAACTCCGCATATCCAGAGCGTGCCGTGGATCTGTCTCCGAAGCTTGAGCGACCGGAACGTGAAACTAAAGGCTCACAACCATCTATTGCCGAAATTATAAAAGAGTGCAGCTGTTCCTCTGACCCCCCCCCCCCCAAAAAAAAAAAAAAAACAACGCCAACCAAAAAAACAAAAAACAAAACAAAAAAAATCATAATAAAAAAAAAAACAAAAAAAAAAAAAAAAAA
>Ga0123352_10017296_pt1 | contig 11499 bp, 7 predicted proteins | sample TergutLab28metaG_FD_89700 | JGI IMG/M metagenome (GOLD analysis project Ga0123352, IMG submission 89700) | Labiotermes labralis P1 segment gut microbial communities from Petit-Saut dam, French Guiana - Lab288 P1 | ecosystem: Host-associated > Arthropoda: Insects > Digestive system > Gut ...
AACTTTTGCGGATAGAGGGGTGTCACGTGGTCAGCGCAACGGGTCCCCACAGCCGTTAATCTGTTTTCTAGACCTGGAGCCGCTACTTTTTTCATTCAAGTAGCTCCTCAATTGACCTCACGAAGCTCACGAGGCTGAGTGAACCCCGTTCCAGACCCACTACTACTCAGAAAAGCTGGTAGCGCCGGGGATCGAACCCGGGACCCCTGTATCAGTAACCAGAAACTCTGACCACTAGACCACAGAGGCGGTCAATCGTGCCCCTAGCGTAGGAAATACGAAACTGAATTGGGCTTGTTTCTCCATATTTTGGATGTTCTTTTGCAGTTGATACCTAAGTAGCCACAGCGGGAATTTACGTGTTCGGTCACCTGTTATTTCACGTGAGCCTGAGGTGATCCCAGCGTGCAGGTGAAATATATGTCGTTGAATAAAGCTGCTCATTTGCGGCACGTCTGAAGAGTGTGCGTCATAGAGAAAAATATGGCCGAATGCTGTGTACACAGTTTCGTACGTCGACAGCGCCGTGTAGGAAGAAAATAATTATTGGAAAAATTTCAAACGACAAGTTCAATGCTGGAAAGGGGAAAATGCTAAAGCGCTACGTCTTAACTAACGTGGAAGTGGACGATAGTCGTGCTTGAACGGGAATATGTCGCAGGAAATATTTCCGCCGGTTTGCTGTTCCAAGATTCAAGGTCAACAAAGCTTATGGGCCCGTTTGCTGTTCCAAGTGGTGTGCCAAAATCTTCAGTTCACGGTTCAAAGAAAGGTTATAAAACTATTTTCCACATAAAATTAGAGCTCTAGAACAACTCCTTACGTTTCATTGGAAAAGAAAAAAAGCGGTACTACAGGTCGGTTCAATAACTGATTTTCGATGGTTTCTGGATCCGAAATTCCCGTCTTGGTTTAGGAGTGATTTGCATACTGGAAAGCAAACAGCTTAATTAACAGACACTCGTACTCCGTAAAGCCCCGTGTTGTGCATGTAGTTCTTTTCAACAACCCTTAATTCGGATTATGATGTGCAGCGAGTGCGCGCAAAATGATGAGGTCCTATTAAAAAATAATTTTAGCCGTTACGTTCTGTTAATTCTGGTAATTAATTCTAACATTGTTACTCCGTGAAGTATGGCTTCATAAATCTCCAAAGTTGACTGAATGCGATTATTTTGTGCAAGACACCGAAATATAAGTAACTATGCAAACAATACGCAATCGTCGCATGAACTGAGAGCAAACAGTCTAAGAGAAATTGCTATGATTCAAGAAAAGAGGTCCATAGTTGTGCAGAAATGTTTCCGAATGGTGCGAGTCTTGTTCAGAAGCTTTATCTCGGTGCTGTGAGATTCCTGTATAAAACAAGGCAGTTTAAAGTGCCAGAGAAAATCCGAATCCACGGTGACATAACAGCCATTCCAGTCTATACGACCACTTTATAAGGTACACGTGAGCCTAAATATAATATACAGAAGGACGCGATTTAGTAACTTTCTGGATCATTTTTTACAAGCGACTTGAGTTTAAAACAACTTATTATGACAAGGAGAAGTAGGTTTTGATTGGAGAAAAATATTGAAAATTATTTAAACACGTATGTGAGGGCATGTAGTGGATTCAACTGACTTATGGCACAGTCTAAAGATTGGAACTGGTGAACCCGGTAACGAGCCTTTGGCTTTCTTTAAAGCAGGGTACCCGCTGAACTGTTGAATAGTAATAAAAATGGCGACACTGCTCAATAGGCCTCTATATGGTTAGTTATAATGCTATGATAAGCATCGTGCCTCTTGACCAAAGACAATATTGTATTAATGCTTTAAGAAGATATACTATTTTAAATTAATTTTATTTACCGAACACTAAAATATAATGTAATCATTTCTCTGACAAAAAAAATCCGTGATATGTAAATGGCTGACATGAACAGCTTCAAAATTAATTGAGGTAAATTTCAATTGATGACAATAGACAGTGATAAAATTAGGTACAAATACGTCAAATTTAGTTTTGCAACCACAGAAAATATCGTTTAATTTAGATTACCTGCAATAAATGAAGTTGTACCCAAAGTACTTTCGGTATTGTCCTCTGGGATCAGACGACATGGAGTCTGGTTTTTAATTTCGCATTTATTAATACCATTTGTACACAGTTCCACCATCTGTTTTCGGTCGCCCTGTTATTCGACTTCCCTGAGGATTAATATTAAGTACTTTGACTTGCTTTTCTTTTACAATTCATTCTGTTAACATGACCAATCCAATTCAACCGATGATCGATATAGATGACAGAATTTTAATTTGTCAGACGTCTACTTTGTCACTAAAGCCTCGTTATTACAATCACCACGTTATGTTCTAGTCATCGCTTTCTGATGCCAGGGGATTTTCTGTCCAATGTAGCTTTCTTCAAGGGCCACATCTTAGCTAATTAAGTGAAGGCTGCCTGCAGGTACGATGCTGCTTGTACGGCCCCTCTCGGCAGCGACCCTAGAGGCAAGTCACTCTCTCGATGATTATTGATAAATTATTGATCAAGTGGTGCTCGCGCCCCTTCTCCATCCCGCACTGACCACTTCGCCACATTGGAGGGGTTTAGCCAACTTACGCACGTGGAGTTTGGAAGGGAGCAGTCTTGGGGCCTAAAATGTACACTCCAAGCAACAAGTCTCCTATCTGTGCGATTACGTCAACAGGAATGAGTCTCCTGGTTCTTGCTGTCGATTTGCAAATGAGCAATTGAATAATTCGAAATTCGGAGTAAGGATAAAATGCAAAATTTAGACATTTAATTACCTACCTTCTTCATGAACCTGGAAGTGAAAATATTGCAACTTCGCCAACTAAACCTTGTAATGGTTACACTCAGTGGATTGCCAAAGGAACGCTTACATTTGCCTCTAATAAGCAAAACAGTATTAAGTTATATTTTGATAAAAATGAGTATTTCAAAAACAATATATTTTATGAAAGCAAAATTGTCTCAAATAAGACTACATTCCCGTTGCCTTCTATTTCTTGGTTCAAATATTTCTGTCTTGGCCCTGTACTCAGAGACACTGAATCAGCTTTCTTTTTTGGGGAGACCAAGATACAAATGGAAAGGTAATATAAAAGGGGTGTCTAAAGAATATCGTATTTTGGCGAACTGGATGGAACTGGTTGAAAAATTAGATCTACCGGGAACTTTTTTTCGAAATCACTATTAATATTCGGATTCTGTACTCGCAGAGGAATCTTGTGATGGTCACCTTTAAAATATTGCACCATGCACTTAGCTAAGTTACACCGTGAACATCAGAGAATAGAAGGCAGAGAAATTTCCATACTTATGTACAATGAAGTAAAATGTACTGTCTCAGCTGAAGGGAAGAAATACATATATCTTGTACGTACAAGGAGTTCAGAGATATTTATGGTTTTGGGGTTAAAAGACAGTATCGGTCCCTTTATTATTCCGGCTTTAGGTGTGAGAAACCATCTGAATATTATGCCGCTGTGTTCGATATTCAATTCCTGTCTCGTAAGCCCTTCCATCATCACAAACGTGGAGGGATGCAAAGGCAGGGGGGTTACTGATTGTCCAATATTTGCTTAGTATTCAGATCACGATTTCGGCCCCTTGACTGACTGGTCAGATGATGGTCGGCAGCAGAATGTATTCGGGCTTGCACTTGCAAAAAACATGTTTTGCAACCATCCCTTCTGGAGGCAATGTCGGTATGTAGCTACGATACAAAAAATGCCTAAATTATTTATATAAAAATAATCTCTTTCAATGCGAGTTTTGGGATGTGACGCCCTATCGAACTACATTTAGTACCGACGATTCGGTACATTCCCAGGGTCAGTGCAGTAACTACTCTTCGATTTAGACAGCATACACCCTGAAGATGGGCGTAGCAAGCTTCTGCGAAACGTTGGCGACTATTTAGAAACCGACAATGCGTAACATTCCTGAAGAATGGAATCTTAAATTTCCTTTTGTTCACAGATCAGAGCTCTTGCCAACAGCTGCAGTCTGTAGCAGCCAAACAAGTTCAAGAAAAATAATTATTAAGTTAATTTTTAGAAACGTTCGCTAAATTCCGAAAAGCGACTATTAGCTTCGTCATGACCGTATGTGTGCCCGTCCGCATGGAACAACTCTGCTCCCGCTGGCCCGATTATCATGAAATTTTATAACTGAGTATTTTTTTGTCGAAAAAATTCCAGTTTCATTAAAATCTGACAAGAATAGCGGGTACTGTACAGTACATGAAGACTGATGCTTGTTTTTAAATCATATCTCGCTCAATTATTCTTATAATGAAAAATGTTTCAGGCAAAACTTGTAGAGAAAAGCAAAACATATTTTATGTCCAATAATATTTTTTTTTCTCGAAAATCGTGCCTTTTATGAGGTAATAGGAAACAGCGTGTAGAGCCGGACAGGCCACAGATGACAATATAACACGGCGCATGAGCATTGCATGCTGTATACCAAAGGCTACAGTCACGCATTCAGAATATGTAATACTTATTGCTTTTTCTCGGCAACTACTGTCGCACGAACGCGCCTCAATATTACGTTATACCTACATTGCGTGTCTTGTTTATTGAGTGCTGATTATAGCGGTGAGCTACCAAGACAAAGTAAGCACAAGGGAACAACAAAAGTTGCAAAAATTAGTAAAGCGAGAACAAAAAGGCACATCAGAAACAAAGTGTTACACTTAATTTACTGCAAACTCAAATTTGAGTCGGAAAAGAAAAAGAATACGCATTGTAAAAGTACATCGCAAGCCATACCACCACCACCACTACTACTACTACTACTACTACTACTAATAATAATAATAATAATAATAATAATACTATAATAATAATAATAATAATAAATTCAATTTTAAAAAAAAGTTAGAAACGACAAAATATTACAGTCAAAACATAAAACCCCGTGATGTGGATATTCAGTTCATTTTAATACAATTCAACTTATTTCTATTCTGATGGCCAATTACGAAATCAGCAATGATATAAAAGTAAGTATAAACGGACAGAAGAGAAGAGAATGTCAGAAGACAAAAAATGATAAACACTAGAATATCCCTTAATGTTTCGAGGGGAGCATGTTGCCAACGATGATGATGTTGAAGATAATATCACCATTATACACATTATTAAGGCTGGTAATAATAATAATAATAATATTATTGTTATCCTATACAGAGAGAAACAATTAATAAATGTATTAAAGTTGAAATACGTAGCAAAGTCAGTAACAAATACACTACACGGTCGCCAATAGCTCAGCTGGCAAAGAAATTTCTGCCTCTTAGGGAGGCGAAAGAGTTATTACCCTGCTCACAATAACTACTATCCTCGCCATATTCTCGGTCTAATTGAATTTTACACTGTCAAAGATACACTGCCGTATGGTTCAACGTAATAGCATCTTTCCTTCTAACACCGATATCTTAGAAATAGACATAGAAATTCAGGTTTTGATTCGGAGGACTTGTATACATTTCTTAGCTCCCCTCGCGTGCTACACTAATAATACCTCGTACAGTAACACGACGTAATTTTTTCTGTTCTGTTTTTCAGAGGTACATGAATCTTCCAGAAATTTAGGACCCATATAAACATTCTATACGTCATGATATGAAAAAACTTTCCCATTAAGGAAAGGGAAATACTAGGCGCCATAGATCGAGATTTGGCTGCCGGCCTACCTTACGACCGTGATTCCTGCAAACCTGCTCTTGTTTTTTCTCGTTTTTTGCTACTCCACTCGTACATGCAAAATATAGGCCTTCTTGAAGTCAGATGAAATGTCATGTGTCACGAATTTAAAAAATATTATTTGTTAATTCCTACAGCCAAACTTCTACAATATAAAGTGTTTCTGGGAGAGATGCCACGCCTGGAGAGAAGCCACGCTTTCTGAATTTCGAAAGTCTGATTCTAGGAGGAAGTTAATCTTCAGTCCCATTATACAATTATTCAAATGAAGAAAATTGAGCATATGTATTGGTCCCTCGTGACGGTTTGGGATTCACAGTTTTTGTTAAAGTCTGCTAAGTGTGGATATTTTGTTCGTGAATTTGTAAGATATTATTTCGCACGTCACTCTGCTTGAAATTTTGTGACATCTGTGAGATTTTGGAGGCTCGTGTTAACCTCGTTAGGATTGGCCTTATATATATGTTTCAGTGATGGTAAATGTCTGAAAGCCTCACATCCTCCGAAAAGTGCTAAGGATTGTACAAATTTTCAAAGGAGAAGTGCCAGGCCATACAAGACACTTGTCTTTTGGGGATCTGAAATGAGGCACTATATTTATGTTTCCTTAAGGTTTTTGATGTAATTTATTTTAACACATATCCAGTTTTCACGTATTTAGTCCTGTGTGGACATGCCATGAAAGTACATATAAAAACTTGGAGCCTTACCAAACTGCGATGGACCTTGTAAAATCTTATGAAAGCCGTTAAAATTATGGAGCACTGCAATAATTGTCTTAGAAAGGCATCTACGTATTAAGGAATCCTAAACGGAGCACTCCAGATGAGACGTAAATCTAGCTCTTTTCGCCCAAGAAGCTGGGCCCACTAACCTTATATTCCGACACAGTGTGCACAGCTTTCTTGCAGTCAGTACAGTAGGCCTTGCTACGACACATGTGCTTAGTCGCCGGCTTTACACTGCGGAGGATGGGATTCGATCCCAGGCCACTCCATATCAACTTTGTGGTGGACGACGTGAGACTACGACCGGATTCTGTCTGAATACTTAGACCTTCCCCTCTAAAATCACTCCACCACTTGTCCACATTCCTCTACCTAAGCTTCTGAATTGTCATCAAACAATTAACTTCCTGGAATTTCCATAACGTGGTTTCTTCCACTGCTTTGTCGTTGAAAAACAAGAAATCATGTGACAGTTCCATTTGAGTTCCCTCATATTCCTCCATATTATCTTTATCTTCTGAGGATGAGCAGTATTGCGCACGATGTTTCTTCAGTTCTTTTATCTCTTATAATTCATCACTGGCTCATCCAACAGCATTTCTTTCAGATTTAACGCTGAAGTGCTTTTGACTATGTAGCTCTCGTTTGAGGTTCCATTTCAAGAGGTTCACACTAAATGAAACGTAATAAATTTTATTTACTGAAAACTCGTCATTGATGTCAAACGGACCAGCAAAACAATAATCCGCCATGCGGTAAGTAACACTGTTGAAACCATGTCAGTAAATACTGGAGAGAAAATATGAATACCCCTCATTAAGAAATACTTCCTTACTATCCACCACTGATCTAACTAACAATATACTTACCACTTCACCACTGACAAAGTAACCTCAAAGAGGCCCGTGAAAGTAAACACAAAAGGCCTAGTCAATAAATATTTTACAAAAATTATGTATTACAGGACATAAGAATCAATTCGCCACTCATATCTGTAACGATATATTTTCAGGTCCACCGCTGAGGAGGGCGATATCAATTTTCCTGAAATTCGTTTTCGGTTTCAGCCAACTGTACTCCCTTTATTTGTTTATTTATTTTATTCATTTTTAGTTTTTAATAGATATATATTCTTATTAAACTATTTCAATCCTCCCGGAGTTCGAAGTTCCTTGTGTGAACGTTCACTGTTGTACCTACAAGGAAAATAAACCATTGGAAGCTATTCTTATTTGATATTTTCAAATACATACATTGTGTAAGACATTTTCATCGATAAATATTATATTCATCACAAATCACAAATGTTTACTTGCCAGCGTAAAGCACGGCGCTTTTCTTTTCATAAACAGGAAAATATTTTATTCAGTTTATGTCAATAAATAGTGCTTTCTCATCCACATTAATATTTTAGAATTGCAATACAACTTGTGCTTCCAGTTATTTACAAGTGGCATTTCTCGATTTGGATATGGCAAGTAGCCCCAACCCCATGACGAAAGGCGCCACAAACTGACATTTCTCAAAATTAACATTTTGGATATTTGTTTTCTTTCTTTCCTCAGATTTCTTCTGTACCTATACGGTACAGTTATGCATAACAACAATCCCATTTCTTTCAGCTCTAATACAACAAACACACAGGCTTTTACGAAATGTGCCAAAATAATTATTACCCCAAAATCGTGCTGTGATAACAGTCTTGTTCGAGTGAGTGGCAGGCTGATGTGTTTATCAATATATGAGAAAAAGGTAGCATCAACTTGTATTTTTCCAACATAACTCCCCTCCTCTCTCTCTCTCTCTCTCTTCACACTTGATCTACTACTGGAGTGGGGATTTAGACCACATTTCCATACCGAATATTCGGTATAGCCCCACACCAAACTGACTCTTTCTCCCCATAAATCTAACGCACTTTCCTTCCTGGTGCACGATCACAGCTAAGAATGGACGATTGCCACGCCGCTCGACGGTGGCAAGAAAAGGCAGCAGTAGCCGTCGATGAATACTCAATCAGCTTCCGGCTATTCTACATAGACGAGAATACATCACGTCTTTCGAGCAACACTGACCTATGAGCAACAATGTCACGAAACGTTATTATCGTGTGGCAGCACTGGCCCGACAGAAAATCCCTGCAGCACTAGCAAATCTGTCTGGTGATTCGTTTTAGTGTAAAAATACAACCGAGCTGAAATATGTAATTTTATCTCACTCAAGGTAAGCCTAGAGCACATAAGTGAAGTGGTTTCAGAGTAGTGAGAAGGAAGTGTTCGGGAAAATGTTCGGACAGAAAAGTATGTGCGAACAGTGTACGAGAAGGTGTGTTTGTTGCAAAAAGCATCTAAGAAAAATGTACTGGGGAAAATATCTGGAGCAGAGAGTATACAATGACAAAACTCTGAAGGAAAGAGTTTCAAAACCATCTCCTGATGAAGACACTGAGCGAGCACTATCTGACACCAGTGTACCGAATATGATATTAGCAGTATAGTCAGAGAAGAGTTTTAAACTCATGGTCCCGTGCATCGTAATTCAATGCTAATAAAAATCCAACCAGATGCAACAGTATGCAGATATTTATTTACTGCAAAGTCACTCTACATGTTTCGGGTGTCACAGCACCCATCATCAGGATTACTAAAAGCTGTAACCGCAACCTCCGGTACAGGTCATAATACTGGTACAGCTACTTCCCTCCAACGTAGCTTGATGGGTGCTGTGACACCCGAAATATGTAGAGTGACTTTGCAATAAATACATATCTGCATACTGTTGCATCTGGTTGGATTTTTATTAACATCAGAGAAGAGTCTTCTGAGGAAGAAATGTGGATAGAAGAAAAATTACGTAACAAAGAAATGGAAACATTTAAATATTAAGGCACTTCCTATCTTGTAGGTCCATTGTTGGTATCTGATTGTCTAAATAAAAAAGTCTGTGATAGGGTTAAGAATGAAGCACACATCAGATAATACTGAATTCTACTGACCACATTCCTCCGGAAACCCCAATAGAAGGCAATACACCGACACGGAATTGCGGGCTAATATTTAAACGAATGCTGGATAAGTAGGTTGAGAAGTTGCTGATTGAACTAAAATGGCTAAGAATAGCAGCCATTGGGGCGTTTGGGATAAAGATGATGGACCAGTGGTTTCCACAAAAAGTGCCATTTTTCACAGCTGTTACTATAAGCCTTTCACCGAACACTTACTCTGGACCCATTACGTTACACTGCCTGCTTCATTTTGTTAGCCTGTGATTGGTGATAGACCGCCTCTGTGGTCTAGTGGTCAGAGTTTCTGGCTACAGATACAGAGGTACCGGGTTCGATCCCCTGCGCTACCAGCTTTTCTGAGTAGTAGTGGGTCTGGAACGGGGTCCACTCAGCCTCGTGAGGTCAATTGAGGAGCTACTTGAATGAAAAAAATAGCGGCTCCATGTCTAGAAAACAGAGATTAACGGCTGTGGGGACCCGTTGCGATGACCACGTGACACCCCTCTATCCGCAAAAGTTGGCACTAAATCCGCAAAAGTTGGCACTAACTTCGCCGACCGGCGGCGGCCGCTCTGTCGGTATAGTTCGCGTGCGGACTAAGGCCACAGAGTTTAGTTTAGTGATTGGTGATATTAAGAGTTGTGAGATTTCGACTTCGATGCGGTGCCGCGTACTTTGGTAGAAACGCGCCAACGTTACGACGGAACCTGCGGCTGGTTGTGTTGGAGAAGTAGAGATACTGCGGAAGGAATTAACAGTGGCGTATTTTAAGTTATTAATCCGGAATTTGCATGAAGTACAGAGGACATCCTCAGGATGGGTTGTGTCTGGGTTGAGATACTCGTATATCAGCGTTGTGGAAGATGGTTATTTGATCCTTCCGACACTAATACCTTGCAATGACTCTGAAACAGATACAGTTCCACTCGTGTGGAGAGTATGACCCCATCAGTCACTTATAGATTCATGTTTGGGCCGTTTCGTATTCCTTAGAGCCGGGACAGCGCAACCGGTATAGCGACTAGGCTACGGGTTGTACTGTCGGGGTTTCTAATCCCGGCAGGGCAAGAAAATCTCTCAAAAATATCCGGACCGTCTCTAGGGTCCACCCAGCCTCTTATTCAAAGGGTACCGAGATTATCTCTAGGGGTAAGGCGGCCGGAGCGTGATGATGACCACTTACTTCCGTCTAGAGCCGAGGTTAAGAATGAGTGTACATATAGCTATGGCTTCAGAGCGCGTACAGGGACAGCTGTACCTACTTTTTGGGTATTCTCCATTCTGAACGATACACAACAACGAAAAGGATAAGGTACGTTATTTCATTTGAGAAAAGTGACAAACCGCTCTACATAATGATAATAAGTGTCACCATCTGCTTTATTACTGCTGACGACGCATCGCATGCAGGTCGAACAAAGGATCTGACACACATGGTGTCCTGATTTTAATCCTATCCATTTCTTTAAACAAAACTCAAAAGTTTTCTGCAGTATTGACACTTAGGTTTCAAAACAGTGTAGCTGAGGTTTTGTCATTTCGTCGTATCCCAAAAGGACGGAAATCTCTGTAATGATCTACCAGATACAACTTCAGCGGACTAACGGAAAGAATAATTTTAAAATGGATTTATAGTTACGCGGCATGCGTGTGTGGATTTAATTCATCTGACTCAGGATAATTTGAGTGGCGGGATCTCGAATATGGTCATGAGTGAGATCTGAAGTTCGCACAGCAGTGAGTGCTGAGATTACAGTTTATTGTGAAGTAACACCTTCTATTTTGCCTGACGTTCCAAAATGCATGGCATCACAAATCACTGAATGTAATGAATAATCCAACAGTGAAAAACAGACGGAATTTAGTGTTTATATGCCAAATGTAAGCTTCTAGAATGGCCTATGGCGTTTTGTGCTTTTAGCCTCGCTTGAACACTGGAGTTGCATATCCAGTTATTTGACTTCAGGAATAAAATTAGATTTCGCCTAACTGTCCGATCTCAGTCTCCGTAGATTTAGCCTGCCTCTTCGGTATT
>Ga0123352_10017297_pt1 | contig 11498 bp, 7 predicted proteins | sample TergutLab28metaG_FD_89700 | JGI IMG/M metagenome (GOLD analysis project Ga0123352, IMG submission 89700) | Labiotermes labralis P1 segment gut microbial communities from Petit-Saut dam, French Guiana - Lab288 P1 | ecosystem: Host-associated > Arthropoda: Insects > Digestive system > Gut ...
ACTACTGCTGCTGCTGCTGCTGTTGCTGTTGCTGCTGCCACTACCACCACCACTACTACTACTACTACTACTACTACTAGCACTATTACTGCTAGTCAGGTACTTGGCGAAAACCCTTTTGAAAGCTACTATTTATCGTGACCTGACACACTGAGATGTTTAGAGCGGTTTTAACGTTTCGGAAAATTCTACGCCGTACTTCGTCAATGTAGAGGAGCGTAACGTCATGTAGTGTGGTAGAAATGTACCAAAGTTTCAGAAGGGATCTGTTGTTCTCATCTTTAGCGTAAGAGAATAAATGGTTTCACCAGGAAACATTGATAACTTTCCATCGGACGACACGGCGTCTCCTTCCAGAAGACAGAAGTCTTCATATTCCGCTTGGTGAAACAACTCAGTTGTTAACAGAAACCGAGATGTTTTACAGTATTGTGTGGTACATGATGTAGTTCATAACATTTTACAGACAGAGTTATGGTCACTCTAAATCCACATATTTTATCAAGCCTTTGGTAAATGTGAAGGAAGTTTAGCGCACGTGTACGGAACCTAACTGCACCCACCCCTGTAATAATCTGTGACATCTTGTAAGATTGCTGTAAGACAACTTAGTAAGATATTTACAATACTTTTAAATGTTTAAGACTGTTGCGAATAAGCTAATTAGAAATATTCTTAAGAGTACTCTGATGTGTGACCGCGGTAGCACAACGGTTAAGGTGCTGTGCTACAAATCGGAAGGTCGCTGGTTTGATCATTGTGATTTTTCATTGACATAAAATACTTCCGGTCGCACTATGGCCCTGGGATCGACTCAGCCTCTAACAGAAATGAGTACCAGGAGCATTTCCTGCGAGTAAAGGCGGCCGGTGTGTAAGGCTGGCAACCTTACCACCATCCTGTGCCGTTGTCATGATATCTGGGAACCTTAACTTCCTGGAACACTCTGGGCCACTCCAGGCCTGTAAAGGGACTGCTTTACCTTTACCCTGATGTGTGCCAATTGAAAATGAACTTGGAAAAAGAGTTGACATATTCTCCGACGAAAGAAGTTGTGGAAGGAGAAAAACGAGATGAAGAAATGTAAAACAATGAATGGAGGGAATTTTTTTTTTAATTTCTAAATCTGCATACGTCCTGCAGTCACAGTCGGAACCTAACTTAATTAATTCGTCTCGCCACAGTAACAACTCAGGCGGTCTGGGAGCCGCGCTTTCAATACGTACAGTAATCGTTCGCATGAACTCGATAGTCTTGTGTTAGTGCTACAGTGACTTATGACTTTTGAATACTGGCAACGAATTCGTGGACCGAATGAAGTTTACTCCTTGGCGTGCTTTGTCAAGAACACTTTTCAATAAACATCCAGACACTAGAAGTTCTTGCAAAAAAAAAATTGTCTTCCACTTCCATTCAGATATCTCAACCTAGCTAATAATTAATATTAAGAATATTTCCCGCTAACACCGATTTATACTACGCTGAATGCGTCGTATATGTAATAAGAAAATTTCTGCCTTTCACAATAAATATTAGGAGCAAACGATATATTATGTAGCGTATTTATTAGTATGTATCTTTGTTCCACATTTTACAGGCGTTCCTCCATTAGCTCTTGCTTAGGCCGTCTTCATCAAAATGAAGAGGAGTAAACAAAAAGTAACACATGGCCGACAAGTTACTTCAGAAATTAAAAAAGAAATAACCTCAGCAAAGTCGCGTTTCATCGAACACTTAATATCTCACAATTTTGTATTATCTTGGTAATTGGCGATAATGTCGCTTTCACGTCACACTTTCGCGCGGTCGCCATGTTCTTACCCTTCTTGTTAGGAAACTGTGAAATGTAAACCAAGCGATTTCCAGTAGCAAGATATTTATGCCAGATTTCATTCAATTCGCCTACTGTGTGAACAGAATTTACTATTTCACATTTAGAGACACCCGTATTACCTTATAGAAAAAGTAACAGAACCCTGGAAGCTATGAGAGCATTCACCGTTGGCCCGGTACATTGCAGAGCTCTAAAGTCTAGGAACCACTAGCCACAGGCTGTTAGTTCTCTTACCTGCGTTTGTAACGTCATGTTAACTATGCATTTTGTATGTCCAATTACATAGACCTGCTTGTTACAGCTAACAGACCACAATATTTCGGACGCTTCGCCAGGTCATTATTTTCCACTTTCATAAAAGAATTGCCGCAATAAACTTTTCAAATTTGTGTAATCATACAAAACTTCAAAGACATTGACCTGAATAGCGCTAGTATTTCGGCCTCAACACTGTATATGGTCATTAGTCAGCTGTTGATGGAAATATGTTGAAGATACGGAAATGGCCTGGACATACCTTATTCTTGGAGATAAAATCTATACAGGCGATATGTTTAGTGCCTGTAATATTAAAGTATGGTGTAAGGTACTAAGGAATTAGTGAAACACAGGGTAAGATGAGTTAACATACACGGTCGTCTGAGAGTACAGTGTGCTCTTTATAGGGAGCTGGCAGCAATGAGCGGGAAACGGAAGACATTGACAGTTGCTCACGGGCAGCCAGAACTTCTGGTTGTTACCTGTAAAGTAACTTTCAATTCTTCAGGTGAAAATAAGTTTTTTGCTTAAAACTGTAACATTTCTAACAAATGTCGTAAGGAATGTTGTCATTATTGTAAACTTAATTCCAATAAGTTATATACTGAAAGGAAGACCGCATTATAGTATTGTTATATCGTATAAAGAAATACCCTACTTGTCGCTGTTGGCGGTCGTGTTGATTGAGTGTGTGGAGGGTACGAGTAGGGAAGAAGAGGGGGGCGAAGGGTGGACACGTACTCTTGATCGCCCACTCAGTTATTCTGCACACATCTTCGGTTGTCGTAAATGTTTGGCACCAAATGTTTATGAAAATATACAGGACAGGGGAATAAGAAAATATAAAAGAAAACATAGTGATAAATAATATTAACGCAAGAAAAGATGGAAGAAGCGAACAGGAGACAAGCCAGTGGTGAAATTCGAAAAAATATTGCGAAATCTCTCGGTATTGATAAATGTATTCTGAAAAAAAAAAGAATTAAAGCCGTAAAGTACTAGCGAAAACCCTGCTTTTATACGATTCTGAGTGCACATATAGTGAGAGAATATGACATTTGATTTCCAGTGTCATTCCTACCACAAATTTGGCACTCGACTGTAAATATACTCTGTCGTAACTGAGATCTCTGCAGTTGAAGCACTAAATATAGCTAACCATGTTTTGTGTTTAATGACATAGCCATATTTAAATTTTACACTGTCCATCGAAACGTGGTAAGAGTGAGTACACTTACCCGACTATCTAAAACGGAAAAAGTAACATGAAAACTGTAGAAAAATTCATAAATTTGAGTTTCACAATCTGTAGTCCTCAGCAGATACATTTTTTGGGTGATACAGCGAGGAGGACGTGTGGGCGGGGCATATTGCACTTATGATGGAGAACATAAATGCACAGGTGGGGAAATCTGAAGGAAAGAGGCCAATTGGACATTAGACCTAGAGGGTAGGATGATATTATAAGGGATCTTACAGATAGGATGGGATGGCCTAGACTGGATTCATCTGCCTTGTCAAAGGAACAAGATGCAGACTGTTGTGAAGACGGTGATGAATCTTTGGTTTCCATAAAGTGCGCGGGATTTTTTATTGACCAACTAATGAATTATGAGCTTCTCAGTAAGGATTCTGATCGACGGGTTTAGTTGCTTAGGTATGTAATTAGTTAGTTACAGTAATTTCAATGAACAAAGTATCGGAACAAAATGTGCCTCATTAAATTTATACAGCCGCCAGATCCACATGGACTGACCTTCGGCGGTATGTCAGGCCTTTGGTTTGAGAAGCCTTAGATATATCTGGAAACCCCACAAGAAAGTCTCAGCCTGAGAACGTTCAACGAGTCTGACTACCCATCCCTCGACATCCCTTCTTGCGTATTTGGAAATCCTAACTCCACGGAGCGGAGTGATTCTTGAGAAGAGCTATTCAGGGATATTTCCAGCCTTGTGTGCATTCTCTAGGCTTCTTTACACTTCACAACAACCTGCTATGATCTGCTGTCCTGAGCCAGCCGAACTTGTTCTGCGTCCTTATGTCTTACTTCTATAGGATGCCCTTTAATATTATCCTTCCTTGCACCCCTAGGTCTCCCAACTGATCTTTCTTGTTTAAGCTCTACCAATACACTGCTGTATGTATTTCTCATTTCACATACGCAATATATGTCCCTCAATTACGTTCTTATTTTTTTATGATTCCAGTAATTATGATGTAGAGAACGAAACGTCATTAAGCGTTCTTAAACGACATCAAGCGTTCTTAAACGACGCTTAACCGTTGCTCCTGTACTTGCAGTGTCTTGGCCCCAAATACTGTAATCAACACCCTGTTCATAAACATTGTCTTGCCTCGTCCCCTAGTGTCAGATACTGAATTTCACATTTGCGTGTCCAAGAAGAATAAAAGTTAAATTCACCCTAGAACATGCCAATAAGGCCCAGTGGACGAGTAGAGGTATAGCACTACTTTTTCTTTAACCTCGGCGCTAGATGGGGGTGGAGATAAACGCCACTCCCCGGCCGCTTAACCCCCGGGAAATAGGCATGGTTCTCATTGTATAGGAGGATGGGTGGGCCCAGGGCCTGTCTGGACGTGTGCAGAATATCTCGCCCCACCGGAGTTCGATCCCCGGACCGTCCAGTCCGCAGAAAGTAGTTATACCGACGAAGCTGTCTCGGCCCACGTTTGAGACAGAGATAGTTGTGAAATGTGTGTTTAGCTGCAAGACTTGTGTTGCCACAATAATGTGAGTGACGATTTTAGGCTCCTTGGATGCTACATAATGTCGTAAGGCAGTAATATCACAGGCCCCTTGAATGTTTTTTGAGGTTTTTCTTTTAGGTGTCGGGTGGGAAGATAGAAGTCGTGTGAACCGAATGTTTACCAGTATTCCCCAAATTTGATCAGCTGTGAACTTGTCTTGAAGATGAGTGTTAATTCGATTCCACAAGCACACTACGAAGTTAATGTTACATTGCATTCGTGTGTAGCTTTTAAGCATGATCTTGATATTTGTATTGTCCATTAATACCCATCACTAGTTCCTTCAATCGAATTTGCATTCTGCAGCAAACCAGCTAACAGACATGCCCCACTCATTAACGGCGGTTTAATGCAGCTTAAGAAACAAAAATCGATACATGTGTGACACGTGATGTATGTCGGTTTTGCGTGTGTGTTGAGAATGAAATGGATCGTACAGACGTGCTTGGAAATATCTGTAACGGATTGTGGACGTGACTTGGAAAGAGAGACAATAGTGCAAGGCAGGAGAACTTGAGGGTTGCTGCAGCAAGGTATATGGCATGTTCCACTGCCCCTCTCCCGCGGTGTCATATGCTGCTACAACCATATGAATGTATGTAAAACACCACGCCACGCCATGCCACGCCCCTTCACACAACTGCGTAAAGTTTATAAACATCTGATATCGACAAGAATGCCGCAGTTATCATAGTCACATACGTTTGCTCTGTAGGATCCTCGAATGCGAAGTTGACGTCAACCAGTGGCGTACCCAGGAATTTTGTTCGGGGGGGGGGGGTTCAACAAATTCAGTTGAGGACAGAGGACAGAGATAACGGGGATTTGGGGACGGTAGCACCCTAGTCAGGGGTTCTGGAGTCAGCTGTAATTTTGTACAAGAAATTTCATTTCATATAGTAAAAGTTTCTTAATTTTTGGTACTTTAAGACTATTTAAGATGACAACCAATTTATTTGTCATTGCTAATTTAAAACAATTGCAAACCTACGTAGTTTTAGAATTTTACTGCCTTTTTTCCGAACATCTTTGGGTGTTGGCGTCCTAAATTCAACAATTTTTAACAGTTTTCACAATCGGGTTGAGTTTGGCGCGATTTTGGAGGGCCTTCGGAACTTCGAGAGGGAGGGGTTGAACTCCCCAACACCCCCCTCGGTACGCCACTGACTTCAGCTATCCGACATGACATAACTGCGGTCGTGTTTATATCAATCCTACCGTTCTATCTACTCATACTACAATTGTACGGCGCAGGTTTACGGGGCGTTCCCGGATTCTAGCCTCTACCTTGTCTAACCATAACTTCTTGTTCCTGTCGGTTTAATCCTCCGGGAATTATGTTCACTCTGTTCCCTCGACGAAATAGTTTAGTGTAGCGGGAACCCCCTTAAGGCCGTACATGTAAAGTGTCTGGTTCGAACCTCGGATGGCAAATTGGCAACCCTGAGTTATATGTTTCGTGGCATTTCTACGTCTTCTCAGGTAAAAACCGGTACATTACCTCGACTAGACAACGATAGCACCGTAGTCCTAAACTTAGCCAAAATAATCCCACGTTTTATCAATAATTATTATTCAAGTTTGCAAAATGTTCGGACGCCTGGCAGTTTCCAAGCACTGTTGCCCTTTGGCTACTTTGGGGGATGACATTTCTTTATTTCTTTCTCCGTCTCTTTCTAATGATGCGTATTGACTTCTTCACGTATTTCACCAATCCATAAAAGCACGTTGGGGATTCGAAAGATGGAGGTGCCAATCCATGCATTCTACACCTTGACACTGAAGGAAAAATGACTGCTCAGATACGAACTCGGCTGCCCTATACTCGCTAATGGTTAGATGTGAGTCAGGGGCGTGCTGTAAAGGAAAATCTTGCTCATGCCAAGAACTGATGGTCGATCGTCCAAACCATGGCTAGTCACAGCACTCTCTGAGCTATTCATGTAGAAGAATTTTTTTTGTTTGTTTTTGAGTGGATGATAAACATACTGTCGGTCAAGCAAATCTTCTGCGAAGGAATGCAGTTACTTACATTTACATCAGTCTACATACGGAATAATCCCGAGCCACTTCAAACAATCCACAATTTTTGTCAGGCGTTTAGCATAATTTCCTATTTGGGTTTTCCTTCCGACCCAGGACCACTATCGTTGGTTTAATGATTGGTTAATTACCATTTTGAATCTTAGCGGTTAGTATACATACCACTAGGCTTAAAACTGAAACGTCGACAGATTGTCCACACAGTGTATGTATATGTTCTGTAGGATCCTTCCAATAAACCGCCATTTTCCCCTACCTAACATGAACTTGGTGGTTTTTCTATTGTAAGCACATTGTGTTCTTTGTGAAATACAAACTTAACCTTTATGCCTAGACATAATACAGATTTATTTAGTCTTTAGAGTGTTAATTCATTGAGTGGGCGATATGAATGCCAGTGTTCTGGTTGTTTACAGCCACATTCGAAGAAACCGAGACAGAATTTTTAATACAATAATTCTTAGTTAATCTATGAGAAAAGCCTTGTTTTTAGAGAATATATCTGCTGTGAAAAATCAGGAAGATAGAGAAGCGAACAGTAAGACTTGCGTCCGTATGTGTGTGTGTGTGTGGGTATTTTTGTGCACATAGGATTTTTAGACTTTTTTCTGCTGACATTCATTTTTAAATTTCACTGTGTCTTTGGATGTGTTTTGATGCTTCATATATTAATGAGAGACATAACACGGCTTTAGGTATCCTTACCACACAAGGCAGCATGATTCTGGCAATTTTTAATGGTTTTCATCACAAGACACTTCAGTGTAACGTATTACAAAGGTAAAGTACATCTTCGTAAATTAAAACGAACCTCAGTTTAAAGGTAGACTATGTGATTATGGTGAAAAATGCGCTTCATTTACAGTTTCCTGTCGACATGTCTGTCTTTCTGTTGTGTGATGTAAGTACAGTCATGTTTTTACTTTAACGTTTTCGATGAAAAAGGGAAGCGTACAAACCACACCCACTGAGTGCACAAACGTGACGGTTTTTTTTTTAAATTCTGCTGGATTTACATAAGCTTCTCCAAAAACATTTTTAAAATTGAGCAACTAATAGATTTTGATATTGATACAGTGAGGGCTACAGACGACCATACAAAAATACGTCCGCACTACATGCTATTTTGGAAAAATATGAGGTAATATTCGTAGGTTTTTTAATGTTTTGCTGACCGTGCATCTCAGTATAATCTCAGTAATTAACCAACTTGATGCACAAATTCTTGTTTTATAATAAGTTTATTATATGCCTGTACATGTTTCGGGCACTATGTGCTCATCATCAGGAGGTCAAAATTGTATTATACAGCATCTGGTAGCGTCACACCTGTAGGTGGCCGTCCGGTGCACGTGTTGATAGAGGACTCTTATTATAAAACAAGAATTTGTACATTAAGTTGGTTAATTACTAAGATAATATTCGTAGGTGCTCGTTCAATAATGGACAGTTTGGGGTATTTGGACATAGTAACAAAAAGGATGTTTTAGTAGTAGAAACAAAATAATTTAAGCTTTTATGAATTTACATTTGTGAAAGTAACGTAGTACAAACACATCAGATATGCGGATGTAAATGTTCGATATGCTTAATTTATGGGAAATTGCAATGATTATGGTCATAAACTTCGGCGACCTAAATTAATAAGAATAGGGCACTGTTTCATTGGTTAAGTGATAATGGACATGTTAAGATACAAATGTAGGAAAACAGTCTTTGACATTGCCAAATTGTCCACCACATATCCAGCTTGAACTGGACGCAGATCGAACCGGCGCATCTGCTGTAAGAAGTCAGCGAATAACAGCGTAAGTCATGGTAAGGTTTCATATGGAATGTCGAATCGTTTCAGGCAGGAGTATTTTCAGTACTTTTCTGAAATTACGATAGGTCAAAGTTCTTACAGTTGTGGTCCAGTGTGTGCAAGTTCTATTATATATGTATATAATATATAGTGTAATAATATATACAGGGTAATTCATAGGTCCCTCCGGAAATTCCGAAATCGGCTGCGCAACAACCAAGACAGACACAGCAGGATGGACAAATCGAGGACCTCTAAGGTAGGACAGAAATTTGGAGTGTCTATTCCTCTGTTAACATGCTCCCCTTCGGCTTTACCTTTCCGGCTACTGTACCGCAGAGGTCGGAAATCCCGGAGGGATATATATGAATTACTACACCGGGAGTAACAGGATATTAGAGCGTTCCGGGAAGTTACGCCATGTCGGCTGGCAAACTGTTACTGGCATTACGTCCAAACGTGCTGCCTCATCTTCAGGGTCTGTCCCGGACTGCTAGACTCTTTAAAGGCTGAGGTGGTACGAAACTCAGAAATCTCTGTAATTATTTTATGCTCGGCATGTCGTAACTTACTCTTCATCTGCACATCTGTAAGAACGTCTTCTGTGGGACACGATACTCTTCTGTTTAACATCAATACATGTATTTATTCTCTCCATTCTGCAACGTGAAAATTGTGAATAAGGCGAAGGTGGAGAAGTGGCTATGAACTCTCTAGAGATGTCCGTTTGTCCATCAGAAATAGAAGAAGAAATACCGTTACAAATCACAGATGAGTAAATGGTGTGTCTGTCGGATAACCTAAATTACTTTCTATGATTTTGTACAGAATTATTAATTACGATTACTGATTGTAATTAGTTACGACATCTACTCCGTTTCGATACCGCAAGGCGACGTTAATTTAGTGTTGAAAGTGACCTTGCTCAGAAGTATGAACTTATTCAGAACATTCATGCCAGCCGTGTTAGCCTAGTCGAGCTTTCCACTGCTGCTGGGACAGAGTGCACACAAACACACACACACACTTAATGACCTGGGTTTTCATTATTGAAGTGGTAAAATGCAAGATTTTATAATTGGATGTTCACTCTCTTCCAGTCCGTGTCGGCGACCACGTTTGTTAAAAGTACAAGCCCGGCTTCATTGCCCAATAATACGGCTTCGTACCTGAGTGTGTGTAATTATCTTCTTTGAAGATTGTTATTTGTACTTTGCTTATAGGACTGGTCCTTTGGTAAATCTATTGTATTACCAGTCAGTGGATCAGAAGATATTTCGAGTTACGTTCGCACAGGAAGATGTATCATCTTGTTTACTGTGTAATGTTGAAACGGGGCATGACCCTGTATACAACTGCATCCCCTTAAGAATAATATGTAAATTATGTATTACCAAGCTGCATAACAGATAGACTTACCAAGTAATTCAGGAGAGTGTTCTGATGTTGCGTATCTGTCATTGTCAGGGCGGTCGGATTGCTCTCCATGATTAGATATTTTTCCACGGATCCATGTAGAAGTTGAAAATTGGTTTTGGCTTCGCAACGAATTATAAAATATGTATCCTCGGCTATTATTGCAGTGTTTTTCTCTGTCTCTAAAAACTTTCGTTTTTTACTCCATATAAAAGTTTTGACAAATGTCGTCTGTGGAAGACAATCGCAAATCGGGCAGGCAGTTCTGGTTTCAGCGAAGGAAACAGATGACGACAATGATGCGTAGAAAGAAGAAAACAATTCCCGAACTGTCACCCGCAATTGACGGGATGGAAAAACTTGGAAATAGAATTATTTATTTTTAATATCCTTTTATGAAAACACAGAACAATAAGGATATGTGCTATATTTTGTTTGTAATGTAATTTTTTTTTGCCATTTCAAAACCGACAATCTAAATTATATTTAAAAATTCAGTTCCTTTATCACAAAGAACAGAATGTGTCCGCGTTACAATCACCAACGTCTTATTACATTTAGAAAAGAAATCTTCATGTGTTCTGAGATTGATTCTAAAAGCATTAACACGCCGTCATTATCATTATCATTATCATTACAGCAGTACCCCTCACTCATATTTCATGTATCTAGCAGCGACGTGACATAATCATAAGAAATGTCAGGGACTTTGAAGTAAGCAATTCAGCTTCTCTATCAGATATGACTTATTATTGAATAGACTTTCCTGATTGTGATAAGACATTATCTGTATAGGTTTTACCTTAATTGTTGTAAATTATTTTACAACGTTTGCCGAATTATTTAAAAAATACGCATGTATTCTGTAAATTTTCTGAAACATGTTTCAAGATGCTCGTGATTTAAATTTTAAAAAATCAACTGTTAAAAGTTATGAAATTGGTGTGTAGTGTTGCAGTTTAATAGGTCGAAGTAAAATCCACTTAATAACAAAGGACTTAGATTATTTCTCACCGGACAGAAATTATTAGATTGTGTATGCAAATAAAATGACGTATTTGCAGCACTACGTCATGCACTACCTGCGGCAATCTGTATTTGTCAAACGTTCTAAAGAACAGGGCGTGTGCGTGGATCAAGCAAATGATAGTGTGCTAAAGGTAATGCAGAACTGGACACACTGACCCGGTACCTGAATACTGTTATTGTTGTCGTCATCATCATCATCATCATCATCATTGACGCCAACATCACCACCACCACCCTCACCACCACAGCACAACCACAACCACCACCACCACCACCACCAACATCACCATCACCAAAAACACCACCACCACCCTCACCACCACACCACCACTACCACCACCACTA
>Ga0123352_10017299_pt1 | contig 11498 bp, 2 predicted proteins | sample TergutLab28metaG_FD_89700 | JGI IMG/M metagenome (GOLD analysis project Ga0123352, IMG submission 89700) | Labiotermes labralis P1 segment gut microbial communities from Petit-Saut dam, French Guiana - Lab288 P1 | ecosystem: Host-associated > Arthropoda: Insects > Digestive system > Gut ...
CCAAGGAGCAGCAAGCCGCCGCATTAGGCGCAGTGAGCGTAGCGAACGTTTCCCGCGCCGCGCACCATAGCGTGCGCAAGGATTGATGCGACGCGGGAGTGCTGGAAAATTGCAAGCCACGGTAGGCGGTTTTGGGTTTATTCGACTATACCCCTACAAGCAAGCATATTGGCTTAGATTACCATAGCAAACACGGCTACAGTATGTCCTGTTTTTACATTTCCGTAAACATATTCCGGCTTTGCCTAACATTGCCGCTTTACTACTTCGCCAAACTTGCTATAATATAAAGGAAATGTCAAAACGTAATGCATGAAAACGAATTATGCGAAATTTCGCATGATTTTTTGTCATGTAATACTTCTCCGTGTTTTAAAATCCTTGATGCGCACTTAATATGCTATTGAATTTACGGATAATATCGTGGTGCGCGTCAAGGATTTTAAACGAGGAAAAGTATAAAGTCATATCCGTTTAATTTCCACTTATATGACTTTAACCACAAAGAGAAGGAGTGCATAAATTGACTACATACAAATTGGGCATAGACATTGGCTCTACCACAATAAAGCTAGTGGTTGCGGACGAGTTTAACCATTTTATTTTTGACCGTTATCGCCGTCATCATTCTAATATAAAGGAAACTTTGATAGAACTTGCCGCAGAGGCTATGGCAGAACTTGGGAGCTTTAGTTTTCGCGCTATGATAACAGGCAGCGGGGGGTTATCCCTTGCTAATTGGGTAGGTGTGCCGTTTGTGCAGGAAGTTATCGCAGTGTCGGACGCACTTTCTTTTCGTGCGCCGCAAACTAATGTTGCAATAGAAATCGGAGGCGAAGATGCCAAGATTATTTATTTCTCCAATACGATAGAACAACGCATGAACGGTATCTGCGCGGGTGGGACAGGCAGCTTTATCGACCAAATGGCCAACTTACTTGATACAGACGCGGCAGGGCTTAATGAGCTGGCAAAGTCGCATCAAGTAATTTATCCCATTGCGGCACGCTGCGGAGTTTTTGCCAAGAGCGACTTGCAGCCGCTTATAAATGAAGGAACTTCGCGGGCGGATTTAGGAGCTTCCATTTTTCAGGCAATTGTTGCCCAAACTATAAGCGGGCTGGCTTGCGGCAAGCCAATTAGGGGAAATGTTGCGTTTCTTGGCGGGCCGCTGCATTTTTTATCTGAGCTGCGGGCGCGCTTTGTTGATGTGCTTGGGCTAACAGCGGAACAGACTATTACCCCGGAGAATTCTCATTTATTTGCGGCACTTGGAGCGGCTATTCGCGCGCGGAACGAAGGCACAGAAATGGATATTGCCGGGCTTATTGATAACTTGAATGGCACACAGGAACTTCCGTTTGAAATGGCACGGCAAGCCCCGTTATTTGCAAGCCAAGACGACTACCAGCAATTTAAAGCACGACACAGCCGCCATATTGTGCCCAAAGCAGAGCTTGCAAGCTATGAAGGAGACTGCTTTTTTGGGTTAGACGCGGGCTCTACCACCACCAAGGCAGTGCTTATTGACGCAGACGGTAAACTACTGCATACATTTTACGAGAGCAATGAAGGCAATCCCCTGCAGGTTGCCCGCAAAGCACTTGCAGAAATTTATAATAAGTTACCCACAGGAGCAAAAATTCGCCATTCCTGTGTAACCGGATATGGCGAAAAATTGTTGCAAACCGCTCTTAACATGGACATGGGCGAAGTAGAAACCGTAGCGCATTATCGCGCGGCGGCGTTTTTCGATCCTAAAGTTGATTTTATATTGGATATCGGCGGCCAGGACATGAAGTGCCTGCGAATAAAGAACCGCGTTATCGACTCTGTGCTGTTGAACGAAGCATGTTCCGCGGGCTGCGGGTCATTTTTGGAGACGTTTGCAAGCTCTCTTAATCTGCCGATAGGGACGTTTGCGCAGGAGTCGCTTTTTGCAAAAGACCCCGTTGACCTTGGGAGCCGTTGTACGGTTTTTATGAACTCGCGGGTCAAGCAAGCGCAGAAAGAAGGCGCGCCTGTCGCGGATATTTCCGCGGGATTGGCGTATTCGGTTATAAAAAACGCGTTGCAGAAAGTTATAAAGATAACCGACCCTGCTAAAATGGGCAAAAATATTGTGGTTCAGGGCGGCACGTTTTATAACGAAGCGGTTTTGCGTGCGTTTGAACTGGTTAGCGAGCGCGAGGCCATCAGGCCTGATATTGCGGGGTTGATGGGTGCTTTTGGGGCGGCGTTATTGGCGCGAGAAAGCTATCAAGCACGTGCGGAAGTTTCGCGTATGGATGAAGGTAACGCTACTACGCTACTTAGTGCCGATGCCTTGGAGTCGCTTCAAATTAATACGACGCACAGCCGCTGCAAGGCTTGCGAGAATAATTGTTTGCTTACGATAAATAAATTTACCGCTATAGACGGGCAGCAGACGGCCCCCCTTACAAGTACCAACTCACGCGAAAGCAAAAATGTCCACGATGCCGCGTCCCCTACCCCAAAACGTTTTATCTCCGGCAACCGCTGCGAGCGGGGCATAGGCAAAGAATCCGCTAATGACAACATCCCCAACCTATTTAAGGCAAAATACGACCGCGTCTTCGACTACACTTCCCTCGACCCAAAAGACGCCCCGCGCGGCATAGTAGGTATCCCTCGCGTGCTTAACATGTACGAAAACTATCCACTATGGCATACATTCTTCACAGAACTTGGCTACAGCGTTCAGCTATCTCCACGTTCTTCCCGCGCGCTGTACGAGCTTGGTATAGAATCTATTCCCAGCGAGTCCGAATGTTATCCGGCAAAACTCGTCCACGGCCACATAATGGCACTTATAAACACCGGCTGCGAGTATATCTTTTACCCAAGCATAACCCATGAAAAACGCCTTATCGAAGGCACAGACCAATGTTTCAACTGCCCTATAGTCACATCTTACCCGGAAAATATTCGCAACAACGTAGAAGACATTGCCGAGCGCGGTATCAATTTCCGCAATCCCTTCCTTAATCTTAACCACCCTAAAAGTGTGGAAGCGCAGCTTATAGCAGAATTCCCCGATATTCCAAAAGACGAAATAAAATCCGCACTGTCCAAAGCCCTGGCAGAGCAAGACCAATACCGCGCGGATATCCGCGAAATGGGCGAGGCCGCCATATGGTATATCGAGCAGCATAACATCCCCGCGGTAGTGCTGGCTGGCCGCCCATACCATATAGACCCGGAAATAAACCACGGCATTCCCGAGCTTATAACGGGCTACGGCATAGCCGTTATAAGCGAAGACGCAGTGGCGCACATGGGCAAAGTGGAACGTCCCCTTGGCGTATTAGACCAATGGACATATCACTCACGGCTATACGCCGCGGCATTTTGGGCGCGCACCCGCGCAGATGTGGAATTTATCCAGCTAAATTCGTTCGGCTGCGGATTGGATGCCGTTACCGCCGACGAAATACAAGAAGTTTTGGACGCGGCAGGAAAGATTTTTACATTGCTTAAAATTGACGAGGTAAGCAATCTTGGCAGTGTGAGAATTCGCATAAGGTCGTTGTTTGCGGCACTATCTAAACGGCGGGAGAAGGGTATTCTTGTAAAAAAGCCTCTGCCACGCGCAAACCGCCCCGTTTTCACTAAAGAAATGCGCGGCAAACATACCATTTTTGCACCGCAAATGGCTCCGCTGCACTTCGAGTTCATAAGTTCCGCGTTCGAATCTTGTGGGTACAATGTAGTTATGATGCCCGCTATAGACAAGGACGCAATCGACACAGGGCTAAAATATGTAAACAATGATGCCTGCTACCCAGCGCTTATAGTTGTAGGGCAGATACTTAACGCACTTTTCTCCGGCAAGTACGACCTTAACAACGTTAGTATTTTTATGACACAAACCGGCGGCGGCTGCCGAGCCAGTAATTATATCGGGTTCTTCCGCAAGGCTTTGGCAAAGGCAGGAATGGAGCATATCCCAGTGGTGTCTATGTCTGCGGCGGGGCTGGAAAAAAACCCCGGGTTAAAATACACCCCATCTATGGCAAACAAGGCTCTCCAAGGGTTTATTTATGGGGATGTGTTGTCTAGGGTATTGTATCGGACGCGCCCATACGAATTAGAGAAGGGTAGTGCCAACGCGTTATACGAGAAATGGAACGCCATTTGCAAAGATGCCGTTAAACGCGGCAAGCGCGGCGAGTTTAGGCGTAACATCTACGCCCTGGTGGAAGAGTTCGACAACCTGCCGCTAAAAGATATAACTCTCCCACGAGTAGGCGTTGTAGGCGAAATTTTGGTAAAATACCACCCTACCGCCAACAACGATATAGTAACCCAGTTGGAAAACGAAGGCGCGGAAGTGGTTGTGCCGGATTTGCTGGATTTCTTTCTATACTCCGCGTACAATCAAAATTTCAAACACGAGCATTTAGGCGGCAGCAGCAAAGCAAAAATAGGCGGCAACACTGCCATTTGGGCAATCGAGCTATACCGCAAGCACATGCGCCGCGCATTAGACAAGAGCAACCGCTTTGTCGCACCCATGCCAATCCACGAGCTAGCGGAACTTGCAAAGCCTGTAGTATCGCTTGGTAACATGACGGGCGAGGGCTGGTTCCTTACCGCGGAGATGATTGAGCTCATCCACCAGGGTGCAAGTAATATTGTATGCGCACAACCGTTTGCGTGTTTGCCTAACCACGTTACCGGTAAAGGAATTATCAAAGAGCTGCACCGCCAGTACCCGCAGGCAAATATCGTGGCGGTAGACTACGACCCCGGCGCAAGTGAAGTAAACCAGTTGAATCGGATAAAATTGATGTTAAGTACCGCTATGCGGAATATTGGGACTAAGCCAGAACCAGTGCTGCAAGAAGTGTAAGCCCCCTACTCTACAATCCCAAATAAAAACTGTGGAGCTCCGCAAGCTATACTTGCGGAACCCCACAGTTTTTTGTTTTTATAATATTGCTGCCAATCAAGGGTACATGATATACATAGCAATAATCTCGCCATTACCATCTCTATAAAGTCGGTGGTTGTTAGCCGCAGCCAAAACAGAAGCAAAATACCATCTACCGTCCGCTACGTCCGAAAATGCCCTGGCGGCTTGAAAATTCTGTACGTTTATACTCGCAAGTACCGCCGTACTATCTATGCGTCCAAGGATACGGTTTGTCGCAGTTGCAACTTCCGCTCTGTTGATATTAGCAAGAGGGCGAAAATTTCCTGTACCATCGCACACCATCCAGCCATTGCGGAACGCGGTATAAACATAGTCACGTGCCCAACCGCTTACCTGATACACATCGTGGATATCTATATCTCCCGCAACAAGAACAACTCCTGTTCTGGTAAGCATTGCGGCATATTCTTGCCTTGTGATGGGTTCGTTTGGTTTGAATGTATTGTCGTCAAACCCTCTTACAAACCCGGTTGCATACGCCCATATTACATACCAATAGTACCAATTGTCTTGCGTTATATCTAAAAATGGGTTAGCACTAACACCAGCCGGATATGCGCCATGCACAAAACTATCAACCATTGTACGGACTAAAATTGCTGTAACTTCTGCACGTGTAACACTTTCGCTTGGTCTAAATGTGCCGCCAACATCTCCAAATATAAATGCTTGATGGTACTCGTAAGAGCCTTGCGGCAGTACTGGGTAATACGGCGGTTCCGGTGTCGGCTCCACAGGCCTTGGGGTTGCCCATGAACCACCCGCCCATACCCCAGTTCCCGAGCCTGCGTCCTGTTCTGGTGCTGGGTCTGGCGTTAGAGCTGGCGGCGCCACGCCTACAGCAACGATTGTCAAAGTAAAATTGTCAGATGTTATACCATCAATAGTAAGTGTCAGATTACCAAAACTACCTGCTATTGTAGTAGTATCCCCCACAAGGGTTAGTACACCCGCACCATTGGTAATTGTTATATCCCCCTGAACCGTTACCCCTGTCGGCAAGTTGTCTACAATTGCGGTATACATTCCGTCAGCAATTGCTGTTGTTGTAACCGGGAATGTAGCGGTACCCGCACGCCTTACAGTTAACTGGGTGCCAATACCTACAGATACGCTTGGCAGAGCATCCAGAACAATTGTAAGTTCTTGTTCGCGGGTTACGGGAGCAAACCCGGATGGGTTTATAGTTTCAGTAACTTCTTCAAACCCAGACGCCGACACTGTTATCGTACCGCCAAACGGAGTTGATGAGACTAGAGTCCATACATTACCAGCCTGTTGGATAAGAGCAGCCGGATCAGATGTCAGGGTAGCATTTGCTCCCGGTGGGTTTACAGTTACAACCAGTATATATGCCGGATAAATTTGTGAGCCCGGAGCTTGTCCTGATATGTTTCCGCTAATAACACCACCTGCTATGTTGCCAACAGAGTTTCCGGCCAAAACAGGAGTAGTTGTACTATAGTTATCAATGAAAATACCGCCACCATATCCGGGAGTGCCATTGCCGGTAACGGAGCCGCCCGTCATATTAAGCGTGCCGTAGGCAACGTGTATACCACCGCCGCCGGTGTTAGAATCTGCTGCGGCATTATCACTTATTGTGCCGTTATTTAAATTAAATGTCCCGCCGGAAGCAATGCGCACACCTCCGCCGCCTCTTCCTGTGCCAGCGGTAGCGCCAACGCGCCCGGCTGTATTATTTGATATTGTGCCGCCTTCCATGGTAAAGGTGCCCTGGCTTATGCTTGCACCCCCACCTTCGGTAGTGGCAAAATTATTGCTAATGTTTCCACCATTCATGGTAAAATTGCCGTACGACCACACACCGCCGCCGCTGCCGGAAAGATTGCCCGTAATGTTACCGCCGTTCATAATAAACTCGGCCCCTGCCGCGACAAAAACACCGCCGCCACGCGTACCGCTTGGAGAAACAGCTTGAAGAGCAACTGTATTCATAATAGTCGCACCCGGCTCCATGGTTAGTGAGCCGCCGGGCATAACGTTAATTCCGCCGTTAAAACCGGTGGCAGACATCAGGGGCGGAAAGTCGTTTGCTTGTCCCCCACTTAAAATTACATTCTCCAATGTTAAGTTCCCGTACACATTAAAATGACGATTGAAAGTAACGGTTTGTGTAAGGGTATGTGTTTGGCCGGGTTGGCTTGTTAGTACAATATTTGCTCCGATCGGAACCACGAGTATACCCTGCCCCCCTGCCGGATGGCTAAAACTTGCGCCCAGTGTAATAACTGTTTCCGTACCGTCTGTAGGCGCGGTGGCAAGCGCCGTCACAAGTTGCTGATGGTTCATGACAAGCCCGGTAAAAGGTTCTACCACGTTAAGGGCAAGAGCCTGCGTGCCTGATGCAGGAGAAGAAGCCAACGCAGTCCCGCCTACCTGCACCTGCAATACTACGTTTTGAAAGCCAAGAGGAGTTGCGTTTGTGGTGTTAACCGTAATGTTTATGGTGTTTGTACCGGTTGGCAGCGCGATAGGCGCCGCGGCTAATGTTACACCTGCCGGAGCAGCGTAGGAAGTAACCAAGACCGCATTTGCCGGTATGTTTGCAGCTACAACACTAAAGGAAGCACTGCCTCCCGGAGCTACCATAACCGTTCTTGGGGTGTTGATTGAAATTGTCGATGTAGAAGCCGTTACCGCAATACTAAAATTGTAAGGAGTTACAGCCGGCAGGGACGCAATTGCAAGAGATAGATTGTAAGTGCCAACAGCAACCGTATTTGCCACTTGTATTTGAATTGTAGCATTGCCGTTTGCACCTACAACCGGCGAGCCCACGAGAGAAATACCGACAGGTGAGCCTGGCAATGTAAGAGCGGTACCTTGTGGTATACCTGTAGTTTCTACATCAAATGTTGCCGTGCCGCCAATGTTTGCTATTATTGCGGGATCGTTGGGTACACGTATAACAGAATCGATATCTTGCTGGATTTCGGAGATAGCCGCACCTAAAAGCTGTACGGCAGTCCTGCCATTCCACCAATATACATATGCGCGATCTATGCCAACCAAGCTGCCGTCTTGTACAAAAGAAGGCAACACAGCGTTATTGGGCTGTCTAATCTCAAGTCTTTGCCCAGACGGCAGCTCCGCAAGAGCCGTGTTAGTGTTAGCGGGAACACCGGGGGCTACACGATAAATAATTTGCACCTGCTCCAAAGAAACCCGTATAAACCGATAATTAGGCGGGGCAAGGCTTGCCAATGTAACAGGTACAGGTGCAAAAGTAGTCGGCTGCGATGCAGGCGGCGCAGAAAGAGCCGTTACAGTGGAACTATCACGTGTGGCAACAGTACCGCCAACCTGAATCCGATTATTTCCGCTAAAAGCGTTCCTTGTCCCAGTTACACGAATCCACTGCCCAACAGCAAAGCCAGACAGGTTAACAGAGCTGGCGTTACCGTCGGCTGGGCCGCCGCTTATCAGTATCCCGTCGTTAGAATTGGTGCCGTCTTGTATAAATATATTGAAGTTATTGTTATGGAATGATACATACCCTTCCACGGTTATAATTTCGTCGCTGGTGGTTAACGCGTTTGCTTGCGCAATTGTCAACTGTGGAGTTTCGGAGATAACCGCGCCTAAAAGCTGTACGGCAGTCCTGCCGTTCCACCAATATACATATGCGCGATCTATAGTAACCCAACTGCCGTCTTGCACAAAAGAAGGCAACACAGCATTATTGGACTGCCTGATCTCAAGTCTTTGTCCAGACGGCAGCTCCGCAAGAGCCGTGTTGGTGTTAGCGGGAACGCCGGGAGCAACACGATAAATAATTTGCACCTGCTCCAAAGAAACTCGCATAAACCGATAATTAGGCGGGGCAAGGTCTGCCAATGTAACAGGTACAGGTGCAAAAGTAGTCGGCTGCGATGCAGGCGGCACAGAAAGAGCCGTTACAGTGGAACTATCCCGTGTGGCGACAGTACCGCCAACCTGGATCCGATTGTTTCCGCTAAAAGCGTTCCTTGTCCCAGTTACACGAATCCACTGCCCAACAGCAAAGCCCGACAGGTCAACCGAGCTAGCGTTGCCGTCGGCCGGGCCACCGCTTATTAGTATTCCGTCATTAGAATTAGTGCCATCTTGTATAAATATGTTAAAGTCATTGTTGTGGAATGCTACATACCCTTCTACGGTTATAATTTCATTACTTGTGGTTAGTGCGTTCGCTTGTGTAATAGACATGAGCGTACACGTGCCAGAAATAACGATGTTGTTAATTTGGTGCGCGCCTCCGGCGGCTAGCTGCCCGCCGCTTTGCGTATAGTTTGATGTCATTACCCAGCGCAAGTATAACGTAGATTGGTTGTTAGCGGCAGCGGGCAACGTACCGGAAAAATCTTCCCAGTTGGCTGGGTTTCCGGCTATGCCTACTATTGTTATTGAAGCTGAAATATTAGTTTGAGTCCAAGTCGTACCGTTTGTGCTAAAATCCAAACGCCAATCCCGTGGCCCGTTGGCATTTGAACGCATACGCCATTCTACCTCTATGTCGGTTTTGCCTACCGTAGAAATTTGCGTTTGCCACCATGCGTTATTTGCTTGGTCTTGCAATCCAACTGCGGTAGTGCTGCCGGTTGTACTTGTAACGCTGGCACCGGCGGCGTTGGCATGAAGTTGCCGGGGGAGGGTTTCGCTTGCAACAATAAATTCAAGAGTTGGAGCAGAAGGCGCTGCGGGATAACTTGCGTGGGCTGCTCTGTTGCCATTAGTAAGCGAAGATCCAATAGCCCCAGCAGTGTTAAAATGCCACGCCGCAATTGTAGTTTCCGCGCTAAGTGGTACAAAGTAGAACGCCGCCCCCGTAGCTTGAGCCCATTGATATTCTTCATACAGGCATGGGTATCTGTATGATTCTTCATAAGCAGGATACTCATTTGCCGGATATTCTTCAACTATAACTTCTTCTGTATTTTCATCCTCTATATGTACGTTTTCTGTCTCCGGAATGTAGGTTGCCGGTATATCTTCCGATTCGGCTTCCGAGTCTGCTACTTCTTCTTCGTTTGCTACTTCTTTTGTGATATCTTCCTCCACTACTTCAACTGCCGACGGTTCTTGCTCCGCGACAACAACAGCGGGGAAAATTGCCCCAAGCACAAGGATAAATGCCATCAAAACAGCTAGAGCTTTACATTTCACTTTTAGCAACTCCTTCTATATAAAGAATGCCTTACTGTAATGACATAATAATATCTTAATTTACATCAAAAGACAATATCAAAGGAATCTAAAACTGTCCATTACGGCTCTGGAATTTTCTGCAATCCAAGGAGCATCAAACCGCCGCGTACCTAATATCGCGCGCAAGATTTGATACAACACCGAGATTCCCAGACCTAGGTTAACGGAGCCGTTTCGTAGGTTTTGGATTTTTCTATCGCATAATTTTGAAAACTAGGAAAAATTTTGGTGATAGCTAAGCCCACAACCATTAAGGGACGGCATAATCGCAAGTTTAAAGACCATTTAGATTGTTGTGTAAATTTATAACGGTTTGAAAAAATCCTAGGACTATGTCACAGTGCTTTATGTTGATGCTTGATATACACTATTTGCAAGTTGCGAGATACCTCTCTTGTAACCACTGCTCTCATCCGGCTCTAACGACAAACGGTAGCTCCGTCCCTGCGGCAACCCGGCTCTGAAACGCATGTGTTTACATTGATAGCTGTTTAGCGGCTTATCGGATGGATACGTCAAGTTTTATATTAAGGCAAAAGCGCTGTTGCAAGGTAACATCGCGCGCGGCAATAGTGTTTGAGCCTGTAGCTTTTATAAAGTTGACCGCTGTCTATCCATTGTGCGGGGTAACCCGTACGTAGCATTCGTATATATGGGATTTCCTTGTCTGTACAGCATATATGCGGGTGGTAAATTAAAACTAAACCGGAAAAGATGCAAAATATGGCTGGGATTTCCAATGCATTAGCTTGGGAGTTTAAATCTGGTGAAATTGTCGGTTGTTGAGCGTACTGTTCTTTTATAATATTGATATGCTTCCACCCTCTGGTAGCGCGAAAGTGCTGTCAGGGGGTGGTTTTTTTGTTGATGAAGCTCATTGCTCTTTATTAATGATTGATGGCTAAAGTTTAGCCACATATGATTCTAATTGTTTGCTGATCGTCACAACCAGATGTAATACTTCTCAAATAGTAATGATATCACTGCTAAATTATAACTATTTTGCTTGACGTAATCGACATCTTTCGTTATGATTGGACATATATCTACAGCACATAGCGAACACCTGTAAATGTCCTACAGGAATCTATCACACCATTTCCTTTTTAACAACATCAACCGCCTCACAAAATTATCTGCCAGTTCCATAGATTCTCGAAGGGCGATTGATGTTTTTTCATAACGGAAATATATCAACAGACAAAAGGAGAGTATCAAAATGAAAGTTAAACCTAAATCCAAACGGTTTTCCAAACTGCTGGCCATTGTTCTGGCACTGGCATTAACCCTGCCATCACCGCTGCTAACCCAAAGGGCTTACGCGTCC
>Ga0123352_10017301_pt1 | contig 11497 bp, 7 predicted proteins | sample TergutLab28metaG_FD_89700 | JGI IMG/M metagenome (GOLD analysis project Ga0123352, IMG submission 89700) | Labiotermes labralis P1 segment gut microbial communities from Petit-Saut dam, French Guiana - Lab288 P1 | ecosystem: Host-associated > Arthropoda: Insects > Digestive system > Gut ...
ATTATTTATTATTTTTTTTGTTTTTTTCAATTTTTAAAAGTTTAAAAACTTTTTTTTTTTCCCCTCCCCCCCCCCCCTCCAACTGCCCAAACGTTATTAACTGTCCTGATTTCTGATTTTTAGGAAACAGGGTCCCAATCTTTGCATACAGTCCACAATTTGCATGCATTAATTTGCAAGACTGTAATAAAATTGTGTGGGTGAGTGGTGAAAGTGCAATGTCCCTAAACATGTGAACTGAGACAACGAAAGATGTGAAGACACAATACCCAAAATTTGAACGCAGAAGAGGGACAACTTGTAGCCAGACACCAAATGACTCATGCAACTTCTGTGTCGTGATTCAGATATAAAGCTTAACATGCACATCACTACTGTCATAAAACAACGTCAAATTTCTTGACAGAACAATCAGCTGCTACTGTACTAGACCTCTGTGATAAGCAGCTCACCATAGGATAGGAAGAAGACGCAAACCTGTGATACCAACCTTCATGGTCTAATAAGAGGGCACAGAGTCAAAAACACAACTATGTATGTGTAATTAGATGTTACATTCTTAATAACCAAAAACTACATGTTTCGGCCAGCAGTGGCCATCATCAGGATTTTAACTCATGCCATCACATGAAATATATAGAACAATCTTAATTGTTTTGAGTGCAAAAAAACCTGATGATGGACACTGCTTGCCGAAACATGTAGTTTTTGATTATTATGAATATAACATTGAATTAGACATACATAGTTTTGTATCTGACTACATACCCTCTTATTAGTTTATACACACACAACAGGGATGGCACACTCCAAAACTTCATGGTAACTGTGCTAAACAGGCCGTTATACTACAAAATGAAACTAATATCTTTTGTATAAGATATGAAAAGCAGCTTCATTAAATTCATATAGTTTGTTGGATCACAAACTAAAATGCTGATAAGATTTCAAACTATTATACAGCCTGTACTGCCACAGAACAGTGCAGTGTTCAAGTCATTCTGCTTCTCTTACAGAAAATTTCACGTTAATTGTGCATTTGTTATGTTCCATTTTCTTTCTTTATCCCACGCAAACATGCCTGGCTAAAGCTGTACATTGCCTAGACCTCAGCAACAGATGGAGGGAGCTAACCCTAGTCAGATACATAACCTGGTCATTTCACCTCTGGAGAAGATTTCCAGTAATGAATGGAGAGACCATTGGGTGAGCCTAAGGAAATATAAAATACTGCAGGGAAGACAAAAGTCACTAACATACCAGGGACCGAAGCAAAGGCATCAGGCTGCTTTACTGTTTGTCACAACTTGACATAAACATAGAAGCCAAGATGGCCTAATCAGTTTAGTGACTAGGTTACAGACTGGAGAAGAAAAGAAAAGCAATTTACTTGATTTCAAACTTTTGCCATGTTCTGAATGTTGTATGCTTTCTTCCGGGTAATTCCTCGGTGTCTGAATTTTATATGCCAACGTTTCGGAACACTCTGTCTGTTCCATCTTCATAGGCAGGTAGGTACGAAGAATGACTAGGTTTGAGAAATGTTGGGGTATTTATACTGGAAAAGGGTTGGCTTGAAAATAGCCCGAGCCAAACCTTTTCCCGTATAAATACCCCAACATTTCTCAAACCTAGTCATTCTTTATACCTACCTGCTTATGAAGACGGAACAGACAGTGTGTTCTGAAATGTTGGCATATAAAATTCAGATGCCAGGAAATTACCCAGAAGAAAGCATAAAAAATCAGTTTAATTCTCAGCATAGGAAAGAGTTATTTCTTCTCCAAGGCAAAGGGACCAGCTATGAGGCCCGGCCAGTCTCCTATTCAATGGACAGCAGGGCCCCTCTGCCTGAGGAAAAAGTGATCAGGGCATGATGCTAACCACTCACCTCCATCTAGTGCTGAGAATAATACGGTGGCAAGCACAGGGAAAACTTTGCCTTTAGCAAATATGTGTGCAAAAGCTTTTCTTACCATACATCTTGTAATGTAGTTCATCGTCCTCTCTATGTCCATACCAGACCAGTCTTGCAGTATGTAGCAGATGCAGGCAGCACAGTACACAAACCTCATGTCACTTTCACTGCTAGCAAGGGTTGCAGAGAAACTAAAAAGAGAATGCACAATTAGTGTTCTGTTCTGAGTGATGTATTACCAAATTATTCGAATGGCACACACTCACATTTAGGACATGCACCCTATTGTGAAAGGGGGGAACTTTGTGTTGTACTATTAAGTTCACTGATATGTTGCCCAAACACATGTGTAAATTGCATACGAAAACACAATAATGTACCTAACATTTTGGAGGGCTGGGTAGCTCAGTCGGTATAGCGACTGACTACGAGCTGCACGGTCTGGGACCGAATCCCGGTGGGGACAAGATTTTCTGCCCATCCAGACCAGCCCTGGGGCCCACCTAGCCTCCTGTACAATGGATACCGGGATTTTCTCAGGGGTAAAGTGCGGCCAGGGCGTGCTGACCACTCACCCCCTTCTAGTGCCGCGGTCATGGAAGAGTAGAGCTATACCTCTACCCACCCTCTGGGCCACACCAGGCCTGTAATGGGATCACTTTACCTTTTACCTAACACTTTATCAAGTGATATGTATCACATCATAAGGCAGATACATCACATAAAGACTCTGTGGATCTGTGCAGTTATACTTTCTAATGCTGAGGTTGATACATATATCAACTAAATGCATGTTAATACCAAGAGCAATAGTTGATGCTAAACATTTCTATTGAAGTCCTGTTTATTTATATGCCATTTCTATACACAGTGGATCCCAGCAAATGTCTGTCTGTGTGCTCTGTGTAGGATTACAATTCATTATGATTATAACCCCAACTTGACAATGAAATAATAAATACATACTGCTTTTATCACTGGTGGAAGCCTGCAGTTGCATTTGTGGGTTTATAAACTATGTTACAGGTTATCTATTGATTTGGCAGTATGTCCCACCTGCAGCCCTGCATTAAAAATTTAAATTCCGTACAAGCAAAATTCTGGTTAAGCACGTGGATATGGTGGGAAAACATGGAATGCGTGCAGAATTTTGGATAGGAAAGCTCTTTGTAAATGCCCTCCTGGATGACCATGGCAATGATGGAAGGGCATTAAGATGAATCTCACAAAAAGTAAATTGTGGAGAAGATGAAGGTCAATGACAGTCATGACAGAACAACACATACGTAGTTCTCACACAAATGATGCTCATCACCTAACGTATAAATTACAGTTTTCCTGACCTAATCAAATCAATAAAGTGCCCAGTATTCCACTTGGCCAATCAATGACAGGTTCACAAAACACTAACTAATCTCTATGTGGAATTTGAAATTTTGAATATTTAATATGACAAGCCTGTCTGTATAGACAGTTACTTCAATAATTGTGGACAGGAAACATGTTTGTAACACTGCACATACCACTATTCATGAAGTACCACATTTAAAATGTAATAAGTGAATGCATTCCTTACAGTGATGTTGGGCTGACAACACACAGCTTTGGTCCTGTTGTCACTAAAACCTACATTCCAAAACTCAAATACTTCAACATTAAATCAATCACCTGTTCTTCTAAAGGCATTAAAAAAAAGAGATGCAAATAACTTGAATTTGCAAATTGGTTGTGCTGTTAGTGTTCAAGTAACTTGCCCAGAAAAAGGTACACTAAAATGGAGATTATGTATTTCAAGGAGAAGTGTACAGTTAGCTATTAAAAAAACAGAATTACAAGGCATGCACCACTGAGCATCCGCTTACATTCACAATGGACGTTATCAAATATTCCCTTGTACCCCACAAATAAGCAGTAGGTGCTGTAAGGAAGCAGTCTGTTGCTCTTGAGATAACAGACAGCAAAAGCTTGGGTGAAGAGCTGCAATGTATTCCTAGCATTTTTATGTTTTGTTGACCATGCATCCCTGTATAATCTTGTAAATAAAGTCAACTTGGTGCACAATTTTTCTTAGCATATTTATTTCTTTCCTCTACATGTTTCGGGCGACTATGTGCCCTTCATCAGGAGAAACATCTGTATTTATGTGACACTTGGTACTTGCTATTCTGTATGGATGACTGTCTCGTAAGCAAGACTGTCATTCATACAGAATAACAAGTACCAAGTGTCACATAAATACAGATGTTCCTTCTGGTGATGGACACACAGTCGCCTGAAACATGTAGAGAAAAGAAATAAACATACTAAGAAAAACTGTGCACCAAGTTGGCTTTATTTATAAGATTATTCCTAGCACTGCCAGTAATGTCATCATACTGGAACCACTGTCTCCCATTGACAAATCTCTAGCAAAATAAAATTGTCTCAGATTTCAATAATTTGTTGTATGCATCACTCCTGATATACAATAACAAATCTATCTTGCTCATCTTCGACAAAACTGGGTTCAGTGTCGTCAAGACCTGAAATAACACAACAGCTTCCTTGTTATGAAGCAAGCATGCAACCGCTGTATTTAGTTCATGGAAACAACAAAACCATTTCACATGGTTCTGACATACTCCAACAACACAATATGGCATCCATATGAAAACCAAAATATGCAGAGAAAACTTTCATTTTCATAAATACCAGACTATACGAGCAAAATGCAACGATCTATGTAACCAATCCGGAAGTACTTGCAAATGGCAACTAACCTGCATATGATATGAAAAACCACCAAATTTGTAAATTATTTTTTAAAGAAATGTTCTCTTCATAATGAGTTGTTTTGTTATATGCCATTGGCTTTCCCTGGGCAAATACAAAACCTCATTCTGCAGGTAACTCATATATACTCTGCACAATGAGGTTCATTTCCTTCTGGAATAATGTTAGGGTAATGACAGAATTTATATACTTTCTCTGAAATCTTTACTAGCAACAGCACTATATGCTTTGTGAAAATTCTGTTCAAAACTTTCAGGTACCATTCGCACACTTGACCCACCACCTTGCCATTCTTTGTATGAACAAAAGTAATGGTCAACAGTAAAAACTTTTCTCAGAATCTTACAGCAACTGACTTGAAAGCACAACCAACTTATTGCACAACTAAGATAACATTACAACACAGCTGTTGTGTACAGTGCTGAAAGATTTCAGTCTCTGGGCCATACTCTATTAGTAACTGCACCTTAATCAGATTCAATGTTTGGACAACAGCTTGAAAAAACTGTCACAATGCAATGATTGCCCACAAAACGTCTTTCTGAATATCACACATATACTTGTGGTATGGATAGTTGTAAACAATTGATCACAATATTTATACTCAGAGTTCAATGAAATCTAACTACAATCATGACCTGTGAGTTCAATTGCAGTAACATACTGCACCTCTCACGTCATAATATTCTGGGAACAGAAACCCACACACCAACAGCTCACACAAAGTAATCTCTCACATTACACGATCAACATTCATCAATGGTAAAATGAACACCACAATACAAGCCATTAATTAGTATCAAACGTGCAAAAAGTCCAAGTGGACATACCTAGCGAAGAACTGTGTCCAGTGACAGGCTTTGGAATCTGAACCTCCATAATGTGGTAGGATTAGCCATATCTTAATCCATACACAGAAATACTGCTAAAATTCATGTTGTATAATTCTGCATCTTCCGGTATCTCATGTCATAACTAACCTGCCATCCTCCTGCTGCAAAGCCTTCACACCTCTGATGATAGCTGCTTTATTGACTCTGGACAAATCATCACCCAGTATAACCAAACTAGCTAGACCGGTGTATGTCATGGCCAAGTGCCCACATTCATATGTTGTTGAGCATTCGGCTTCATCTCGCTGGTAGATTAACGTACTGGAACCTTGAAATCCACACTTCTTCCAAGATAATTCTATAGAAAGGCCAAGACACAGGCACATGAACATGTGAACATAGTATGTAAAATGCAGTCATCTGATATGAGACTGTGTAGTAGACATTAAGCCCACAGTGGACCACTACAAAGTACACTACCTTTACACAACACACACACAAAACACTTTTCAAAAGAAGATATTAATATTTATATAGATGCTGGCAAATTTAGCATAAACGTTACCATTTAAAAAGAAATGATATGTACAAGATTTAATATGACTGGCCTTTTCAGTAGCAATTTAACTCCTTGGTACTGTACTTTTTAATTTCATTTATGCTCTTCTATGATGACATTTTATATTACAAGTGTATTTCTTTTTCAGTTCTCCCCAAGGATGGCCTCTGTAGGCCAAAACACGTAGGAGAAATATTTACAACATAACAAACAGTTATTAATGAATATATGTTGAGGGAGGAACATAGGCTGGGGGTGTTTGAGAATAGGGTGTTGAGGAGAATATTTGGGCCTAAGAGGGATAAGGTAACAGAGGAATGGAGAAAACTACATAGTGAGGATCTTAATGTTCTGTACTCCTCACCCAATATCATACTGGTGATAAAATCGAGAAGAGTGAGATGGGCGGGGCATGTAGTGCGTATAGGGGAGGGGAGAGGCGTCTACAGGGTTTCTGACACACGTGTCAGCGAACTTCGCTTGGAAATAACAGAAAAAAAAAGCGCCAGCTGTCTTACGAAGCCGAACGAAAACATAAACAATACCAACGATTGTTCCAACTGCAGAAATATAAATTGTAGGTATCTTAATATAAAACATTACACTTCCATAAATTTGGGGTTCATTACAGCACTTTTATACTTAAAATGTCATACTTCTCTACCATATACCAATTCTTCTTACCTGAAGCATCAGGAACAACTTGAAGTCTATATATCCAACCAATTATGCGTTCTTTCTTCTCGTCATCCAGTACGTCCAAAGCATTTAAAATATCAAGTCCAGAAATCGCAAAAAATGCCATCGTTAATCTTGTGGTGTCGTAAGAGGATAAACATGCGGGAAGAACGTTTAAAAAACGCTGAAAATATTTTATATGCTTATTTCTCGCTAAACTGGTATCAATGTTCTCGCAAGAAAACATTGTGTGCCAACCCTAACCTTACACGTGACTTGGAAATTATCGTTGTGAATACTTTCAGATTCCTCGGAAACACGGCTTCTTATCATAACAACACACTCCTCTTCTCCGCCCTAGGTTTCCCTACGGCAGACTTGGACTACCGATGTTGACATTCAAAACGCCACAAACACTAACCCAACCTTTACACCACGCCTGTTACCTGTACAGATGACCCGTGCCTGTTACACATACGACCACGGGTAAGCACGCTACGTACTTGCTCCCTTGACCTGGCTTGTTTTATCCGTGCTATGTATTAAAACCCGTGGGTTAGCAACATTAACGCTTATTTTAAAAACGAAGCGTGGTTGCATAATCAATATACAGAAAGCTTCCTCTGTCATTATAGGTCAAAGTGCGACGGGGCTCATAGGTATAATTTTTTTCGTAATATATAAACACAACATAACGACATGTAAATGCATTCATTACTAACTATATTGAGCATAGTCATTTTAGAGAAGCAAACCGGTTCTCAGCTAGTGAAGAAATTGCCCGCATTTCATGGAACCAAAAGGTTCATTACCGCAATCACAAGTGCCCACCACTGAGCCAGATCGATCCAGTCCATGCCTCCACAACCCACTTCCCAAAGACTCAAATTAGTATTATCCTATATACTCCTGGGTCTTCCAAGCAGTGCTTTCCCCTCAGCCCCATACGTGCTACATGCCTCGCCCATTTCATTACTGTCAATTTTATATCCGAAAAATTTTGGGTGAGGTGTACAGATCGCAAAGCCTCACATAATGTAGTTCACTCCCCTGTTACCTCATCCCTCTTAGGACTACATATTCTCCACAGCACCCTATTTTCAAACACCCTTAGCCTATGTTCTTCCCTCAATGTGAGCGACCAATTTTCACACCCATACACAACATGCAAAACTTGAGTTCTGTATATCCAACTCTTTGAATTTTTGTATTGCAAACTGGAAGACAAAAGATTCTGCACCAAATAATAGCAAGCATTTCCTGATTTCAATCTGCTCTTAATTTCTTCCTAAAAATAATTTTGGTTTGTTCCCAAATATTTCCCTTTCAAAGGAGCTATTATTCTTTTTATTACAACTTCATTCTGCATTCTGATCTCGAGTCATTACTATGTACTTAGTTTTATCAGCATTCACTTCTAGACCAATCTCCTTATTAATGACTACCTAAGCTTCTGTGCTTTTCTTCATAGTATGTATGCTTCTGCCCAATTAGCATCATCAGTATAAACCAAAAGCTGCTGTGTACCATCTAATTTCAAGACATCCCAGTTTACCTGAACCCCCCTAATGGTGTACTCTAAAGCAAAGTTAAAAAGCAGTGGCGTTGAAGCATAACCTTGTTTCAAACCATTCATATTAGGAAACACGTCAGAAAAATGCTTGCCTACCTGGACTCTGCTATTGTTTTCAATCAAACACAATTTTATTAGCCGACCAGTTTCATTGGGATACTGAAACCAACAAGAATATCAAACAAGACCTCCCTCATAACTGAATCATAAGCTTCTTGAAGTCTACGAATAGCTGATGCACTGCTTCATTGCATTCCCCCCCCCCCAAGTATGACAAATGCAGAATACATAATCGGTAGTGGACCTGTTGCATCAAAAGCCACGCTGATGATCCACAATAATTTCCTCTGCATATGTATTTAACCTTGACAGCAGGATGTTGTATAAAATTTTGTATGTAGTTCACAAGTGATATGCCTCTATAATTACTACAATCTGTTTTATCACCCTGCTCATAAACAGGTACAAAGGTCGACTCCTTCCACTCCTCAGGCAATTCCTCCTTATTCCAAATAGAATTAGTAAGTTTATGGCTCTCAGAGGGAATTGTTCTACCTCCTGTTTCAATCAATTCTGTAGGGATTTTTATCAATAACTGGTCATTTGTGTTGTTTTAGATTTTCAATACCCATCTCAAACTAAAATTCACTCAGCTCAGGCATTAGTAGTTCTCTTGTACGGTCTGCCGAAAATCATTAACCCTATGCACATTTTACAGCTGAGATAAATGGTTCCTCCACCCAGCCAAAATACTGTTGGAGTCTGTAACCAAAACACCTTTCTGATCCTCTTCTATATTATTTCAAGGCTGGTAACTTATGCCCCTATACAAGTCTCTAGTACTTTTGTTCTTACTGTTAGTTTCAGGTTTATCAATTTTAGCTTTCATTCCTTCTTTTGTTCCTGAAATGTCTACTAACTTCACATCCTAAATTGTTTAGATTGTCTACATTGCTTTGGTTTAGATCCTGTAACCACCGCATTTTAGCCTGCTTCTTTTGATCTAAAAAACTTACACATTCTTCATCAAACCATGGATTATGCTGCTTCAATTCATGCGGACCTAAGACTCACTTTAGCCGAGGTTTTGGTATTGTCTTTAATGTTCTCCCAAGCTCTGTTTATGCCCTCACCATCACATAAGTTCTCCAAAGCTGCAAACCTGTTGGAGATCTTAATCTGATACTCTTGCCTCCAGCTCATTTAGCTTCCTGAAATTAAATACTTCCACATAAACTTCTGTGCTGCTTATTTACTTACTGCCACTCTCTTCCTAGCTTTTGCACCACCAGATAGTGATTAGTATCACAGTCAGATTCCCTAAAATTTCAAACATGGAGTATACTCACATGCCATCTTCTATCAATCCATATGTGATCAGTCTGGTTGTGAGTTGTCCCTTCAGAAGAGGTCCAGGTTTTTTTTTATGAATGTTTTGGTGTAGGAACATCATGCACTTAACAACTAGATTTTTGATGTGGCGAAGTATACTATTCTAACACCACTCTCATTAGTATCGTGATGTAGACTCTTATTCCCAGTTGCCGGTCTGAAGATATCCTCATTCCAAAATTTTGCATTAAAATCTCCTAACAGAATTTTCATATGGTACTTAGGAAAATAATTAAAAACCTGCTTTAATTCCTCATAAAAACTGTCTTTTGAATCACTTTCCTTCTCGGTGCATGCCCATTCAAATGTAATAATACCAGCGACCTCTCAGAATGATGTACGACATCCCATCATTAACAAACTCTATTCTCTTAACTGCTATTCTACTATTGTGGTGTACAAAAAATTCTGTTCCCAATTGATGGTTATAGTTTTCTTTTCCATAGAAAAATTGTAATCCCCTGCCATGTGTCCCGTTTGTCCCACCTAACTTCTTGTACACCCACTAAATCTGATTTATATCTTGCCAGTTCCCTGGCTGCCTTTTAAGGGAACAAGATGTATAGGCTCCTAACATTCCATGTCCCTCTTCCATTGCTTATGTCATACCAAAGCATCGGTCCAAGTCCGAGGCCTTTGTGAATGATTTGTAACATGGTACTTTTTTTCTGGTGAGGAGTTGTTGGCACCTCGCCCAACCCCCAGGCTGGAGGACCACCCCTTGTTGGCTGTCCGCGACTGCTTATTCAATATATTTGCAGCTACTCTCAGTATTGGAGGCCATTCCTCTATCTGCAACCTGTGGACGTGCCATGTCGTGGTGATAGGCACCCACTTAAATGCATTACAGAGATTGAAATACTCACTGATGCCTAGTGGACAGCCCAGAAACTTGACGAGTCCTCCCAGAGGAGATTTTATAGAAATTTGCGAAACTTTTTGGAAACCATGGGTTGATTAGTGCTCACAGGATCCCACCAATAGTCCATACTCGAGGCCACATAAGTGATGGTAATATTCTCTTCCGCTCTATGTCTAGGTGTTCAAAATCGTCGGTATGTCATGCCACACCTTCCCACTAAAACTCCACATGCATGTCTCCTCTTTCTCCTGCATGCCCAAATACACCACTCATCTAGTACACATTCACCCTTAATAGTACATAACTAAAGTAAAAATAATGAAGTTTATCATGCAAGCCCACTGTTACTTTTTTTTTGCATTGAAATATTCAGCACCCTGTTCTCAATTGCCCATAATCTATGTTTTGGCCTAAATGAAAGAGACCAAGTTTCATGTTCATAAAAAAAACATTAAAAAAATCAGTATCATTGTATTATGCTTCTACACAACAGGTTGGAAGACAAACGAATCTGTACCAAATGAAGGCATACTTTCCCCTGATTTCATATACTCTTTAACTCCTTGATATGTGAAATGTTGGTTTGATAGTCATTCTCACATTCGGCTTCCGCAGTATTACCCAATTTTTCCAAAAATGACAAGTTTTAAGCAGCATTCCCCGTTTGTTAAATTTCTGTACCGTCTTTATGAGGGGTTCCACAGAACATTTAAATACGACATGCTTACCCTGCAGGCTTGTCTTCATTACAAAGCCAGTGTTAATTAGTGTCAGATTAGACCTAATGCATAACAGCCACAGATCAGAGGCACAAAAAAAAAAAAACAGTAATTTTCAAAGACATCTACTGTAATAAAAGATAATATAAAATTGCAAATCTAAGCAATAAAAACATTCCCATTAAATAACC
>Ga0123352_10017302_pt1 | contig 11497 bp, 7 predicted proteins | sample TergutLab28metaG_FD_89700 | JGI IMG/M metagenome (GOLD analysis project Ga0123352, IMG submission 89700) | Labiotermes labralis P1 segment gut microbial communities from Petit-Saut dam, French Guiana - Lab288 P1 | ecosystem: Host-associated > Arthropoda: Insects > Digestive system > Gut ...
ATCCATATTGGCGATGGTATAAAGTTAACAGGCACACTAATAAACACGTTGCTTTACGAATGAACGACAAACAATCAAAGCGTGATGCGACGTGAATAAACGAAATACGGCAGTAAGTTAGAGGTACGAAATCGTAACGTTCATTGGTTGATTTTAAACTTTGCAATCCTACTCAGCCAATAGCGTGACTTCTTGCATTGGAAGATGTGCAAAGCTTATTGGTTACTTTCAAAACGATATCCTGCTCGACCAATCACGTACATGTATGGAAAATGGCTACCATATCGTCTGAATAATAAAAGAATGTAAAAATATTTATGTTATAAAACAGGATGAATTGCAATTATATTTTGAAAAAATAAAGTGAAACATATGCAAAAGGCAAAATTTTAATTCGTTATACTGAAAGTTCTAAATTCGTTAAAATGAAATGTTTTAACACACATTAAATAGGGAAAAGGGAAGGGGCCTAAAAATGATTTCGCAATTCTGAACATTTCGTTATACTGGCGTTCGTTACAGCGACATTTTACTGTATATGTCCCTCTTATGTGCCTTTATGACATGGACAAGGATGACTTTAACTTTTGCACATCCCATAAAATGTCAGCAGATATCTGAGTGCATGTAAAAATGGGTGTTGGTTTTTTATCACTTCCTATCCAAAACTGAACCTTTGTGATGAGTCCATGCACAGTGACATCTATTACGAGACAAATATGAAAAGTTTTATAATCAAGATTCATCTGTTTACTTAGGTAGCTGACCAAGCAGCATCTTTGTTTGGCTCCTGTTGCTTTGATGAAGGTGATGTAAAGGTGACCATGGGGACAGGGACATTTCTGAATGTGAACACAGGACAAACGCCTAAAGCCTCAGTAGCAGGTGAGGTTGACTGGTGAACCTCTGGTATCTGCACACACATGGCACATTCAGTGCCATATCATTTTGCATCTTATTCTAGCTCTGAAAAATGTTTTAAGATTCAGTGTTAACATTTGTACATGTTTTAATTCTTACGTTGACATTTTATGTGTGCTTGTTTTGGTCTTTCTTGATAGTGATGGTGGTATTGTATCAAGGTCATTCATCCCCATTGTGTTTTGTTCAAATTTTTTTAAAATAGTCTTATACAACACAGACAAAGGTTTTCTTGGTAAGTAGTTTCGGCTTTGTTAACGATCCATCATCAGACCTTTTTCTTTAACAAGACTGTTCCATGAAACATCTTTGCTTATAGGATTGAGATCCCATTCGTTTACATACACCATAAAATTTGTTAAAATGAAATGTATAAAATGTGGGTGAAATATGGGGTGTAGAAAAGTCTTTTACTGTTATAATTTTAGAATAAATAAAAATTAATAAAGTTGGTAGGCATTACATCTGATTTGTTGAAGCACATCTGTCTTTTTCTTCCAAGGCACTATAAATATCCAGCTGTATAAAATAAAGTTACTCTTGCTTTATAATAATTCCAGTTTTAATGCTTGGATACTCCTTAAAAGCTGTGTTACTTGGTATTTGTCTTCTTCATACTGGTACTTGTGACTGTCAGAGTTACGTTACGCAGTGCAGGTATTTTCAGTTTGTGTTTGTGCCTGTGGAAGGTAATTGTTTTGTAAACATTTCGATATTCAAGTTCAGTATGCGTTCATTTTTATTTTTATTTGTATCTGAAATTGTGGTAGTAAAAGACGTTGCTACAGTCCATATTTTACCCACATTTTATATAAAGGCATGTCTCATTTTATGCAGTTTTTTTTTTGCTCGGTTTTGCTTTAATGAGATTCAAAAATTGTGTCACTTTTTGAATTTACGCGATGATTTTCGGTTTAATGCGATTTGCCATCCATGATCAGTGGCCACACTTGTCTTGTGCTGAAGGCTAGCAGAAAGTGTTGTCACTGTCACGCCATCAGTCATGTGTATTGATTGATTACTTTGGTGATATAATCAAGCGGCTGATATAGTTCCTCTTTCAACTGCATGAGCTTTTGTTACCCAAGTGAGTGTGCAACATAAATCTACATCACCTAGTGCAATCCGAGTGAAAATCTGGCAGAAGGCAATCAGTACTGAAGAGAAGTTAGGCGTAATAAGCCGACTTGAAAAAGGCGAGCAAATTGTTGACATATGTCATAATGTTAGGTTTGCTCATGGTAGCATGTATGCAGTTCTTGATAATTGTGATAGGTTTGTAGAAAGTGCTAAGTCAGGAAATAAAGTGGTTGCATAGCAAGACTCTCACAGTCCTATCAGAGTGAACTGTACCAAAAGCTATGGATGTGAGTCTCGTATATTTTTATTGCATTAGACATAAATAAATATATTGTATAGAAATGTATGTATACTGTATTGAAATGTATACACACTGTATATACGGTATGTATATACTCCGCAGGTCCATATGTCCACCATCTGTATAATCATACTCTATATAAGTTGAGGTTGTCAATCCCATAACCCCCAGAAAATATGCTATTGTAAGAGGGAATTTTTGTTCACTTTGCATGACGCTTTTCACGAGCATAACCCTGGTGTAAAATGAGACCAGTCTGAATTTTACTGTAGTGAATTTTGTGATGGATGTAAAGGAGTGACATCTCGATCCTATATACAGAGATAAGTCTCGCTGCATGGTCTTGATAAAGAAAAAAAGGTCTGCTGATGGCTTGTTAACAAAGCTGAAACTAGTTACGTAGGAAATTGTGAATGTGTTGTGTAAAGACTGCTAGGAAATAAACATCTGGTATTTATTAATCTTGTGATACAGGAATTTTCTCTTTACCAAATGTTGCAATGTTCTTATTTATTACTTTCTTAATTTTGTGTTGCACCATCTTTTTAGTAACTTTCATACCCTTGCTACCGTCCTCTTCACCCTCACATGTGTGGGTGTGTAGCTTCCCTTCTGTCACTCGGTGAACCTGAAGGTCTGTTTGTGGTAATTTACATGGGAGGTAAAAGGCCCACAATCGACTACTACTGGCTGATACATGTACACAACACTTAGTTCTGGGGTTTTTCTATATTTTATTTGTAGAAGTTCACTCTTGGTTTACAGCAGCTATCAGATTATAACACATTAGTGGGAGTATGTATGGCATTTGTACACAGAGTTGCATGTCACTTTTTGATCAAAAATTTATATTAAAATAGTCCCTAACTGACAGAGCACCCAATTTTGTGTAAACACTACTCCAACTGCCAAACCATACCGATTCTTCACTTGCATCTTCTACGCTGTCCAAACCAAATACCCCTCTATGTACTGAAATGATTCTATTGGTGAAAATTCAAATTTAGAAAAACTCCATAGGCCGAATTTAACTTTTTGGAAAGCCAAACTTCATTGGCTGCATTAATTCAAGTAAGTAGACCCCAAACTTACAACAAATGAACATTTGGGGGGTATTGCTCACTGGCGCTTCCTGCTGAATGTATTATGTCCTCAGAATTGTCCAAGCCTTGTGTTTCACTCAGACACACCAAGCTTCAAAACTCCTCCCACCTCCCAACTTGACAGTTGATGAATGTTCTGCCCAGGCTCCAAGCTTTTGAATGCCTTAATGTCACACACTTCTGCTGTTTTCCTTAGTTGTGTTTACAGCCAAAAGGAATTTATCTCAAGGAGGCCCGTTCAGGGTTTGAACCTGAATTTCCGTTCCATTTTAGGGCTTGAAACCGAAATGCCAGTAACAATCTGTGCTATAAGAAACAGCTGTATGCTGGCACCATGTTTGTGTTACTTCTGTCTCGCTCTCTTCCCCCCCCAAATACAGGAACATTAAATGGCTACGAAACCTCCAAAGAAGAAATAGTCATATTTCTTACCCATTTTGAATAAATACGTAAACATGTGGACAATCATGTTATTTATGATATAAGTTGGAAGTTCACAGTGGAGGATTTTACTGATGGTATAAATATGTTTTATGTAAAAACCAGATTATCATGTCTGAGACACCAATATTTGAATAGCAATCCTCGCAATAGTACTTTGGTGGTGACGTGTCATAGAGCGACGATTTGTTGGATTTTATATGTGAGCAACCATAAATTGCGTAGCACTGTTTCTCAGAGAACATTAATTTGATATAAATAGATATCGGACTCTCGTAATGCATCATCTGCAGCCATAGTCAGGAACAGGAAGAGTGGGTGATATTTTAAATTGAAAACATTGTGTTATGTTCAGTGGGTGAAGTTAGGGAATGTGAGAGATTATGAAACAAAAGTCTGTCGATGAAGCTTTAGAATGAAATATTTATTCTAATATAAAGTAAGAATTGGCATATACAACCGGGTAATCACAAACGCAGGGTAAATGTATCACAGTACTTCAAAGCGCTCGTTTTATACAGTATTAGTCTTGGTGTGTGAAGCACAAGGAAGGCTAGGTGATTGGTGTAAATTTGTTAGAAGTCAGGACTGCTCACAGGGGGAAAAGTTGCAGCTGAGCAATGAAAGTGGGGAAAATTAATTTTTCCATGAATTAAAATTTTTGGAAGAGCATTTGTATAATACTTTGGTAATATGTCTGTTTAAAATAACTGCTCTGAATTTGTGTAATAATATTATCATTTTAGAGGCATTCACAGTGATGACACACAATTCTTTAGATGATCAAATTTTATGTAATTTTTTCATTTATCTAAAATCTACAGCTCACCTTTTGCCAAGTTGTACTAAGAAAGTTCAAATTGGCCATGCATCCATTCACTGTACCTGTCACTGTGTATGGTGAAGTCCTCTGCCATTCACATTGTAGTGCATATTTATTTCCTTATGCTGTTTGTTTCACTTATACAGGGTTATTCAAAGTGGTTCTTGGGGTTGTCACACACAATACGCTTGATATAGGAGTATGTAGTTGCACTGATGGATCTAGAGGTGTATGTTCCTCCTCTTCCTGCAAGTATCCCGGAACTGAAGGTACGAATCAGAACCGCCATTCAAACCATCACCGCTGACATGCTACAAACAGTTCAGAACGAACACGATTGTCATGTTGATGTTTGTAGAATCACAAAGGGTGCACATATAGAGCACCTGTAAGGTATGTAACAAAAACTTGGAGTGTTCTATTAAATAAAAAAATACATATACCCCCATCTCAAGTGTGTGGTGTATGACAAGTTGTTAAAACCCTGACAGTCATTTTGAATAACCCTGTATAAATGCAAGGCCCACACACACACACACACACACACGCACAGTAATGTTTCAGCAGTCAGTCTGTATTTTCATTTCAGGTCTGTACCCCCAGGTTGGCTGGCGGGTGGGAGACGAAGTTGTGTTTGTAATGGAAGGTGCATCACATGACACTGGCTGTCTCATCAAGTGGGCAGAGCAAATAGGTATCATTATCATTCATTATCTTACAGAATTGCTGTAATTAGTTACAATTCAAAAGCATTATTTATTTAAATTTACCCCTAAAGATTTCTGACATTGACTTCTGAAGTATGTTGCCATCCAGGAAGGAAATAAAATTGGCACTGTGGTGTAAAAAAATGGAGCCATTAAAGTTGCGTTTGTTATCACAAAATGAGGTCTGCGTTCTTTTTAAAAATGTCTCTTTCCTGAGACATTTTTTGAAGACACCATATGACAAACAATACCATATGTTTTGTAGTAATTTGAAAGGACAAAGGATGGGAGGGATGCTATGCCAAATAGTAACTTGTATGTTTTTGAGTGTTGTTTGACCGTGCATCTTAATCGTGAAATAAAGTGAAATGCCAACTTGATGCAACAATGTAATTTATTGAAGTTTCTTTAGCTGGACATGTTACAGGCGCATACGCCCATCATCATCAGCACTAGATGTTAAGTTGCAGCATATGGTTTTCTGCACCGAGTTTTTGGATGGGTGGTGATCTTGAGAGCCACTGCGTAGGTCGTGTGTCCGGTTTGGGAGGTGCCGTGTGACTCAGTTGTACGGCACCTTCCAAACCGGACACACGATCTACGCAGCGGCTCTCAGGACCACCACCCATCTACAAACTGGGAAAACTATATGCTGCAACTTAACATCTAGTGCTCCTGATGATGGGCGTATGTGCCCGAAACATGTCGAGCTGAAGAAACTGCAATAAATCACATTGTTGCATGAAGTTGGCATTTCACTTTGTAACTTGTATGTGTTTGAGAATCTTGGTGTTGTGATAAAATGAAATGGGGAGTAGGTGAAGGAAATAATTCCAGTACTTGCTTAAAACTTCAGTGAATTTTGTTCACTGTGCCTGGTATTTTAAGCACATAAAATGCATTGGTGGGAAGTATTTAGACTTCACTGTGTTCTGTTAAATTGGTAATTGAAGAAATTGCACAATGGAGGAACTTCGTAACTTTATTGTTCTCTTACCGTTGTGGTGCGCTGTTTATTTCAGGCTGTGATGTGCAATAAATAATATGTTTGTGTGGCATTTCTGTGCAAAAATCTGGGAAAAGTCTTTTTGGAAGACTGAACCTGAGATGGGAGACAATATTACATTGGGTTTCAAGGAAATTGATTTTATTGATGTGGATTGGGCTGCATGCACTTGATCAGATAAACCGTTTTCATCACTTTTCTGTGTATACGTCAGCATGTGTGCATGCTCAGAGTGGCAGCATATAATGGAGTTGTTATATTCACATTTGGAGCAATGTCCATTTCACTGCTAAACGTGCACTCTAACTGTGCTGTCACATACACCGTTTATTCTGCAGGTTTGTTGTCTGATCCCTCCGAATCCTCTGACATGGCAAATTCAGTTGAGGACTCAGATGGACTTTGCTTCATACCTGCATTTAGTGGAATTCAGGTAAACTATTCTGTCAGTACAATGTGTGACAGAAATGAAGTTGACTAAAATATGTTTTAATTTATCAGGTGTAACCTCACTGTGACAGTAGAAACCAAAGTTTGACCAGTGCCACCGCCAAGGGCCCACCATAGGATATAATCCCAATATGCTTGCATAATTTTCGTCAGAAGTTAGTTTGAATATTTTTTTTTGTCATCACATCATTTCTTGAATGGCTGCTCTCCAAGAGGTTTCCCATATGAAAATGCTGTATTCATTTCTTATTTCTCCCACCCAAGCTTCTTGTCCAACTCATTATGACAGATATTTCCCTAATACAGGACATGAGCTACATATAAATCATTGTAAAAAGATATTTTTTGTCATTTTTGCCTTTCTTCCTGTCTCTTTTTTGACACGTCCAGAGTTTTGTGTATAGTCATTCCCAGCTTGAAAACTGAAAAGAAAATTCCTTCATGATTTTCGATTGAGGTATACCTCTACTTTGCTTCGTGCTCTTTAAATCTGTAGTAGATAACATGAGCACAGTGTAACTGGCCAGGGTCCATAGCCCAAGTCTCAGACTAGGCATCAAAAAAATGAGAAGATAGACTTGTTTTCTGGCCATTAGCCAGTTTAAATTGTCTCAAAATCTGCAGTATTCAAAGCTTGGAATGCACAGGGGGCCTTAGAATTTCAAACCTCTGATTGCTGTCCACATTTAAGCCCTGTATGTCACTGGGCTTAAATTCTCTTCCTCGTGTAGTGGTAGGTAGGTGTACACAGGTGTTGCGCTTTTTGAAAAGATATTTTTGGGACTGGCTTGCCCGAAGGCAAAAGAAGAGACATTCCAGAACGAGGACTTTAATTTTGGACTGTCCGAAGGAGAAAAGTGTTGAAACAAGTGGAGTGGAGAACACGCATCCTGACAGCATTGTCTTAGTCAGTTTTTAATTTTGTCATGATTGTGTATAAAACAGCAATACACACTTAAGTGTGCAATCGTATACATTTATAACGATGATTAACCAGAGCAGCTCCTGTCCCTCCATATATTCCTTGGAATGGATTCAGGTTCACCAACAAGCGTACGAAGTACTGTAACTCAGAGTCAGGCAGCTTAAGGCGGATGATTACAATAGGTCTAGAAACTGCCAGCGGTAGCAGAGAGCAACTTAACTAAACATTTTAAGACATGATAATCTTTGATTTTAAAAATCAAGTCCACTCACACAGGTATAAATTCCCAAACAGGGATTTTTTTTATCAGCCAAATAATGATTAACTGTAATGTTTGTGTTTTTCTGTGTATTGTTTGTGTGCTTCTGTGTACTGTTTGTGTATTTATGTGCTTCTGTGTATTGTGTGTGTGTGTTTCTGTGTATTGTTTGTGTGCTTCTGTGTATTGTTTGTGTGTAAATGTGTGCTGTACTACTGCAACCGGGTGTCAACTGAATTGCATTGAACAAATATATCTGTCTAAATAAAGATATGGAGTTTATTCAGCTATTTCAGTCAATTATGTTCTTATCTGCTTGTTATGTGAAATACAAATTTTTAATGTCATCCTGTGCTGCATTTTAATTTCATTATTAAAGTTTAAAAGTAGTGTGGATATTCATGCATAACATATCGCAAGTGCAAAATATTTGTGTAACATGCGTAGTTCTACAAATGCAGTATCTAATCCTTGTAGGGACTGAAAGAATTTTTGAGAGATCATACAAGTTATGAAGGTCGGTATTTCATTATGCTGTGAATAATGTTGCTTTTATTGAGAAGGAGCTTCATTTCACAGGCCCCAGTCAACAATTTCCAAGCAGCGACCGGCTTCATTGGCATAAAACCTACAACAAACCGTGCACACATGGTGCGCGCCATCTTAGAGAGTATTGTGTTCCGAGTGTTGCAGCTTTACCGAGCTCTGCAAAGGGAAGTCAAGAGTTGCTACACTAGCATAAGGTCGGTTGGTTGCTGTTAGAATAAGCACATGTGTAAGTTACATAGCAGACAGCAGAAGAACACTTACCATAGGGTAGACAATGCTGGCCCTCCAGTATGAGGATTGAGCATGCAGTTGGCATCCTCACTTTGTAAAAATTAGATTGCCTCAAAGCCCCAGCAACGGGGAGGCCATGGCTTGAAAAGAGGCCAAAGCCCACAGAGGGGGAGGAGGAGAAGGAGAAGATAAAGGATGAGGAGGAGATGGGGAGAATGAGAAGAAGAAGGAGAGATAAGGAGGAGAAAGAGGAGGAGGAGGAGAAAGAGAAGAATAGGGAGGATGGGAATTAGGAGAAAGAGAAGAAGGAGGAGGAGGCCAATGCTGGGTCTGAAAATGTTCTTTAGAAGCACATTACTAGTCTAGTCTAGACACTTAGAAGAAGAAAAAGTCTCTCTTTTTTGCTGGGAATCAAAGTGTGCTGTGTTGAAATGCAAGTTAGATGTGTTAGTTGTTTGGCTGTTAAGTAATGGTGGACTTTTATGACCTGCATGGCTTTCCATTGTGCTTATTCTGTTGAGTGATGCATGTTGGATGCTTGTTATACAGAACTTATTATTATTTGTAGATCATTGTATAGCCCACAGTCATTGCTGTACAGATGATTTACTTGTGCAAAAAAAATTTACGGATTCCACTATCTCTTCTTCACCACAAGATGTTGAAATGGGATGGCTGTATTACTGTTGCTTTTTTTGCCTTGCTGGCAGTCCATGACCTTTGTTTAAATTAGTAATTATTCTGTTATATAGGAAGGTAATTGTTAGACTAACAAATTTCTTCCATTAATCCAACTTTGGTTCTGTTTGTTTCTTTGTTTGTGATGGAACAGGGTGGATGGTGGTGTGTCTCAGAATGACTTTGTAAATCAGCTGTTGGCAGACCTCACAGGTTTGAAGGTGGAAAGGTCCACATCTTCTGAAATGACGGTGTTGGGTGCTGCATTCCTTGCTGGTCTTCATGAAGGTAACTGCTCTGTGTGAAAATTTTTGCTAAAATAGAGCTGCCTCTCTTATCTCAATTTCTGTCTCTGTAGCTATATACTGTCAATTTTACTCATTATGGTGTTGCCATGTAATCATTTTTTAGATTTAAAGTTCCCTCCCCAAAATTTTAATTTTATCACCAAATTTTCTTTGTCTGGCCATTCACAGAATTAAATACAAAGTTTCAATAAATTCAGTGTGAATATTATACCATAGGCAGTGTCCACAAGCTCTTGCTTTTAAATTCCGCAGAAACTTTAACATGACAACTATGTAAAACTGAAAGCTACATTTTATGTTCCTCTTGAATGGATTATTCTCAGGGGGTGAGGGGAATTATATTTTTGAAAAGTGTGCCATGTTTGTTGAGGTAGGGTAGAATCTCCATAGTGAACAAGTTGGAGGTTGCCTTGAACTCATAAAAGCTGGGACTGCACGGATTACAGCAGTTTCTAGCGTATGTTTATGTAACACATAGTATTAATGCATACTATGTAGATAATATTGTATTAAAATATCGGTGTATAAGTTAGTACAACAGTAGAATAATAACAGAATATATGCTACTGAGTTACGCTGCAAAGAAATCAAAATGTTCCCTCTCGTTTAAGGTTCAAAAAAATATTTAATGCATCAGCTCAGGTGAAATGGAATCTCAAACAGCTGGGACTCAGAGAATCAAGGCTGCACTATACTTGGTATAGGAAAATGGATATGAACAATTAACCTGCAGAATATTTTTGTGTGAGGGTGGTAGTGATACGACATGACAACTGAATGCAGTGATGGGACGAAAAATAATCAGTTGACTGTTATGAGTACAAATGAACCTAATTTATTATTTGGTATGGGTGGTGGTGGGCATCATAATAGCAGCTGTGATAGCAGTTATGTTAGATATAATTACATGGGTGTAGTGTGTATTATGGTGGACCATGTGCTTTTTAGTTTAGTTTTTTTTCTGTATTTCAGCATTGACTAAGGACTTGCAGTATGAAAGTTTTCCAGTATATTTCTAATAGGTTTAATTTTTTGCATTTTGATTTTGTATGCATTTTGGAGTGTCAGTTTAAACAAACATAGAAAAATGGTGTAGTTTTTTAAGAGTATCCTTAGTGTTTATGCGTACCTTGTGATTTATGAGGTACACTCACACAGTACCAGCACCACGAATAGTATAACATTTACTCTTTTTCAAATGAAGCCAACTACATGCACACTACTTCTTAGTATATTTATTTCAACTTCTGTACTTGTTTCAGACAATTATGTGCCCATCATCAGGAGAACTTACTGTATCTATGCGACACTGGTATTTTTCACTCTGTATGGGTGGCCGTCTGGTCTGCTGCAGCAGACCAGACAGCCACCTGATGATGGGCACATAGTTGCCTGAAACATAAGGAGAAGTTGAAATAAATATACTAAGAAGGTTAAAATGGATTTAAAATATCTCCTACATGTTTCAATCTCTCTATGGAATCATCCTCAGGGAGCATAAAGTAATGTAGGACTAAAGTTACTAAGATCGACTGTATACGAGGTTATCTGGTAGCATGCTGTTTTGTTTATGTTATGTCTGTCTGGTTCGGCCTGTGTTCCTCCCCCGTTGAGAGGAACACAGGCCGAACCAGACGGACATAACATAAACAAAACAGCATGCTACCAGATAACCTCGTATACAGTCGATCTTAGTAACTTTAGTCCTACATTAC
>Ga0123352_10017307_pt1 | contig 11495 bp, 12 predicted proteins | sample TergutLab28metaG_FD_89700 | JGI IMG/M metagenome (GOLD analysis project Ga0123352, IMG submission 89700) | Labiotermes labralis P1 segment gut microbial communities from Petit-Saut dam, French Guiana - Lab288 P1 | ecosystem: Host-associated > Arthropoda: Insects > Digestive system > Gut ...
CTCATCTATTTTCCAAAGTGCCCAAATTTCAGCACCATATAAAGCCATGCTTTGAGTACATCATTTAATTAGTTTGTACATGACATGTGTGCACAGACTGACTGTGTTTTCATATTAGTACAGCTACAGACAGATATTTTTCTGGAAGAAAATATGGCATACTCACGAAGTAAAAGAGACAACCTTAACCCCACTTTCTGCCACCTTGCTTTCCTATTAAAGGAAGTGCTGGTACCACTTACTGCTACCAAAATAAAGCACTGGCTAGAAATGAATGGCAACAAACCCCTGTATCAATACAACACTGTTCACCACATTATGAACACAAACTGCTTAGATTTTGTAAATATTTTGAGATTACCTAATAAGTCAAATCACTGGTCAACAGGATTGTGAATCTTCAAGGCTAAAAATCATGATTAATTAGGTTATTCTATTGGAAAACACTTTGTCCAATATATGAGGAATTCCTTACAGAAGATCCTTCAGCAACATTCAATCCAGAAAGTTTTCCCAAGCCAAGAGCAATGTTAAATAAGAGAGCAAATTTATGCATAATGTAACAATCAGATGCATTTACATTCTGTGACATTTAGTCAGCATCTCTGTGGTACCATAGTATGTTTCCTTCATTAACTGCTTTTTTAGCATGCCTGGCTCTGCTGTATTTCTTGTACTTACACAAGTCACGATACTGACATAAATGTACAAAGGTCTTCATGTGAAGTATGCGTGTTTGTTGCCTGACTTAAACCACACTTGAATGTGGTCAACAAATTTTAATAAAATATACACCACTACAAGATTTCATAAAACTCCATCCAGTAGAAGCTAAGGTGTTTCACATGGAAAGAGATAAAAGATGCATGGTGAGACATGATAAAGATAACACTCATTTGGGAAGCATTTCATTAACATGCCTAAAAACTATTGAAGAAAAATGTTAAAATAACTTCCAGAGTTAGCAATTTCTACAAATAATTATTGCTGCTAATACTACCCACTAGTAAAGGGACACAGAGGCATCAGGTGCAGCAGCGGTTGCTAATAAATTAACAGTCACGCACAGGAACACCAATGGTCCTCTAACTTTGGAATTCAGCATGAGACTAACTAATTATCTTGCAAAATACCACATAGGACACCATATTGAATTCAATTCTCTGACCAGCAAACACAACTGAATACTGGCTCCCAAAAATAAACAGAAATTTCATTACAGACTTCACAACATGTATTTTTTAGCTGAAGATTATTGGGGTCACTATATCAACGTGGATATGATGGGCAGGACATGCGTAGGAAGGAAATGCACACAAACCTCTAAGGAAGACAGAACTTATGCAACATAAGCATAAATGGAATGACACAACAATCAATTCAAGCAAATGAGGACAAGGTACAGTGCCTTCAAAACAGTCTGTTCTTACATTTTCTGTAACCATGTATATGTGTTTACTTCTGACACATTTTTTAGAATGTATGCATTACAACTGTAAGCTGTCAAAGTCATCCCCAACACACTGTAAGAACTGAAACATTCACAAGGCATTATCTTCAGTTCTGCCACATACAAAGCAAAGTATGTGTCTAAAAAGTAGAGGGCAAACATCTACTGTAGTGAGTGGTGAAAGTAATTACATCAGACAGTTCATTTAAAAAAATGAGTTTGGCGGTAATTCAATGCAGTGGACCAGACAGTGTTCATAGTTTACTCTCCTCACTATGACCAGTTTCAGACAAAGCACATCTGGATTTCCTTCTGCAGAATACACCGCATGTTCGCGTGTTTTGTTAAATACGAGTAAATGTGTAAATGACAGCGGGAACCGTTTTACACGAAATTACAATACTTCTTATCGCCTCAGCAAGTGGCATTTTTATTTTCTTACATGTACATCCAAAGTTATTAAAACTGCTATAAATTTTCTAAATGACGTGTATTTTGGGTAGTTTAAATTACAAACCTATCACATTTTAACGGTCTACACGTGTCTTGGAATCACTGTCAATATACTGGTTACTTCAAACGATTGCTGGGTGTTTTTTATATCATGTTCATAATCCAAATGAAATTCTCTCACTAATAAATACAATTCTGAGTGTTTGTGCAATCACTAAATCCCCGCTGTAATAGAATTTGGATAAGTCGAGACCTAACCTTATTCCAACTACAAACCCTCACAATACGCCCAAACTTCATCGCGATGTAATGAAGCCATTTCTAGCATAAATAACCCATTGTTTCTAGATCTTATTCAGCCTTGAACTAGGCACGCAACAAACTACAATTCGTGGCACCCAATCACAAGTTACTCCCATCTTCTCTTGAAACTATAGCTGTCATGTTCCCCAGTCACAAAGTACTGAACAAAACTCCTTGCCAACCGATTACCAGAGTTTTAATAAACGCAGAACATGTTAATACCACAACTACAAGCAGTGGAACTGCACCATGTAAATATGACAGGCAATGGAATTCAATTCCATTGCCATACTTACCTAGTCTATCAACCATGTTTAAGCTGCTCTCTTTCGTAGGCTACAGAATGAATCACGTTCGCAGCACGTAGTTCATTGTGTTACAAGTTACACTATATGCATTAAGTGCGACAATTTTAGCAGATCTTCCATACGAGATTTTCTGTGGAATGTACGCTACAAATTAAATTAACGTTTAACATTTCGTTCCTGATGTTATATATATATATATATATATATATATATATATATATATATATATATCCACCAATGAGACGATTGAGTTCGAGATTACAGGTCACATGAAAACAAGAGAAGGTTGTAGGTGGTTTGATGGTGTTGCATTGGAAGCTTAGTTTGTTAGCAGTATGAAGATTTGTGGTCCGAAGCTCTCCCTTTGTGGGCTAATAATTAGTGTGTGGGGCATCTTTCAGTTGGTATGTTAGTGACTATTAGTACTAATGCTATTGTTCCCTGTTTAGTAAATTGGTTGGACTGTCTTTCCTCTGGTCTTCCCAAATGTTGTTTTGTTTCCCTTTAATAAAATTTCTTCTTCGGAAATTGTGTCCGTTTTATCGTTTCCACGTGATTTCTCCAGTGCAGTCTTTATTTTTCAATATCGTTTACTGTATTCGTTTCGCGGTGTATTTGTCACCGTGAAGCACCCGTAAGTGTTCTTGGAAACGTAATTTGTTGAGGTGATCATATGATTCCAAAGTTAAGTAGACAGTGTTGTGCCGTCAAGGGTTGCATACATACGAGATTTCGCATTCATAAATCCTTAGGAGACATTGGCATGCGATATAAAGCACGTCATAAGAAAAAATCTAATGGAAGACAATCAGTAGTCACCCATTGCAATCTCAATACATATTATCACTTGCACTGTTTGTAGTTAAAAACATGGAAATATTTACGCCTAATTCAGACATTCACACAAATAATACCAGAAGTAAATCTAACCTATTTTTACCACTGACAAGATTAACTAAATATCAAAAAGGTGTATACTTTGCCGGTATAAAAATCTTTAACTATCTACCTGAAAATATAAAGAAGGTCTCTGATAACACAAATAAATTTAAAGTGAACTTAAGAAATTCCTTCTGTTGGGCTCCTTTTATTCTGTTGAAGAATTTTATGGATGGACATCCAAAAGAAATCTTTATGCTTCATATTTTTAATCAACACTTTCCAGTTACATTATATGTATTTTATTATAAGGTATTGACCCCAAGTATTGTAAGTATCGGATGTGGGGATATCATACATATACAGACATACTAGTGCAAGAAGGATTTGATATTGTTAACATATTCACTCCTATGTTATGTCTGCATTACAAATTAATTATAAGCTATGAATGTTTTCAGTTTGTACTCATATATTGTATTTGAATGACTATGATAATGACATGTATATTGGCATGGCATTTATCTGTTGTTTATATTTTATTTTGTATCTCTGTATTATCCTGAGTATTTTGTCTCTATGTATTCATCATTGACAGGTTCTATATCTAGTGGGCTTTTAGCCATATATGGATCATATGAACGCAAAATAAATTGAAATGAAACAATAAACGGCTTCACATAAGCACACGTATGATCAAGAACCTCATATGTAAAAGTAATGTAATATCAAGAAACAGTAAAAAATATTTGGTATAAAACACTAATATAAATCATAATTAATTATTAAAGATTTGAAAAACCCCAATCAGGCCTCTTATCATATAGAATGTTGAAGAGTTCCTATATTCTTCAATTGAGTATAAGACTTTGTCATTTAAATACCACTTCAAATTTGATAGAACCAACTCAGCAATATAATGGGGTAATTTGTTGAAGATTTTTATACTCTCATAGTATGCTCATTACTGGTGTGTTGTTGGGTGGTTGACAGTTTTTGTAATTGCAATTTATTTCTTGTATTAAAACCATGAATTGTAGAATTAAATGTATAAAGTTCCAAATTCTGTGACAAGAACCTCATCAGGGATAGTATGTATTGCGAAGACAAGTTTAATAATTCCAATCTCTGAAATAAAGGTTTACATAATGTTCTAGAGTTTAAAACAGTCATAATTCATTTTAGTAATACCGACACAGTGAATTCACTTTACAAGCTTATTTTTGCTCATCATCAAAATATGGAATAGTTTATTCGGGTAATTTGTGTAACAGTTAAAGGTATTTACTTTACAAAAGAAAATTATAAGAGCAGTATCTGGTGACAAACATAAAGAAGACTGTTAAGAGAGATTAAGAAATTTTACTTCTTCCATGCAAATTTTTATTTATGATTTTAGTTGTTAATAACCAGTATATTATCAGAATAATTCAACTGTATGCAGTGTTAACAAAAGGGATCAGTTATTATATTTATAAATCAGTTGACAAAATTTCATGTTTCCGTAAAATTGCAATTTCTTTATTTGTTCATATGTATACATTCAGAGATTTATACATATGTAAAACCATTGGATGTAGAATTTGTCAACATATATAACAAACATATAGTGGTTCTATATTAAGATAAATATAGAACTAGTTTTTGTATACATCAAAATGAAATGAATAAATATGGTATGATATATGTGTTTATCCTACTCTGGGGTAGATTTTGTCTTTGCAGTGGAAATAATAATTTTCCCTATCTTGGTAACACTGTACATGAAATGTTCTGCTTGCCTGTCATTGTTAGTCAGATACTTAAATTATGGTGATGGTGGTGGTGGTGGAAGTAGTAGTAGTAGTTAGTGTGCGTTTTTCAATTGCCCAATGATTATAAAGATATTCTTTCTATTACAGGTATTAATGGGTATATTTTATTATGTGAGAAGCATCGCTTTATCTGAAGACCTTCCTGGTGTTGAAGAAGGTGGTTTTGAATCAGCAGACGAATTCTACAAGATTGCTGATAGAGGTTATGTACAAGTATGTATTTGTGTTGACTTACTTATTTGTTTGAAAACACATGTTTTATCTACTACAAATGTGGATTTTAGCAATAGAATGTTATTTCAAGGAACAAATAATTCAGGTGTACAGTTTTCTTATTGAAAGGTATGGCTATAAAGTTTCCAGTATGATTTTATTTCAAACATTCTTGTATACTTACAAATTAATGAGAGGGGTCACCTTCAAAATGGTCCTCTAGTCACTTAGTCCAGTGAAGCTTCCATATTTGGAAACGTTTCCATTTTCAGCATAACCTTCAGCACTGCAGTCACATTTTACTTAACGTATTTGGCATCCTGAAATCCTCGTCCTTTCAAAGCATACTGTTTCTCAGCTGTTATCCACTTTTTTTTTTTTGAAGGGTATGATTTAGTACACATATTTTCCACATTGAAAAATATGCAGTTTAAATTGTGCTCCATGTTCCCAGTATTGTTGTCTGATATTTGCTTTAATATATTAATCAGATTTTACCAGGTACGGAGTATCACATCTGTACCCTTTGTTATAAAAATTTTGGTTGTGTACACTCTTTGTGATAATAATAAAAGTCTCCCTGATGATGATCTGTAGGATTAGAACATATAGAAGAAATCTCTGAAGGAACGAAATAATAAAAATATAGTAGTTGCTTATCTTTCAGCTTTGTTTGGAACTTACTAGGAACTGCAAGCCTACCTAGCAGATATTGATTATTGTTTGATTCTCTGTTTCAGAATGCTTACAACTGTTGGATTGCAGCTTGTTTGTACATCTTTACATTGGTTCTATCAGGTCATCAGTTTTACATGAACAGTCGTTCATCCTTGAGTATGTAACTGCTTAAACTCTAATAGGCAGTTTCATAAAGATACCAGGTTATTATCCCATTAAACTGTAGTTTGAAAGGTAAAAATTAAAATAAATTTAGGTATTCTACATATGCGTTGTGAAGAATATAGTCTTCTACAGTACATTATTTTGTTCACTGTCAGCTAGTGAATGAGGGCAGTTGATTATAAAGGGTACTTTGGGATTTCTTAATTCATTAGGCATGCTCATTTTCCACTGTTTGTACATTTTGTGGGAAACTAATTAGTTTATTAAGCTTGCTGGGCACCCATAACAGTTCGGAAAGTATTAAATATAGTTCCAGTAGATGTGCTATTGTAATGTGCTGCATAGATATTTGTAGGGTTTAATTTCATTTACAAACATTGTAAAAAATATTCATGTTGTATGTATGTGTATTATAGTTTTGTTAAAAAGATTATTGTTTTTAACTTTTTGATTATGTCCTGTTGCATAATGTTAATATTTCTAATAATTTATCACATGCAGCCTTCGAATACAAACAACTTACATAATTTAGATGTGGAGAAGTTATAATTTCTTACCTTCATGAATGTACAGTAAAATCTGATCAGTGTTCACACAGTTCTATGAAGCCAGTTGAATGTTCCCAGTATTTACACTCCTTATGTTTTTGATCACCATGTTTACATTATAGTAATTGTTACTGAAAAGTAGCCATTTTGCTGGTCATATGTTTGCAATTGATTATTGTTAGACTTTCTGTTTAATGAAAATATTAAAGTACTGTTGCATCATAATGATTTAAATTACCCATTCGGTTTAGGATTGCACACGTTTAAATTCAAGCATTTACTATAACCAACTGTTAATTATTCTGATATGAAGAGAGGGTATGCATAGTATCAAGGAAAGCATAACCAGGAATCTATATTGCTTGGGAAGCCTCCATTGTCTTCATTGTACAGGTAATTGCAGTTGTGTCAGCATGTTTAAAAGCATTGTGGATGTGATGTTGTTTCCTGTTACAAAGAATGGTAGGTTTCCTGTTACAAAGAATGGTAGGCCTTTATACCAAAATAAACTAAAATAATTGTATGTATGTGTATATATATATATAAATGTGTGTGTGTGTGTGTATATACACGTGTGCATTGGTAATGTCAGTAAGTGCTGAGTCCTAAATAAAATGCTAGATTTTCTCTGTTCAATAGACTGGTTTCTTTTCAGTAAAAAATACAGTAGAGCGTCAATTATCCAAACTAATTGTGACCAAGGAAGCTCAGTTATTCTAATGTTTGGAGTGCATGAGAATATTATCATCAAATACTGTAATTGATTTAGGAATGATTTATAAGTGGTAACCAACAAATATTGAAATAATGATGCAGTCAAAATTTTTTTAACTTACATAATTGTTTTACGTAGCTTCAACAATAAATTAAATCCACACATTCATATATTTAAAAAAAGTTATTACATGGTAGAAACAACTAATGTAAACTTGGAAAAGTTTATCATCATCATCATCATCATCTGTCACGAGTTAGGCCTTGATAGACCTGTTTCAGCCTAGGAAGATTTTATTTTTGAGAATAATCTTGAATTTTTTTGAACCACATGTGATCATAATTTTTTTTTTTATACAGCTATATCTCTTGTTCTTAATAATAACACCTCATTAGAACAACACATTTTTTTTTTTTAACAGTGGTGGTTTGGATGACTGACATTCAGATAATCGATGCTTACTGTAATTGAGAGTTGATTTGAACCAAAATTATGTGGCATAATTCAAGTATTTATCCACACATGCAGTTTCCAAAATTCCAAAATTTGTCATTTTTTTGGTTGGAAAATGTCACCATAAATTACATTCCAGATCCTTTATAACTGTTTGAACTAATGAATATGTAATCCTGGATGTTGGTAAATAACCTCAGTTCCAGACAGTAAAATTGAGTGCTGTAAAACACCACTATATAATTATGCATTTTTTAAGTGGTGTATGACTCTGTTTTCATTAGAAAATAAATTACAGCAAGCTGAATGTTAAAAGAGTGCCTGTAGTAATAAAAATCATGCCATACTGGAAGCAAGAGTCTTCTGGGATCAGACACTATATAGTTTGTGAGAACCTCAGATCTTACATTGAAGTATAATGTCCATGAATTGGTAGCAAACGAGATCAGTGCGTGAATAGCACAGTGGTACATATTGCTAGATAATGTGATTCCAGTGACATCATACAGACATATATGGATAGAATGTTCCTTTTATCATGTCCTTAAGCATGGTAGCTGTCATGGGGTGGTCTGGTGGGTGCAGGCTTTCTTTACAATAAAACTGCCATGCTCAAGGACACAATAAAAGGGACATACATAATAACACTCATTTTGTTACAGCAGCATTGTTACACTTCTGATCTTCATCCAGTGTATCATTATTTAAAATGTACACTGTTACACAGTTTCGACAAGCTCAGACTGATATATTAAGCCAATGTTAAAATATATCACCATCCTTGGCAGGATTTTGCAGAGGAAAAGGTTTAAACACTTAATGAAATTTTTGTTCCTTTGCAGTTTAAAAGATTGGCACATAAACTGCACAACATAAAATCTGATTAACCAATGAGTGAACATCACTTCCTAAAAATGTCATCCTAAATTCATAACCTATACAGCTGAGATTGTGGCAATTCATAGGAACATGTTGCTTTGTTCAGAGCCAAAGTTGCTGATCCAGGGGGAAGACAAAAAGAATCTTGTCCATGTCAGTGGGGAATGTGAGGAACAAAGAAACATAAACACTCCTTTTGAGGTGGACAGGAGGTACATGAATTACTTTTGCAGTGATCCTAGTCATTGGAAATTTAATGATATTGTAATATCCCGTGTGTGGTGTGAAAATTTGTGAAGTTTTTAAAAAGTGAAGTATTGTGGCAACTGCACGTCAATTTGATCAGTCATGCTGACACATAGTAATCTGTATCACATTTATGGGAAAGAGAATGTTACAAGAACTGTATTAATTGTTATTATGTGGTGGTTTATACAGAAGTATTTGAGGTTCTAATAGTGTTGTTGATGAAGATCCTAGTCTTCAGAGATGTTAAACTTGATCAGAATGCTTGTCATTTGATCCAGAAATGGATTACACAAGGCAGTGTCTAGAAATTTTAAGGGACTGCTGTAAGAACAAAATGTGGTACAAACATCTCCTTCAAGGTTCTGTGAATTTGTTTTTGGATTTTTACATTTTACATTCTTTGTGGTATGTGTATTAACATTTTTCATCAACCTTTCATTCGTCTTATGTCGGGGCTTGAATGTGTTTGTGAAACATTACGTAAGTACAGAGTGCTACAGATGTGTGCATATTTGTAAATACAGTTAAAAAGAATATAAAGTGATATTTCACCAATATTTAAACTGTAATATCTAGAACCGTGATCAACAAATAAGAATAAAATTATGAATTTGATAGTGTACATTCTTTCACACCCATATCCTGACATCACAAAGACTATGGTTGGGGGCATTTGATCTTGTGACTGTTGCACATAACCCTTGTCGAGTGAACTGGACCACTCCATGTGGATAAAAATGTATCCCCACATTTTAAATAGTAAATTATAGCTTGCTCATATAGGAAAAATTGCATTTAATTTGTGTTATGTGAGGTATATTCTGCAATTGCAGGTTTAGTGGCTCTAGTAGATCCAGTACAGATTTCCAGCAATTCATATTGGAATAAAAGGAAACATTTTTATTGTTAAGCTTCTGTTTCACAGTGTACTTCAGTTGTGGGCATAGTGAATTGCACCACGAGTAGCAGTAGTATAGTATTTCATTCTGGGGATACCAGTATCGCCTGAATTATCACTCATTAACAGCATCCAGGAATCACGTGCAGCTTAAGGAATGCTGCATACATGAGTGACATTGCTCCACTGGGACGCCAGAGCAATGATGAGATGACTTCTCCACCATCTGCCATTGGATCAACAACAGTATTGTATTCCATCCTGATGATCATTACAACAATGATGATGGACTTTGTCAAACAGAAAATGGGATTACAAACTAATCAAGTAATGAAGTTAACAATTCCAGAAATATAAGCAATTACAGAATAACTAAATATGAGCAATACATTGCAAATTCCCCAAGTTGCCAAATTTGACACACCGAACACATGTCCCGCACAACAAATAATAACCAGGATGCATCAAGCATTGATTAGTCATTATTCAGCACATGGTGCACAGCAACCACACAACAAAGCAGTCAAGATACAATCAAGCTTCATTCACAAGTCACTAGCTGAGAATCCATTGTCATAAATTCTTCCAGTGAGTAGAAAAAAACACTTTTCAGTCTAGAAATAGAATAAGATTTTCTTGAATTTTGTTATAGGCTCAGCATTTTTAATTTCACTGGATAGTTTGTTGAAAATGATTCAATCCTTTCAAGATAGTGATATTTTTTAGTCATTCAAGTAGCTCCCAAGTCCATGAAATGTCACCTACAAGAAGGCTTCAGGAATTTAACTTACCCTATTTTGTATATGACATAAAGCACTAGTCCTCTTGGTCTTATGTTTTGAGATCACTAACAACAACGTGTTCTGCCATTCTCTCACACGTAAATACAGCTTTTTATCAGTATAAATCACATACTATCTTACCAACATGCTGCCAACATGGAAGGTGTAATCTACATATGTGTATTAGCTAGTATATGCTGGCCATTTAAATTTTAGGGGTAGCTTCATAAAATCTGGTGGGAGGCTGTAAGGGTTCGCTGCCACCAAAATTATTACTTTCCCTAGTAAATCACACGCAAAGACTATCCATATCCACAACAATAAAAATTAACAATAACTTCTAATTCCATTATTTTCCTCTAGTCACAATGCAAAATTAAACTCAACTTCTCAATTTTATAACCTCAGTATCACTTACTAACCACTACTCTTTTCACAACACTATTTAAAATTATCCGCCATCTCTCCCTATGCAGTTTCATCTACTGTACGCAGTAAATTTTCTCTTTCTCCCCTGACTTCACAGGCTTCAAAACAGTTGTATCGTCCTTGCAATTATACAATGTTTCGCAACAATTTCAACCCAAGCCAAATGGTCTGCTCGTGTCCCATTATAACAAACAAAAAAACTACCACCCCCCCCCCCCACCCCCCCCATCCATCAAAACTACACCACAAAACAAATGATACACAAAAAAAAAAACCACA
>Ga0123352_10017308_pt1 | contig 11495 bp, 20 predicted proteins | sample TergutLab28metaG_FD_89700 | JGI IMG/M metagenome (GOLD analysis project Ga0123352, IMG submission 89700) | Labiotermes labralis P1 segment gut microbial communities from Petit-Saut dam, French Guiana - Lab288 P1 | ecosystem: Host-associated > Arthropoda: Insects > Digestive system > Gut ...
AATGATAGAGGCGAAAATCCTTGCTCAACAGCAAGCTTTGCTGGCAAAGCAAAAAAATGAAGCCAATGCAAAAGCACCTGCTCCTATTAAAACGATTGCTGCAAAATATGGCATTGAACCTCGCATTGCAGATAAAGCCAGTCAATTAAAATTATTAGGTATAGGGGATTCCGTGATGATTGCAGGTTCAACAGATCTACAAGAAGTTTTCTCAAATACTAAAACATATATCGATGCAGATATAGGACGTCAAACTGATGCAGGTGCAGCAAGGTTGCAAGAACTATCAGACAAAGCGAAAAATGCAGATGTCATATTGATTGGGCTAGGAACCAATGGAGTCATTGAAGACAAGGATATTGCAACGATCATGAAGGCCTCCCAAGGCAAGCCAGTCTATTGGATTAACAATCATGTTTCTAGTCGCCCATGGCAAGACTCTAATAATGCAACATTGCAAAATGCCGCTAAAAAATATTCTAATTTGAAGATCATTGATTGGAATGATTTGGCGAAAAATCATCCAGAGTGGTTTTACAGTGATGATATCCATCCACAAGGTGAAGGAGCCATTAAATATGTACAACTGATTGTGACAAGTATGATTCCATAATGAAATTAAGAATATTGTAATTTTATAAAAAATCTGATAAAATGAGAGAAGTTATGATAAAAAAAGCAGGATTAGCTTGTACAATATGTGGCTCAAGAAATTATTCTCTGAAAGTGTCTTCGGTGACTAAGGAGAAACGTGTTGAAGTAAAGAAGTTTTGTTCACACTGTGGCAAACATACCCTACATAAAGAAACGAGATAAAAATTATGAAATTTATAAAAAGTGTTGTAGCAGAAATGAAATTGGTTACATGGCCAAACCCAAAAGAGGCATGGTATGATTTTATCATGGTAATTGAATTTACAGCGTTTTATTTGTTCTTTATCGCCATTTTTGATTGGGCGGCACAAAATGGGATTACTAACGCTGTCCGTTACTTACTTCCAATTATTCCTAAATAATGATATAATAAGAAAAAAGGAGGCGTATGCCTTTTTCTTTTGAAAAAATGGAGGAATTAAAATGGATGAAAATGAATTGACAAGTTTTGATCAGGGGTGGTTTGTTGTACAAACTTACTCAGGGTATGAAAACAAAGTTAAAGAAGATTTACTTAAGCGTGCAGAAACCTATGATATGCTCGATAAGATTTTGCGTGTAGAAATCCCTACAGAGACAATTCGTACAGAAGTAAAAGGGAAAATGAAAGATATTGAAGAAAATCTTTTCCCGGGGTATGTATTGGTTGAGATGAACATGACTGATGAAGCATGGTTCATCGTGCGTAATACGCCTAATGTTACAGGATTCGTAGGTTCTCACGGGAATCGTTCTAAACCTACCCCACTCTTTGAAGAAGAAATCCAAGATATTCTTGTGGGTATGGGTCAAGCTGTACGTGAAATTAACTTTGAAGTTTATGTTGGGAAACGTGTACGTATTATCGATGGTGCGTTCTCAGGATTTGAAGCTCCTATTACAGAAGTAAGTGGAGATAAAGTTAAATTAGTTGTAGATATGTTCGGGCGTGAAACGCCAGTTGAACTTGATTTACAACAAATCGATGAAATTAATGAAGGTTAGAAACTAGATTGAAAGTCTAGTTTTTTATAAATAAAAATGAATTCAAAATTGAATAAAGAAATCATAAAATTCGGTTTACCCGCCATTGCAGAGAATTTTCTACAGATGTTGGTAGGAATAATAGATATATTTTTAGTCTCAAGATTAGGATTATCAGCTGTATCAGGAGTTTCTCTAGCGAGCAATATCATTGTTGTGTTTCAGGCTGTTTTTATAGCTCTAGGAGCGATTGTTTCTGGTATAGTTGCTAGACAATTGGCAGAAAAAAACAATCTTTTATCTCACAGTATTAAATCTGCCCTTAAATTAACACTTTATATTAGTGGTTTTATTGGTCTTCTTTGCTTAGTATTTTCAAGGGAAATGGTAGAGTTGATGGGTGCATCAAGCCAAACTAAGAATATGGCTTCGGAATATTTGTTTCTTGTGGGAAGTTTTATTGTCTTTTTGGGATTGGCGACGACTTTTGGAAGTATATTGCGGGCTTATGGAGATACTAAGACGCCGATGTATGCAAGTTTATATGCCAACTTTATCAATATTGGTTTGAGTGCTTTAGCTATTTTTGTCTTGGGTTGGGGAGTAGTTGGAGTTGCTTTATCAGCTGTAATTGCTCGATTCTTTTCAACAGGATACCTTTATATCAAATTATATAAGAAAGATGTTTGTTTTGGTTTCAGGGGGTTAATTAAACAAAGAATTGACAAAGAACTTATCAAACAAGCTTTGCCTGCAACCGCTGAACGTCTAGTCATGAGAGTTGGTGACCTATTAATAATTGTGCTGATTATATCCTTTGGTGATGCAATTTTTGCAGGGAATGCCATTGGTGAATCCATCATGCAGTTTAATTTTATTCCTGCTTTTGGTATGGCAACAGCGACAGTGGTACTGGTTGCTAAAGAATATGGAACAAAGAGCATGACTGATAAAATCAACGCATTAACGTGGCGGATTTATTTCCTAACTCTGGTAATGGTGTTGGTTGTTGCTCTACCTCTATTTATCTTCAGTAGAGGGCTCAGTGGAATGTTCACAGGGGATAGTCAAGCGATAAGTGCAAGTCAAATCGTGCTTTTCTTCTCACTTCTGACGGTTCCTTTTGCAGTAGGAACAACAAACTACACAGCTGCTCTTCAAGGGATAGGGCGGGCACGTATTCCTTTTTATGCGACAACGGTAGGGATGTTTGGCTTGCGATTGACCTTGGGCTATTTATTTGGCCATATTCTTGGATTAGGATTAGAAGGTGTATGGATGGCAGTGATGGCAGATAATTTCTTCCGATTCATTTATCTGAAATTAAAATTTAATAGGCTGATAAATGTTCAGTAAGATTAACGAATAAAAAAGCTATTCATGCGAATAGTTTTATTTGTTCTCTTTAAGCAAATCACGTATTTCACGTAATGTCTCAAGCTCTTCATTAATAACAACTGTATTTTCTCCATTTTTCTTAGGGAACAATTTATTAATCCCTTTTACAAGAAGAAAAATAACTAAAGCGATGATAATGAAACTAATAACATCATTTAGAAAAGTTCCGTAAGCGAATTTAGCTGAACCGATAGTGAAATTTAATTTAGTTAATGCGCCTCCTGGAAGAAAAATACCTACTAAAGGATTAATCAGATTAGTAACCAAAGAAACGATAATGGCAGTAAATGCTGTACCAATGATAACAGCGATAGCTAAATCCAAAACATTACCTCGTAAAATAAATTCCTTAAATTCTTTTAACATTATAAATACCTCCAAGTTGAATGAAATTATTATACCACAGTAAGAAAAAATCTAGTTTTGATTTATATGAAATAAATTTTTTCTATGATAAAAAACGCTTGACAATATATATATATATATATAATGAATATGCACGTCTTGTGTAGAAATAAATAAAAAAATTATTCATATAGAAAAGAGAAAACAATGGAGAATCTAAATTATTGCACAAATTGCGGAGAAGAAATGGATGCAAATGCCCAATTTTGTACTAAGTGTGGTGTATCAAAAAATAAAGTGAAAAAATATTGTGCACATTGTGGTGAAACAGTAACAGAAGAGCAGGATGTATGTACTAAATGTGGTGTTGCCCTTTCCAACATAAAATCAAATTCAAATACCTCAAATTCATTAGAGGATAACAGACATACATTTTATCTGATTGCTTTTATCCTTAATTGGGTGGCATTTGGGTTATTTACGCTATTAACTGGAGGACTTGGAATTATTGCAGCCGCTTGGGTTGTACCGATGACCTTGGCTTTGAAAAAGGCTGAAGGAAACAATAAAAAGAATATGACTCTAGCTGTATGTACACTCATTTTCGTGAGTGTTATCTCAGGAATATTAATGCTCGTAGCTGGTGGAGAAGATGATTAATAAAAACACAATTTTGTGTTTTTTTATTTTTGGCAAATACAAAAAGATTAAGAGTGATTTCTAGTGCTTGACAAGTTACAATCCTTATAGTAGAATAGAAAAATACTGTAAAAATACAGTCTTGGCGTTGAAGCGAGAGGTTGCGACACACCCGAAAGTATTGCCATACTTAAATGTCGGTTTTTCCCGCAGAGCCTATCCTATCACAATAGAAAAAAGGAGAAAAAATGGCAACTAAAAAAATCCGTATCCGCCTCAAAGCATACGAACATCGTATCCTTGACGCTGCTGCTGAAAAAATTGTAGAAACTGCAAAACGTACTAACGCAGAAGTAAGTGGACCAATTCCACTTCCTACTGATCGTAGTGTCTACACAGTTATTCGTGCGACTCACAAGTACAAAGACTCTCGTGAGCAGTTCGAAATGCGTACCCACAAACGTTTGATTGACATCATCGAACCAACTCAAAAAACAGTTGATTCATTGATGAAACTCGATCTTCCAAGTGGTGTAAACATCGAAATTAAATTATAAGAAAGGTAATTCTCATGTCAAAAGGAATCTTAGGGAAAAAAGTGGGAATGACACAAATCTTTACGGAAACTGGTGAATTGATTCCAGTTACTGTAATCGAAGCAACTTCAAACGTTGTGCTTCAAGTTAAATCAGTGGAAACTGATGGATATGAAGCTGTTCAAGTTGGTTTCGATGACAAACGTGAAGTTTTGTCTAACAAACCCGCCAAAGGTCATGTTGCAAAAGCAAACACAGCTCCTAAGCGCTTCATTCGTGAATTCAAAGGAATCGAAGGCTTAGAAGTTGGATCAGAAATTAATGTAGATACATTCGAAGTCGGAGATGTCGTTGATGTTACCGGTACTTCAAAAGGTAAAGGTTTCCAAGGAGCGATTAAACGCTGGGGACAATCACGTGGACCTATGGCTCACGGATCTCGTTACCATCGTCGTCCTGGGTCAATGGGGCCAGTTGCAGCCAACCGTGTTCCAAAAGGAAAACGTCTTGCAGGTCGTATGGGTAACAAACGTGTTACCGTACAAAACCTCGTTGTTGCACAAGTGCTTCCAGAACAAAACGTTATCTTGATTAAAGGTAATGTGCCTGGATCTAAAAAATCACTGATTATTATTAAATCAGCAATAAAATCTAAACAATAAGGGAAGGAGATAGAAACTATAATGGCAAAAGTATCATTATTTAAACAAGACGGCTCACAAGCTGGTGATGTTACCTTGAACGATGCAGTGTTTGGGATTGAACCCAATGAAGCTGTAGTCTTCGATGTTGTAATTTCACAACGCGCTAGCCTTCGCCAAGGGACTCATGCACATAAGAATCGTTCATTGGTCTCAGGTGGTGGTAAGAAACCATACCGTCAAAAAGGAACTGGACGTGCCCGTCAAGGTTCAACCCGTTCACCACAATTCCGTGGTGGTGGGACTGTCTTCGGACCTAACCCACGAAGCTATGCTTACAAATTACCGCAAAAAGTGCGTCAATTGGCTCTTAAGTCAGTTTACTCACAAAAAGTACTTGATAAAACACTTATCGCTGTTGATGAATTGAGCTTCAAGGCTCCTAAAACAAGCGAATTTGCAAAAGTTCTTGAAGCTCTTTCAATCGAACGTAAAGTACTTGTTGTTCTTCCTAATGAAGGAAATGAATTTGCGGAACTTTCTGCACGTAACCTTTCTAACGTGAAAGTGGCTACTGCGAATACAGTAAGTGTGCTTGACATCGTATCAAATGATAAACTTCTTGTAACTCAAGCAGCTTTATCTCAAATTGAGGAGGTACTTGCATAATGAATCTTTATGACGTAATCCGTAAACCAATCATCACAGAAGCATCAATGCAAGCTATGGATCAAAAGAAATATACTTTCGAAGTTGATTCACGTGCACATAAACTTCTTATCAAACAGGCTGTTGAAGCTGTGTTTGAAGGAGTTAAAGTTGCTTCAATCAATACAGTCAGCGTTAAGCCTAAAGGTAAACGTGTTGGACGTTATGCAGGTTTCAAACCTGGATACAAAAAAGCAATCGTCACTCTTACAGAAGACTCAAAAAACATTGATGTCTTCGGTGAAGATGCTGAATAAATAGAAGGAGAATATCGTGGGAATTAGAGTATATAAACCTACTACTAACGGTCGTCGTAATATGACTGGTAGTGACTTTGCTGAAATTACTACAAGTACTCCTGAAAAGAGCTTGCTTGTATCACTTAACAGTAAAGCTGGTCGTAACAACCTTGGACGTATCACTGTACGTCATCAAGGTGGCGGTCACAAACGTAAATACCGTTTGGTTGATTTCAAACGTCTCAATGATGGTGTAAATGCCAAAGTTGCAACGATTGAATATGATCCAAACCGTTCAGCAAACATCGCACTTATTGTTTATGAAAATGGTGTGAAATCATACATTTTGGCTCCTAAAGGACTTGAAGTTGGTATGACTGTTGTTTCTGGACCAGACTCAGATATTAAAGTTGGTAATGCGTTACCTCTTGCAAATATCCCAGTCGGTACATTGATTCACAATATCGAAATGAAACCTGGTAAAGGTGGACAATTAGTACGTTCTGCAGGAACATCTGCACAAGTACTCGGTATTGAAGGAAAATACACATTGATTCGCTTGCAATCAGGTGAAGTGCGTATGATTTTGTCAACATGTCGTGCGACTATCGGTGAAGTTGGGAATGAGCAACACTCATTGATCAACTACGGTAAAGCTGGACGCTCACGTTGGCGTGGAATCCGTCCAACTGTTCGTGGATCAGTAATGAACCCGAATGATCACCCACACGGAGGTGGTGAAGGTAAACAACCTGTTGGTCGCAAATCACCAATGACTCCATGGGGTAAACCAGCTCTTGGACTCAAAACACGCAACAAGAAAGCACGTTCTAATAAGCTTATTGTACGTCGTATCAACGACAAATAATATCATTTGCTTCATGACTTCTTCGTCAGAAATCTTCTCGTGCATTTCAGTGCACCACGAAGTTTTCTACCTTGAATTCATTTAACAAATTATCTTATTCTAGATATAACAGTTACTCTTGAGAGTGCCTGTTAAACTTTGAATATTTATTCAAATATCCAAAGTTTAGCAGGTGGTCATTAAGATAACTTGCATAAATCCGCCAACCTCGCCTCAGTAGCGTTGTGGTAACAAACATTTAAAGGAGAACCAGAAAATGGGTCGTAGTCTTAAAAAAGGACCTTTCGTCGATGAGCATCTCATGAAAAAAGTTGAAGCTCAAGCGTCGAATGAGAAAAAATCTGTGATCAAAACTTGGTCACGCCGTTCTACAATTTTTCCGAATTTTGTAGGACTCACAATTGCAGTATATGATGGTCGTAAACACGTACCAGTTTATGTTCAAGAAGATATGGTTGGACATAAGCTTGGTGAATTTGCACCAACACGTACATACCGTGGTCACGCTGCTGACGACAAGAAAACTAGACGTTAATAGGAGGAAAACACAATGGCAGAAATTACTTCAGCTAAAGCAACTGCACGTACAGTTCGTGTTTCTCCTCGTAAATCACGTCTCGTAGTGGACTTGATTCGTGGGAAGCACGTTGCCGATGCAATTGCAATCTTAAAATTCACACCGACTAAAGCGGCAAAAGAGATTGAAAAAGTTTTGAACTCAGCAATCGCTAATGCAGAAAATAACTTTGGTCTTGAAAAAGCAAACTTGGTAGTAAGCGAAACTTATGTTAACGAAGGGCCAACGATGAAACGTTTCCGTCCTCGTGCCAAAGGTTCAGCTTCACCAATCAATAAACGCACATCACATCTTACAGTTGTGGTTGCAGAAGTAGAATAAGGAGGTAACATCGTGGGTCAAAAAGTACATCCAATTGGAATGCGTGTTGGCGTTATTCGTGACTGGGATGCCAAATGGTATGCCGAAAAAGAATATGCGGATTACCTTCACGAAGACTTGGCAATTCGTAACCTTATCCAAGAAAAATTGGCTGACGCTTCAGTATCAACTATTGAAACTGAACGTGCTGTGAACAAAGTTATCGTAACACTTCACACAGCTAAACCGGGTATGGTTATTGGGAAGTCAGGAGCGACGGTTGATAATCTTCGTGCTGAATTGTCAAAAGTAACAGGTAAACAAGTCCACATCAATATCGTCGAAATCAAAAAGCCTGATTTGGACGCTCATCTTGTTGGGGATGGCATTGCCAAACAACTTGAAGCACGTATTGCTTTCCGTCGTGCTCAAAAACAAGCTATTCAACGTGCTATGCGTGCAGGAGCTAAAGGAATCAAAACTCAAGTATCTGGTCGTTTGAACGGAGCGGACATCGCCCGTGCAGAAGGATACTCAGAAGGAACAGTTCCACTCCACACATTGCGTGCAGACATTGACTACGCTTGGGAAGAAGCTGATACTACATACGGTAAACTCGGAGTTAAAGTCTGGATTTACCGTGGTGAAGTTCTTCCAACTAAGAACAATACTGCGAAAGGAGAAAAATAATCCATGTTAGTACCAAAACGTGTTAAACACCGTCGTGAATTCCGCGGTAAAATGCGTGGTGAAGCTAAAGGTGGTAAGGAAGTAACATTCGGTGAATACGGTCTTCAAGCGACTACATCTCACTGGATTACTAACCGCCAAATCGAAGCTGCCCGTATTGCAATGACTCGTTACATGAAACGTAACGGTCAAGTTTGGATTAAAATCTTCCCTCATAAATCATACACATCTAAAGCTATTGGTGTACGTATGGGTAAAGGGAAAGGTGCTCCTGAAGGTTGGGTTGCCCCAGTTAAACGTGGTAAAATCATGTTTGAATTGGGTGGTGTAAGTGAAGAGATTGCTCGTGAAGCATTACGTCTCGCTTCACACAAACTTCCAATCAAGACTAAATTCGTGAAACGAGAAGGAGGAGAAAACTAATGAAATTGAATGAAACAAAAACATTGCTTAGTGATCTCCGTGGATTGTCAGTTGAAGAATTGACAACACGTGAACAAGAATTGAGAAAAGAATTGTTTGACCTTCGTTTCCAAGCTGCAGCAGGGAAACTCGAAAACACTGCTAAGCTTAAAGAAGTCAAAAAAACAATTGCACGTGTGAAAACTGTGCAACGTGAATTAACTAAATAGATCGGGAGAACTTATAAATGGAACGCAATCAACGTAAAGTTTATCAAGGCCGTGTGGTTTCAGACAAAATGGATAAAACTATCTCAGTTGTCGTAGAAACTAAACGTAACCACCCTGTCTATGGTAAACGTATCAACTATTCTAAAAAATACAAAGCTCATGACGAAGAAAATACTGCCAAAACTGGTGATATTGTTCGCATCATGGAAACTCGTCCTTTATCAAAAGACAAACGTTTCCGTCTTGTAGAAATCGTTGAAGAAGCTGTAATTATCTAAGCAAAACTAGGAGGAAAAACGCATGATTCAAACAGAAAGCCGTTTGAAAGTTGCTGATAACTCTGGTGCCAAAGAAATCTTGACTATCCGTGTACTCGGAGGGTCAAGTCGTAAATTCGCTGGTATCGGTGACACTATCGTTGCAACTGTAAAATCAGCTGCTCCTGGTGGAGCAGTAAAAAAAGGTGAAGTGGTTCGTGCTGTCATCGTTCGTACAAAATCTGGTGCTAAGCGTCCTGATGGATCTTACATCAAATTTGATGAAAATGCAGCCGTTCTTATCCGTGAGGATAAAACACCTCGTGGAACTCGTATCTTTGGCCCTGTCGCACGTGAATTACGTGAGGGGGGTTATATGAAGATTGTTTCCCTTGCACCTGAGGTTCTTTAATTTTATCGTAACTTCTTCGTCAGCCTTCGGCTTGTGTACTTAAGTACACGTCGCCTTAGCTTCCTTGAATTTACTTCAAAAATATAAAGAAAAAGTTTTGAATTTTTCAAAACAATTATTGTCAATAAATTCCAAACCATCTTTGATGGTGTAGTCCCCTGCTTGTCAGGGTGCCCATAGGGCGTAAGAAAGGAAATACTATGTTTGTAAAAACTGGTGATACAGTTAAAGTCATTGCGGGTAAATCTCGTGGTGTCGAAGGTAAAGTCATTAAGGCTTTGCCAAGAGTAAATAAAGTTGTGGTTGAAGGTGCCAACATCATGAAAAAACACCAAAAACCCAACAATGAAAATCCTAGTGGAGCTATTCTTGAAATCGAAGCACCAATGCACGTGTCAAACGTACAAGTACTCGATAAAGATGGAGTAGCCGGTCGTGTAGGTTACAAAGAAGTTGACGGTAAAAAAGTCCGCTTCAACAAAAAATCAGGACAAGTCCTAGACTAAGAGGAAGGAGAAAATATATGTCTAATCGTTTAAAAGAAAAATACACTAACGAAGTTGTACCAGTCTTGACAGAGAAGTTTAGTTACTCATCAATCATGGCAGTACCAAAAGTTGATAAAATCGTGATTAACATGGGTGTTGGAGATGCTGTAAACAACTCTAAAAATCTTGATAAAGCTGTTGAAGAATTAGCACTTATCTCTGGTCAAAAGCCATTGATCACTAAAGCTAAGAAATCAATCGCTGCCTTCCGTCTTCGTGAAGGAGTAGCAATCGGTGCTAAAGTTACACTTCGTGGTGAACGTATGTATGAATTCTTGGATAAATTGGTCACTGTTTCTCTTCCTCGTGTCCGTGATTTCCATGGTGTATCAAAGAAAGCCTTTGATGGACGTGGGAACTACACACTTGGTGTGAAAGAACAGTTGATCTTCCCTGAAATCAACTATGATGATGTATCTAAAGTTCGTGGAATGGATGTTGTTATCGTAACAACAGCCAACACTGACGAGGAATCACGTGAATTGCTTACTCAAATGGGTATGCCATTCGCTAAATAGGAATAAGGAGAATATAAAATGGCTAAGAAAGCTATGGTAGTAAAAAGCAAACGCCCAGCAAAATTCTCAACGCAAGCCTACACTCGTTGTGAAAAATGCGGACGCCCACATTCAGTATATCGCAAGTTCAAACTCTGCCGTATCTGTTTGCGTGAGTTGGCTTATAAGGGTCAACTTCCTGGAGTTAAAAAAGCTTCATGGTAAAAATTTCTGTCGGCTAATCATCGTCAGATAAGCACTTGTGTACTCAAATACACTACGTCTTTCTCTTCTCTGATTATCTCTAAGAAATATAGATAAACTATCTCGATGAGATGGTTTTTTTGTATTAATTTGAACTGACTTTGTAAAAATAAAAAATCATCTCATTTTGGGGTACTTTTTGTTTGGAATGTTATAAAAAATATTGAAAAACGCATAAGTATATACTTATGTTAAAACTTGACAAAGTTTTAACATATTCTTACTTGGAGATTATATTACTAATAGGAGGGTAAAATCATGAGTGAAAAAAAGAAGTAGCAGCAGCTATCGTTGCAGACGTGGCAAAAGCTGCAGCTGTAGCCGTAG
>Ga0123352_10017310_pt1 | contig 11495 bp, 10 predicted proteins | sample TergutLab28metaG_FD_89700 | JGI IMG/M metagenome (GOLD analysis project Ga0123352, IMG submission 89700) | Labiotermes labralis P1 segment gut microbial communities from Petit-Saut dam, French Guiana - Lab288 P1 | ecosystem: Host-associated > Arthropoda: Insects > Digestive system > Gut ...
CTGGGGTTTTTCAGGGGTTTTTTTTTCCCCGGTTTTCCCCCCAAAACCCTTTTTTACCCCTCCCTCTCCCCCCCCCCCCCCCACAGGCTACATGCCCCACCCATCTCATTCTTCTGAATTTAATCACCCAATTAATATTTGGTGAGTGCAGATCATTAAGCTCCTCATTATGTAGTTTTCTACACTCCGTTGTTACCTAGTCACTCTTAGGCCCAATTTTTCTTGTCAGCATCCTATTCTCAAACACCCTCTGCCTGTATTCCTCCCTCAATGTGAGCGACAAAGTTTCACACCCATACAAAGCAATAGGTGAAAATTATAATTCTGTATATCTCAATCTTTAAATTTTTTGATAGCAAACTGGAAAACAAAAAAATCTGCACTGAATGAGAGCAGCATTCCTTGACTTCATTCAGCTCTTAATTTCTTCCTGAATAGAATTTTGATTTGTTAAGGTTGTTCGCAAATATTTGAACTCTTCCACCCACTCAGAGGAACTGTTATCAATATTTATATTGTGGCTTCATCCTGCATTCTGATCTCAAGACATGGTCATGCACTTATTTTGATCAGCATTCTTACTAGCGACTACTAAAGGTTCTGTTTTTTTCTATAGTATGTTTGCTCTGTCCAGTATTTTAACATCATAAGCATAAACCTAAGAAACGTTCTCCTAAAATATGGCAGATGTCCCCTGAAGCACCTTATGTTTGGGTAAATACAGTAAATCTATTCCAGGTGGTTTAAGTTTAAAATAAACTGCTGTCTTAAGTATATTATCATTGAAGAATGTTGTGTGTTTTCAGTTCTGTGTCCAACATAAGACGATGGCAGTCACAGTGAAACAGATAAGTCATCTCAGCGTTCTGTTTATCATCACTATTTAATGTAACAGATTATACGCTTTGAAACTTCTTATTATGTATGAGAGTTACACATAATTGTAAATTACACATGTGCTAGCAGCAGAGTATGCTCCACAAGATTCAATGGTACACATTAATTCATTATCAGCATAGATCTATTTGCCACAGACATAATGGGAATGATGACCCCTTATTGATCCAGGCACTTGTGTAAAAATATTAGTTTCACTCAGAAATGTTCTCGAATTTGAGCAGAATATTGTTCAGATATTTCTGAAGTCTGTTGCAACTTTTATCACTCGTATATCTTTTATTGTGAAGTGAAAGTTATGTGAATAAGGCTGCAGTGGTTGTTCAAATATTTTGTTTTGAACATTGTTCATATGGAACTTTGAAACATTCCCTATATATTTGATGTTGGAGGTGCCCGAATGTGTTTTTCATATTTTATTATATGGCTTGCATTGCTCATGGTCTGTTATGTTCTAAACTCAGCAGTTTTTGTGTCAGACATTTTCCTTGTGACATGTTCAGTGGGTAAGACATATATTCCATATATACATTTCTTTCCTATTTACCTGAGAAGTTTTGGAGTTGCACACAAGTTTTCACATCTGCTACAGGTGCATAAATTTTTTCTGCACAATTCACCAGGACTTTTCAGGTACCTAGGTATGAAAAATGTAACTATAGTCACTGATAGAAATTTATTGTATTTGCTTCTGTGACAACATTCAACATTCTCTGCCATCTGTGGATAGACATCTTTAGTTAGGTGAGAACACAATTGATGGATCTTTGAGATGCTGGTGATCTTGAAGATAGACTACGCTAGTATGGCTGTTGCATAGAATGCCAAATACTGCTGCTGCTACAATGACGACAAAAACAACAACCAACAACTAACAACAACTACTACTACTACTACTACTACTACTACCACCACCACCACCACCACCACCACCACCACCACCACCACCACCACCACTACTGCTGCTGCTGCTACTTAAGACATACAGTAACATATTCTAAATAGTTTTATTGTGAAGTTGTCACTATACACTCATGAAGATGTGTGAGGGGAGTGAGGCATAGCTTCCATCATTTTTAATGCTGGTACTAGATGGTGGCAAGTAGTCAGCTTATGCCCTGACTGCTTTACCTTGTGAGAAAGAAACCCTCAGTCCACACTGAATAGGAGTGTGGGTGGACCCCAGATCTAATCTGCATATTTTGGAGAATAGGAAATCTCTTGCCCCTGCTGGGAATTGAACAGTGATTCTTTGGTTGTCCAGCTTGGAATATACTGTACCTTCAAAGTATAGTGTTTAAAGCTTCATTAAGGGGCATCATCATCATCATCATCAATGTATCATCAGATAGTGTCCTTAGAAAGTGACCAATGTATCTCATAATACTTCTGGGGCCTGTTTGACGAAGCGATGGGTGTGGCAAGTGACAAGTTGATTGGTGAGGGAGTGACAAGTGACCAGTAGCACTAAATCTTGTTTCATGAAATATTTTGCTAGACTGGTCACCTGCAACCTTCTGAGTGGCTGGTGTGATAAACAGATGGTGGAAGGCAAGAAGAGATAAAATGGTGATTGAAAACAAACTTGCTGTTCTGCAGATGATAAAACATGAGAAAGGTGTTCTTTTTGGGTCATTTTTGAATGATCTTACAAAACAAAAGAAATGTGAGAAGTGGAAGTGACCAAGACTGCTAAGTCAGTAGGACTGGCCATGGCAGTACTTTTGCAACACTCTGTGGTCAAACTGGCAAAAGAGGACATTGGTGAGTAGGTAATGTAACGTACGGGTAGGTGTGAACCGTGTATATTTATTTTGGCGGTAGGTTCTAGGAAGCCAGTGGTCTAGCCAGGTGCCCACCTTCAGTTCACTTATCTTAATGTTATTCATTTCCATGCATTAATAAACAATTCATACAATAAAACCAACAAATGCACTAATGTTAAAATTATATTTTTACACAAAATTTGTCATAACCCTGACATGTTTTGATCTATCCTGATCAACTTCAGTGAGTTACTTAACATAAATAACGCATATATAAAATCATGCCCACTTCCTGACGATCCATTTTAAACCTATCCTCCCATGTATGCCTGAGTCCTCCAAGTGATTCCTTTCCCTCATGCCTGCCCACCAAAACTGTGTGTGCACCTCCACTGTTTGTAGTACATGACACATGTCCTACCAACCTCATTCTTCTTGATTTGATCACCCAAATAATATTTGATGAGGGTACAAATTATAAAGCCTGTTATATAGTTGTCTCCACTCCCCTTTTACCTTGTCCTTCTGAGACCCAAATATCCTCCACAGCACATAATTCTTGGAACACCCTAAGCCTATGTTCCTCCCTCAGTGTGAAAGATAAGTTTCACACCCGTACAAAACAACTGGAAAAATTCTAGTTCTGTATAGGGATTTATCTTGATATTGTGGATAGCAAACTGGAAGATGAAAGATTCTGCCCCGAATAATGATAGGAAACATTCCCAGACTTCAGTCTGCTCTGAATTTCTTAGTGAATGGAATTTTAATTTTTGGGGCTGTTACAAAATGTCTGTTGTTACTTATGTTTTTGTGTTTTCTTGTAAGGCAGTGCGTATTTATTTACAAATGTGTTAAACTAAACTAGCATCATTAACTAATGAAGGGCATTTGACAGCCCCATGAAAGTCATAAGAATCTGGCTGACAAGGAGATTCAGTTAACACCTGAAGACATTTATAATGGCAGCCTTGCCATCCTTGGAGTTGCATTCAGAAACAACAAGTCTGTATTGTTGCTACAGAGTTACAGAAAATATCTGGACTTTACGTTTTATTTGCTGTATATCAGTAAATAAACATGTTCTGTGATAACAGATGGACTCCAAAGAGCATAATGATCCAGTATATTGATGATGAACAAAGTACCAGGATATCAAAGTGTCAAGTTAAAAATATGGTATAGTTGTGTCATAAATGTTTGGACAGAATATCAGATGACATGTCAAAAGGAATGTTAGTTGACAATGGTTGCATTTATGGTATTAAAGTGACTTTGTTGTTAACCCATTCACTAACTAGCTAACATTCATGACATATTTTATATCTTCTTTGGTTCCAAGTGACTTTCATGGAAAGATCTCTCCATAAGCCTTCAAGGTAACAGCTGTGTAGGTACTGGTGAACTGCGGTAATTTATTGCAAAAATGGCACTTTCTGGTACTTTTTTGGTGTACCAGTAAGCAAATGGGTTTGATCCATCATCTCTCTGAGGGATGTCATCTGTCATCTTTTTATTAATGGCAGATAACTATTCTGGCACCAACATCAAATATATAATGAATGTCTTGTATTTATTTATAGCTTTATTATTATTATTATTATTTGGGTACAGGATGGGGGGTGGGGGGGAATTACAGGTGAATGTAACACACATAACTTCTTCTAAGTGTGTTGTGTTGAAGGTGTACAGACACCTCATGAGATCTCTCTGATACAGTATGGTAAAGAGTGTTCATTATGTGCTGGTGATTTTTCCATAGGTGGTTTAACATATTTTTAGTAGACTTGAGGTTCCACAGTGTTGAAAATGTTGGATTGGGTTTGGGTTGTGACAACAAGAAGCCCTGTAAGTAGTTGCTACTATTTTGAAGGAACCTGCTGCCTTCATCTTTGGGGTAGAAGATGTGGACAGCTTGTATCGTCAGTTGTAATTGCCTGCCAAACTACACAGTGTATAATCTGGCAGAATACAGCTTGTTATTTTCTATATGTGAATTGGACAAGCAATTGGTGTGTCTTGTTCCTGCTGTTTCTTATCCTCATTACCTGTCTCTTCAATCTTTTATTGTTTGATAGAATACAACACCTATTTTGTGTTCCAAATAAGTTTTGATGACAGATGAGGGAGTAATAGCCCTATCTGTAATACATGAATATAACCAGTCTTGATGCTTTTAAAAATGTATTCTAAGAAAATTAAGCTGTGTAGAGTAATGGTAATTTTAGAGCATAAAGAAATCTCAGAGTGTTGATTGTCACGAGATTTCAGCATGAATTCCAGTACCTTAACTGATGACATTTTGTTGTGATATATGAACAGCAGAAAGGAAGGGCAGACCATCAGTCACAGTATCAACATTTTTATCAGTTTTGTTGCTTGATATATGTTTCGGCATTTGGGAAGGACATCAGACAATTAAAAATAAAAGTACATAAACGGAAATATTAAAAGCTGTTTTCTGCTACTTTGGGTGTGAAAGGGAAGTTCATCATTATAACTACATGGTGTATGGTGCAATTTGTAGACAAGAAACGTAAGAAGCCCAATTTCTTTTTTAAATCATATCAGAATATATAAGAATGGCTATTGCATTGACAAGAAGGTCATGCTGTGTGTTAATTTTGATTTTGGTTGATGCTGGAGAGGTACATTATACTATGTGTATGTAGTATACTGCATACGTACGTAGTATATACTCTGTAGTGTAATATACAGTAAACTGTACCTCTCCAGTATTGACAAAAATCAAAATTAACACAAAGTAATATCTTCTTATCAATGTAATAACCATTTTTGTATATTCTTTTATAATTTAAGAAGAAAATTGAGCTTATAAAGATTCTTGTGTGCAGATTGTAACCCATGTGCTGGAAAACAAATTTGATATTTGAATATACAATCTTATTTTACCTAGTTTTGGCTTATACAACTAAAATTTTTGTGAAATTGAGATTTCATGTATTTGAAAATAACGTTTTGTGAGTTATATTTAAATTATATTTTTCAAAGTACTCTTATTTTAATTGCCTGGTGATGGTTTTCCAAAAAGTCCATGCGTGTAGCCAGCATAAAAAAGTGATAAAATATCAAGCTTTAATTGATGGTCTGTGCTTCTTTCTAACGAATTCCATTAGAAATTTTGTATATGCTGAAATTATGGTCTTATTCCAAGCAGTGAATCCCTGGACCCGTTAGTTTTGTTGGGCGGGCGAGGGAATTTTTATTGAGACTGTCCCCACTCACTCACTCATACCCTCCCCTCCCATTAATGCCCAAGAATCTGGACAAATTAAAAATTCACATTCAAGGGTAACTTGCAAATATCACTGGAATGAGACTGATTACTGTTTTGTTGTGTTGAGAATCGCTAGTGGGGGTCACATTGGAATTCAAAAAGTGACATCTGTTACTTCAAACTTCTTATGTGTGCTCTACAAATTTAATTACTGCGTGTAGTTTAAAAAAAATAAATTGTAAAGGTCGTAAAAGAAAGTATACCACAGTGATATTATTTTGTTGATAAATGACATAGTGTAAAATTAGTTTTGAAAATGTTTATTCTGAAGGTTCCTCTTGCAGGACAGATGTGTGTTTAACCATTTGTTTAACATCAGATGTGATCCTGCTTATTCTAAAGATCCATAAACCCATGGTTCCAAATGTTCAACAGCTTACTGAATGATGTGCCTACATTATTCAGTTGTGTAAAAGGATTGTAAAGTCCGTTTGTGATTCTTAACCCTTTCCAGGCCCTACACTTGAGTTTTTCTGTGTCATTTACAACCTGTTGTGTGTGTATCTATGATATGTTCCACCATCTGCCACTTGCTTGTGTTGCTCATATTTTAGTTCATGTGAAAGGTCTCATATGTCAGTAGTGCTGTGTTAATGAACTGGACTGATGACCAAGAAAGTGCACTACAATGTTCAGAGTGATGGCTGAAAAAAAGTGAACAGAATTTATGAATTTCTGTGAACTTTTTGGAGCATGGGAAAAGTTAAAGAATTTACAAGCAACTTTCCATGTTAGTTGCAGTTTCATGCTGTTATTTGAATGTAATGAAAGAAAATTTAATATCAGTTTGAAGGTGGACAGAATAGTATGTCTTGTAAACACTGTGATACCAGACACTGATAAACACAGATGAATAATCACATAAACTGAAAGCAATCTTGTCTTGAGTAATCTGTTTCAAAACTGAAGTGTGACATGTTATTTCTCTTATGTTACACTCCCAGCAGCGCCAGACTATACTGCAGCCACGTAAAGAAATCCTGTGTAAAGTGACTTTAACAGCAACCAAGGCTTGCTGTGATCTTCCTACTCTTGTATTCCCATCACACCTTCCTGGCCTCTGTGAGCCAACCCACAGTAATTCTCTCTACTGAAGGTTATCATGGTTATTACTACCAGCATACATGTGAACGGAATGGTTAGGGGTGTAACGTAGGAAGGGAAAGTATGATATGTATAGCTTGAGTGAGATGTCGAGATTTTCAATCCGTGGGACTTCATTCTGGACTGCAGTATGACCTATGACTGACATGAGGTATGAGTGTATTAGTATGACATATCCAGATCATCCCATGTGTAAAATACTGTGGAAGTTTCTGTGTTCTACAGAATTGCTAGGAATGAAGGGTTGTTTAGAAATTATTATTTCTAGAGTGAAGTAGCAGACGACACTAGTCAGTGGTGCCATGGACACAAAAAAAAAAGAAAAAAAAAACACTTTGAATTGTTGAAGCTATTCACAACTGATCAAGAAGAGCAATGTTCCCTAATATTATATATTTGTTTTGCTCTTAATATTTAATTATCATTCCAAACTTTCTTTAAAATATTTCAATATTTCCAACTTCTTTGTTGCTTCTGTCTTGCTATATGCTATAGAATACGCACTGTGCACGTAAACTGATTAGCTTAGGGATGATTATGTGGTGCTGTAGTATATATTTTGTATGTGAATGTGTATTTAATTATTTGAAGTGTAGATGCTATGTTTTGAAGCCTGTTTCAGTGCAATGTACCGTTTGAATACAGATCTGTAACGTGATTGAAAATGTCAGGCCAGAAGAGGAAATAAATTTATTTTTTCTTCATGTAATTGTACATAGTTATTTTTAAGTAATTTAAAAATCAAAGTGTAAGAAGTGGGTAAGATTTATTGTTCTCCAGTTCTAGGGGGTAATTTAGAGCGGAACACAAAGTTAGTTGGTTAGGTGAAACCAAAGATTATATTAAGTTAGGATTACTTGTTTTCTGGACTTGTATGTCATTTGGTAGGTGAACAGAACACTTGATATCATTTATGTCGTGAACTTTGTCCACCACCTGGTCTTTAAATAATAAAAAAAATCAACGAAACACTACATTCTGGGTAACAGCCTCAGTCACCTTCCTTGGGGTGAAAAGATGGTCATTACCTACTCAGTTGGGCCAAAAGGTGAAGCTATTGTTGCAGCTTGCAGGCCTGTCAGGCAAGGCTACTGTACACTGAGGCTGAGGTTGAAGTAGAGAACAGCTTTGCATGTTTGGACACAAAAGAGTAGGTATGGACCATTTTTAGCCAGAGGACAAGTCCAATCCTGTCCTTGAAATGTACTGTTTTATTAATGTTTATAATTTTTTATTACAAGGTGGCCAAAATCAATAAAATAATGATTCTTAATGTGATATACCATCGTCAGATTTGTACAGAATTGAATAGAATATGTTTCAGTGACAGGGTCTGTTGTCCTTGTCAGTTGGAACAACGTGAGGCACATGCTCACACAGGATCCATTAGAAAGAGCTAATCTTACTCACTACACAAGATCAGTTTTATCACTTGGAGATGCAAACACATCCAGTGGGTTCTCTTTGGAATGCTGAGTGACAGGCCAGGTCCAGAAACCCAGTAATTCTGGTGTAAGATACTGTCTTTAGAACCGGGTAGATTTCGGCTATCTCAATCTTCTTCACTTTTAGATAAAACTAATAGCCCAAGCACAGCCAGTTTGTGTAGCTGATGATATACTCCTTAACAGGTATGCTTCACCATCTTGCCGTTCATTGAGGTAGTTGTGCTGTGATTCACCTTGAAATGAAGGTAATGTTATGTATAAATTTAAAGTGTATCATTTGAAACACTTTACATGTTTTCCTTGTGATGTAAAATGTGCACGTTTATTGTAGTTGCATATGAATGTACACAGTGTATAATATGTAAAATATAATTAAATTTAATTTGTGAATGTACACAGCTCTTATGATGTATATTATTTCTTGTGAAGTTCTTTGTACACAGAAGTTTGTATATTTCAGTCAGTGGTCCCTCCATTGCAATTATTTAATTAAAGTAGCAGGGTATGTGTGTCTAGTATTTTCCTACAATCAGTGTATGACTTTTCACATTGATTGAAGTAGCTGACAGACAAGCTGTTTTGTAATAAGTTAAGTTGTGATGGCTTTTTTTTTGTGGTTTGTGATGCTTAGTGCATCTGTCAACATACAGTGTCTAAGCATAGGATAAGTTATGAATTGGCAAGGAACTAGAAGTAAGTGGTCATGGTCTAATCAAGGTACTATCTGGACATATATGCTTGGTGGAACTGATGGGATCCACAGAACCTTGTTATTACTGGTATCCTGGCCAAGATTTCAAACCATGCACCTTCTGAGTACAAGTGTAGGGAGTCACCACCACTCTAACCTGTGCAGTGCAATGATCAATTAGACCCATTCAAATCACATGATGATATCAAGACTGTCCACAATAAATTGCATATAAGATGTTTCAAAGTTCTGACAGTTTTTATTATTCTGTTAATAAAATAGGCTGGTTCTGATGACATCTCTCCTCGCCACCTCTCCTGTACAACTTGTCGCTTTTCCTTTTGGGCTCATGTCTACCCTGAAGAAGGTGGTAGTGGATTCCTCCAGAAACCATCCTATCTACCCACCCACCTAGCTACCTATGTACAAACCTACCTACCCACTCACCCACCTACCTACCTACCTACCTACCTACCTACCTACCTACCTAGTTGTCTGCCTGCCTGCCTGCCTGCTTGCTTAACAACCAGTCATATAACACTGTCATAACCCACTAGATCACAATACTGAATTTGAAATTATGAATTTACTGTGATAAGTCTAGTTTTGCAAGGGCAAAGAACCTGCTGTAAAAATTTTTGTTTTAAATCATGTTTGCATAGTTGCAGAAAATGTATCTAAGCTGTGTCGTGTTCCATCTGTCTGTTTCTCTACATGTAGTAACACAGCTTCCACCAGATAGATTTCCATGAAATCTAAATGTTGGGGGGCTTTCATAAAAAATTTGTCAATAATTTCCAAATTTTGTAAAAATCAGGCAAAAATAATGGGTACTTACATGAAGATCTAAGTACATTTTATTGTTGTGTGTGACAATATATTGCTATAGAAACCCTCTCTTTGAGTGAAATGGTTTCAGGCTGGTAGGATAGTTGGGGAGGTATAAGCATCATGCAAATGAGCCACATTGCCTGTGTTGTTAAGCCTTGCTGTGTCTTTTTTTCTTTTTCCTTGTCTATTGTTTCACGTTTCTTTTCTTCTTCCTCTGTACCCCTTTTGTACTGTATGTAGAGACAGCTTAGGCTGCTAGTGACACTGACCTCTCACTGTAAATCCTTGCATTCAGCCATGGGTTACTTTTTGTGAGATTTGTGGTTGGTGAAGTAGGACTGAAGAAAGTTTTCCTGTTCATTTTTTCTCCCTCTCCCTCTGCTAATGGCCATTTCAGAATTGCTCCATGCCTTTTAGATAGCACATTATCACATCTTGATCTCTAATTTGGGAATTACGTTACTCTCCCAGTACTTCGCTAGTCACAGAGTTAAGTTCATACAGTCAGAATGTGAATGAGGACTCAAGCCTTCATGGATGTGACACTGTGTCACTGAGTGTGTGGACCCAGACATTTTGAAGGGCCTGTGAAGTTGAAGACTTCACCGTCATTTGAACTGTCGGGAATCAGTTGCCCATTGACACAGCGTGACATCCCAGGAGACTTGAATCCACAATGTAGGCTACAGTTCATGTTCAGTGCATATGTAATAAATTTGTGAGAATTGTGCTGTTCTTCAACTTACAATGGTAAAATTTTAATGTGAATGAAATAAGCGTAACTGTATGTGTGATCCTGTTACCACATTCAAAATATTAATGATAAAATTTGACAATTTTTGATAAAGAAATGTATGTTATTTTGAACATTTTGTTTGAATTTTTAGTGCAGAATTTTCCACTGTACCATGTTCAGTAATAACTGAAATTAATTCATACAAAGAGTCACTGCAGTTGCAGTAATGTAAGGATAGCTTTTAACTCTTTCTCACCCATAAATGTACATGTATGCTGTTGTGTTACTGGGTCTGAAGGTGTACTTTATGCAAAAAAGTGAAAAAGTTTGCAGTAGTGTTGTTACCATCTATGAATCATATTATTTAGTGAACTGTAGAAGCTGCTGCTGACATCCAGAGACCAATAAAAGTATTTTCTAATAATTCATGAACAAGGAATGTCTGGACAATATTACAATCACCGTATATGCCATTTCACAGGGCAGGTCATGTGAGGTGGGGGAGGGTGCAGAGGAGTAAAGAATAGTATCCACGGAGCTGTCTGTGAAGCTTAAAATTACAGTGGGGTGTTAAACCTTCACAAGAAACACATGGATATATCTGTGAAGCATCAAAGTTTAATACAAATATTTTTTTTTTTTTTTCAAAATTAATTATATTTTTGTGAATTGTCATGAGCCAAGGGTTAACGAACAACTGTAAGATTTGATAGGGCGATAGCAC
>Ga0123352_10017312_pt1 | contig 11494 bp, 10 predicted proteins | sample TergutLab28metaG_FD_89700 | JGI IMG/M metagenome (GOLD analysis project Ga0123352, IMG submission 89700) | Labiotermes labralis P1 segment gut microbial communities from Petit-Saut dam, French Guiana - Lab288 P1 | ecosystem: Host-associated > Arthropoda: Insects > Digestive system > Gut ...
AAAAAAAAAAAAAAAAAAATCAAAGCCACAATGTGTGTTTTGATTTTCTCTACAAATCCATCTCAAACAATTCTCATTCTAAGAAAAACTGAGCAAGATATGATCAAAAAACATATATTGGTGTTCAGGTAAAGTACCTGTTATTCCTGTCAGACTTTATCAAAACTTGAATTTTCTTGACTGCTTATTGAAAAATACACAAACATCAAAAGTCATGAAAATCCGTCTAGTGAGAGCCGACACTTTCCATGAGGACTGATGGACAGACAGACATGACAAACCTAGTGCCTTTCGCAATTTTGTGAACATGCCTAATTAATCCTTTTGTTAATGCAGTGTTACAACCACATATGGGACAGAAAACTATAACAGCATTACATATGACTGCATTCCAAACTATACAGACATGTATCATACTACAGGAATATTGTCAAACTTACTGCCTCGTGGTCCATAAAATTTAACACAAAACTCATTAAGACCGCCTAGTATGGTCACTTCATGTTTACTTTCAATTCTGGATATAAGTTAAGGAATAACAAAATTCCTCACACACACATATACTGTCAACATTCACTCATTCACTTACTGACAACAGAAATGCATAAAATACACTTGTCCTAAATCATACAGTCAACATGAAACTATATAAAATGCTCTAATATTTACCCTTATTTAGTAACTCTGTGGGAAGGAAATAATACAAAAGTCCCAAAAAGAAATAACATAATATGAGATGACTCAACAAGGAAACAAAATAAAATACATCAAATGTTGCATAAAAGCAACATCAACTCAGGGCCAAGTGACTATCTTTGGACAAGAATGTTTGTACAAATTTGCAATCATCATTCTCATTTTCAACCATCACTAAAATGGCACCAGTATGTCTACTATAATACACGCTGGATGCAAAGGAACACTGATGTATTGGCAGGAAAAGCTAGGAAACAAGTGACTGTTCAGCACATATAATTGAAAATTTAACTGCATAATCGCAATCAAAAGACTTGCAACAACATGTTATGTCATATAAAAAAAAACTTCATCTTACATCCATAAACAATTTGCCAAACACCTTAATGAACCAACTATTTTAATGGTTCATGTTGTAATTTTTTATCTCACGACTACAATACAGAAACATCGACATTTGTACATACTACACCTAAAACTATTATGTGCCAAAACATATAATGAGCTAAAGGATATCGTCTAATGGAAATAAATACAACTAATGCTTGTATTTGACAAAAGAAAAACAATGACGTTAGTATTCGTACTACCGGTTATGAATAGAGATATGTACAAACTAATGAATAAAAATCCTAAGTAGCTGCATGAAATACGTAAATTTTTCAACAGACCCCCATAGTATTCGTGGGCTGACAATGCACAGCCAATTCACTTCATACACACGCATTATTTTTATTTACTCGCACACACCTACGTACTCACTCTTCTTTACGAATATCTTAACGAATCTAAACTTATGACAAGTTGAGTAGTAAATATACGAACACACTGCACTCGTTTAACAAACACTGGATATTAAACATGTCGGACTAACGGGGAAAACTATCACTACCACGGAATATTTCATGATTGGGAATGTGAACTCTGCAGCCATGAGACCAGAATCAGCTGATAGTCCACGTCAAGGTTGGTGTTTGACCTAATATCACTATTTCATACAAAGGATACAGTTTTATGACGTCTGTGTCCATTCGTCGCTTCCCTGCACTTGGCGATGACATTTTATCGATTTTCTAAGGGTTAAAAACCCTCAACTGATTCACTACCGTAACTCCAGCACTATTGACACCACACTTTCTGCAATGTTTTGTTCAGACTTGCCATATGTTTAGGTATAACAATATCCACCAGAGCTCACTAGCGTTCAAAACGCTCACAATGACCATAAAGGATAACACAAGGACAAAAAAGTTTCGAAATTAAAGACATGATATTAGGACATGAAATAATGAAAGAGTTATCGGTAACTATCGTTGTAATACACATTCCAAGCACAGAGATCATTATAACACCACCTAAATGGCAAAACTTGCCTGTCCTTCTTTGCTTCCCTTCCGCATCAGCTTCGAGCACTTTTCACAAAACACACAACAACAAACTGCGATGCGCACAACGTCGCGTTTATCAGAGAGTACAGTCGCAGGGACGATGTATAATATCGTGTGTAGATCTAAATATTCCCACAGATCAGATACCCCCCTGCGTGAATTACTTGCCCAGACACTGGCTAATGTATGGGGAAATGATTTGGATTCGTAAAAAGTTTTGAGTATTTTTAATTACGCAAGACATGCGTACTTTGGAACTGTATATTACTGGTACATACGCATTTGTAAATAGTTTTTGTTCTGTAATGAAACGAAGACTGCCATAACGGAATAGTAATACCACATGATTTTTACTGACATACCATTTCTTCGCTTGTTTGTGGGTGAACATAGGACACTTCACGTGCAACAAGCAGCGAAGATTAAATTGCCGCACTTGAAATTCAGTTCCACAAAATGTAGGAAATATCCGACAGGGAAAAGACATTAGAAAGTCAAGTTACGTTTTAGTTCTCAGCCACATCGTCCTCGGCTGTCAAATGTGTTTTAAATTTTGTGTATGAAGAACGATTAAATAGACGCTCCCTTGTCAATGTCCCCATTTAACAAAGAGAAACGACGGATTGCGGGTACATTTTAAAACTTTTCATTAATGTAACCATTATGTCTGTTCTGGTTAGTTGTTCCGAGACATTAAATTCCAAAACACTTGATTTCATATACAGAAGCATTCAATTTCCACATAATATTAAGGAATATTCCTGTAGTATTTGGGCCGGGATAGCTCAGTCGGTATAGCGACTCGCTACGGACTAGACGGTCCGGGGATCGAACCCCGTTGGGGGCGTGATTTTCCGCACTCGTCCGGACCAGCCCTGGGCCCACCCAGCCTGCTATACAATGGGCACCGGGGGTAAAGCGACCAGGGCGTGGCCTTGACCATCTACCCCATCTAGCGCCAAGGTTAAAGAAAGAGTAGACATACCTCTACTCTCCCTCTCGGCCTTCGTTGCCTGTTCTAGGGCGAACTTTAGTTATCGTTGTATATGTAATCAAAATGTTTCAATAGCTGTTATCAATAAGATACGTAGTTACGTTTACACTTTTCGAGCGGAAGATTTCCTATGTAGTACAGTGATACCTCGGCTAACGTGTGATCCTGCTAACGAAGATTTTTTTCGCTGTTTTTCGGACTCGGCTAACGAATGTTTTAGTGGATGCGCTCGCTAACATGAACGGTCGGGTCATTCCAGGAGCTTATATTTTCCGTCTGTATGTGTGTTTCGGCTAACGAATGTGATTCCGAAACGAATTATCTTCGTTAGCCGAGGTATCTCTGTATCTGCAACAATTTGTATCGGTTCCAAGAAAACGCCTGTTTTTTTCTAAATCTCAGAAACTAAACCACGTAATTCCACAACAAACAAGTGTTTTTTAAAGGTACATACAATTAAGAGCGTGATAACCAATACCGACGGCAATTAAGTTTCACTGTCACAGAAAACGAGTATAACCATCGATAGTAAAATCTCGACGATAACTATTCTCTTTAGTATGAATTTCCCTATTTTAGTTTGAATAGATCACATTTCGGAAATCCATCATCAACAGGAGTAGAGTCCAGTTGAAAAGTGATGGTAAACGGCGACGCGGGGAAGTGAAGAGGAAACTGGAGATTTGAGTGGGTAGCCAGCACCTTTGACACCGTCTTGAACATGGTGCATCCAGCATTACTACCGCTGACGCGCACACCTCAGCTGCCAGTAGTCGAATGAACTAACGCCCCCGCCGATTTAAATGGACTCGCCCGTTTCGCCGAAAGACGAAATCTGGTTTCTGCGCGTGTGCCATCACATTTCAACTGGCCTCTACTACAAATTCAAGCAACACTACTTCCCAACTGACCTTCACCTAGAGGGGTGAATGAGCGACTTTTTAAAATGAAGTGGGAATTTCAATAACATATAAGAAACTTACCGGATTATCCATCAAAGTATCAAGACCAGAGTAATAATTTACAGCTGTAAGAAGTAGTAGTGAGGTTTTAGGTCTTCTCCGCGGTGTTGTTGAGGCCTTTGATCTTCTGGGATGTTGCCGAGAGTCATTCTTCTTGTACTTCTGACTGTTGAATATGGGACCAACACGATCTCCCGAAACGTCGGTAACAAACCATCAATTCACGTTGCGTAACGTCGCAGATCGATGTCCTCGTGTAGTGACGACCTACATTGCTCTTTTCTATTCAAAGGTTTATTGCTTCACAGTTTATCAGTAACTAATGTGATCGTAAACAGTCACGGGTTACAGGTTTTAATCAGTCGCCAGTAGCAGCGCTAAAACGTATAGCACAGGCGTAGAACAATGCGGGTTTGGCCGCTGTCTGGCAACTAACAGCGAGTGCTGCATATGACGCAGTCCCAGCAATGCGTAAAAGTTAATGTGACTACAAAATACGACTATTCGGAAACTTGCATTTCTATCACTTGGCACCTGCAGGGGAAGATGGAAGGAAGAAGAGTGGATAAAATAGAAACACGTTGGAAGAGAACACAAGCTGTCCGTATCGTTGTTCCATGCCATGAATTATGCCATCTGTTAGATAATTCTGTTCCTACTTCCAACAATGTTCGTTCGCCTTTTTAGTTTACAGCTATCCCGACCGCTGGTGCACTATTCTACCTTTTTAAATTACGCACGACGTAAACCGCATGCAGAAATTACTACCGATTACTCTCAATTGAAACCTTGAGTTTCATACAAGGAGTATTATATTTTTCTAATGTTACGCAAACTTAAATTTTCTCGCCTTTTAGAAAACCCCCTCAACGCCGTAGACAATTTCGCGGAAATATGTGAAGCGGGAGCTGTGGTTTTCCATGCGGATGGGCGGACACGTAGAAATTAATAGTCGCATTCCAAAACTTTGAGAACGCTACTAAAATGCATTCTTGATAGTACGCACACAATAAACGTTCCAATGTATCAACTCTCATACGAATCCGTAACATCTGACCACTAAAGAAAGCTTCCATGCCAAAGATATGCGCATAGCACAAAAGTTTAGCACAATGAATTGTGCGACGACTGCCTGACGTCGAACACTCCAAGTAAATTAAGAGATATTGTTAATAACGAATTTCGCACTCATGTTATGATATCTCAATAAGCACCGTTACACAGGCTCGCTTAAGTCGCGAAAAGCGTGTATCAGCTTCTTCTGTCTGGATGTATCAACTCAGCTCCAGCTGGACAGATTTTTATGAAATTTTATATTAGAGGTTTTATGAAAATTTTTGAAGAAAATCCTTACTGATTTAAAATCGTACAAAAATAACTTTACAGGAAGACTTACGTAAGTTTATATTTTAGACAGCAGAACAAAATATTTTGTAGCTCAATAACGCCGTGTTTCCGTGGCAGCTGACAGTGACATGTGGCTCAAAAATACAAAGGAATGTACTGTTGCATTTCCAAGCACACAAATTTCTCTATTGCTGAGTTATATGGGTCTCAACAATACATACATAATGCACTGTTGCATGTGCAAGGCAACAATGGTTAAGTGAATTGGGGAACTGACGTTTTGTCTCCAGTTTGTAGGTGAATACAGAAGATTCGACAGGAGGTCTGTGTCTTGCATTGGTCATTCAATGAGTTCAGCAGACATCACTTTCCCAATCTCTGCTTGACCGTCTGTCTGAATGCATGGCACAAATTTTGTGCAAGCATGCACCCACACACACACAGCGCTGACAAGTTTTCTTTCAGAATGTTCTGAAATGATCTGTATGAGATGCCAATTTGATTTGTTATCTGTTCATTTATCTCACACCCATCTAATCGCAACTGTGGAAGTTTGGCCACATTTGCATCAATTGCACAGACTTACAAGCATATCCACTAAATAACTCCTTAGTATGCATAAGTACCAAATGTTTGCCCATTGTTCAACCTGAGACAGTGTGATAAGCACTGATGACACACTTACACCCCACAGCTGACTGCAACACACTAATATATCTTAGTCTCTTCATTCTTATACCAAAGACAGTTCTCAATATAAGCCTGCAGACTAAATCACTCTTATTTTAACAGTGTTAGTATCTTGAAACAACTGGATTCCAGACACTCTTTGACCCTCCCACACCTGTTCAGTAGAAAAAGTGAATTTGGGTATTTATGTTTCAAACTTTGCAGTAATACCCAATACATGTCAAGCAGAATTGAGAAATTTGGGTATGTATGTCTTCGATTTGCATTAATACCTGATGTACCCAAAGCAAGAACCATAAATTTGAGCACAAAGGATTTATACTTTGCTGTAACACCTCATTTATTGTGTTCAAAACCCAAGGGAATGTTTCACGGTATTATACCTAATACTGGTAAAGTAGATATAACAAACCAATAAACTGTCTTTAGGCTCCCTCCATTGTCTTCACAACAGCATGCATCTTTTAACAGGAAATGCTCTGGCAATCCTGTCAGATATCTCAAATACAAAACACAGAATACATAATGTATGCACATTGTGTTGATACTCTACCTTTCAGTCAACACAAGGGTCATATGCTTTTTTGAAGACTGCAGAAAACTCCACCTTTGAGATTCAAAAGTTAAGTCTGCACACCTAAAAGAAACCAATTGGAAGGCTGACACATCCGCAAGATACTGTGGCATGAAATATTACTCACGCCCTCATACAAAACAGATAAAACTTTTACAAGTGACTAGCAATTAATAAAAAGCAAGGAAATGCATTATGTCCAATAAACAAAATTAATGTCAGTAAGTAAATTGTGTAACAAAAATGTATATAACAGCCAAACAGTATTGTGCAGAACATTACAAAACAGGGAGAAGAAATCAGACCCCCCCCCCAGTCTACATTCTAAATAACTGAAACCATTAAAAGTAAACACAGATCACAAACATTTGTGCAAGAAACTCTGTTGATCACAGTTATAAAGAAAAAGAAAATATCATGCATAGGAAATGTGCAAACCATGTAATCTAAGTCTATTGTATTCATAATAACTAGTATATTACATACAGAAAATCAAAAAACAATTTCCTTCTTTCTATTGAATGATGACAGTATGATATTTTGTAGTTTGCAGGAAGTCACACACATACAATGACAATTACAAGTCTGTATGTTTGGGGAAGGGGGGTTGCCTTTATAGAAAATTGTAGGGTAAATTCTAGTTAGTACAATGTCAATTATTTAGGGTCTTGGTGGGGAAGCTGCAGGGAAAGAGACCACTGGGGAGGCCTAGGCATAGATGGGTGGATAGTATTAGGATGGATCTCCAGGAGGTAGGATGTGGGTATATGGACTGGATTGGGTAGTCCCAGGATAGAGATAGGTGGCGGACGCTTGTGAGTGCAGTAATGAACCTTCGGGTTCCGTGAAATTCGGGGAATTTCTTGACTAGCTGCAAACCAGTTAGCTTCTCAAGAAGGACTCTGCACCATGGAGTAAGTAAGTATTTATAGCTCAGGTACTAGCCCTACTCATGGCCATTTACAAATACCTACTGTAAAAATAAAGTATTTTGTAGTTGCAGCTTTGAAATTCAGAAAGGTGGTAGACAAGGAAAGAATTGCAATATAATGTGTTTGAAAAATATATTTGTTTTTTTCTTCCTAGTATTTATTTTAAATTTTAAATGCATAATTGTTACATTTGACTGTAACACTGCTGACCATATAAATCCTCAATAACTTAAATTTTGAAAAGTTATCACAAAAAGGCACAAGGTTCAAAACTTCACCTTTTACATGCCTAAAAATTATGAACAGTGTCAATAAAATCAATGTCATTGTCAATCCAAGCCTCAGGAAGTTCTTCAGAAATCTTATTTTCATCATCACTTTCAGACTCCTGTATTTCATAAAGTGTACCTGCAATAAAAATTACAATGAAATCTCTATGCATCAAAACTCAAGAGGACCAACTTTTGGATTCTGTTATACATGACATTCTGTATGAGTACGAGCAATGTTAGTTCATATTTCTATCATGTTGGACCAGTGTAGTAGAGTTTCATTGGAGTGTAATTATAAAATAGGGGTTGACTCAGTAAAGACATCAATTTTTCTCTAATTAGGCAAATAAATATTCATTTAGTGGTAGCCATGAATTAGTTAATTAATTGGTACTTACACAGTTCCAGTATATTCTACAAGTAACTGTTTTCAAAAAAGGAGAGAGTAAAGAACAACTTTCTGCTTAAGTGAGAAAAATGAGTACTCACAGAAGCCTGTTTACTCATTTGCTCTGTACACCTGTATATGGAAATTATCACTCCACTTCACTGTAAATTGTTTTTGAGCAATGAACCAAAATTCTTACTAAAATGAATTCTAGGTTATTACACCATGTAGGATCATAGATTTGTTCCAACATTTCACAGGAATTGCTACCTCCATTTGCAGGAGTGACTGAGTTAAGTTCAGGTGGATGCTGTTGTGACTGGGAGAAATGAAATGGCTTAGTTACAAAGGATGGTTGCAGGAACCGTAGCCAATCAGAGGTACAAAGAGGGATAAGGGTATCAATCTCGTACTCAGCCAGTAGGAACTGACAGCTCAAAGTGAGACAGGCATGGTGACAAACTGGCCCTTTTCAGGACTACAAATGCTAAGATATGTGAAAATAAGTTTTCTCTCTGTGCTGTAGTGTTTGGGATGTAGGTGATAAGTGGAAGGACTTCATCATATGTGCACTGGGAAGGTAGTGCTGCTTCAAGGGGGGAAAGACTATCCCAATCCTAGGGAATGCCTTCTGCTTCCCTTCCTTCAGGTAATAGATTACACACTTCTGTGAACTGCTTAGGGAGAAACCACCCTCCCAGGTCATGTCACTTGTGGTTAACTCCACACTTCCAGTTCACATCTGGACATGATAAACAGTGATTTACCAACTGACACTTAATCAAAACTGATGTTTGCTGCTATCTTTTGGATGATTAAAAATAATGTACTTCACAAATGCGATTAAACAGGCACAAGTGACATACGCTTCAGGCTTGCAGAATTTGTTCGGTCAATAAAGTTTGTAATTGAACTTAAAACTTCAACATGAAATTGAACTTCTTTGAGGTTCATATACAGACTGAAATTTAACTGTTCGTATATCATTAGTGTTTTGCCAGAACCCTGTAACACACATGCTGGCCAAATCATCAGTGATTCATTTCCTCTATGCACACTCATATGTCAAGAATACAAGAACACTACAACTTGAACATACACTTCCTGCAAACAGTTACAAATCCAGGGTGGTGGATAGCATAATAAGTAGAGTGATTTAAGATGAACATGAGAATATTCAGGATTCCCATTCAATAAAGAAATTAAACAGGCATAACTGATGTACATGCCACCCAAGATTCCTTATGAGGTAAGAATGTTGTGCACAGTAAGTCCTTAAAAAATTAGAACTCTGTACAAAGATTCCCACAGCTACGTTTACTTAAACAAATTAGGAAACATATGAGGCACAGCACTTCCCTTCAAATTTGAAGCTGTGCATGAAATAAGCGTATCATCCTCACACAAAACAATGAAGAAAGATCTGTGCAAAATGAGTTTCATGTCTCTAACTAAAAACCAGATTTTATGACATGTATAAGATAATACAGCAAAAGTGGGAAGGTAAAAATGGTAAGTACAAAACCAACCCCTTTTAACAATGACATTAAGATATGTTGATATGTTTTGTTGCACTGCTGTTACTATTCAGTAGTAACAGAAGGACAACATCTTGGGAGGGTGGTGAAGAAAACAAACCTGTCATTCCTTCTTCATCCTTTATATTAACTGCATTTGCCTTCTCCACTGTTAAAATTCTGTTTGGTGAAACTCGTATTTCAGACGCTGTTTCTCTGCAAATAATATACAGCACACTCAGAAGAGTCACAAACACCCTCAATAAAGATTCAGATGAAAAATCAAAGAAAAGACAGTGACTAAATGTCTTCAGTGCACCGATATTACACGAGGCAAGCTAAAAGGTGTTTCTAAAAGAAGAGTATGAAAACTGACTGAAAATATTATGGAAAATTATAGCATGGGAGCAAGAATAAAGGAACTTAAAAACTTAGACAACCTGCAAAAAATGGTGTTTAGAAATTATTATGGTAACTGAATGAAACTTTCGGTTCAGATTAAGACAAGCATTTACAAAACATTTCCCAGTAGGAATTCTAGAGATAAAATTCAATATACGAGGGTCGTACCGAAAGTCATGAGCAACCATTTTTTGCATGCAAACTGGGAACAGCAGACGAAGCAGAGTATGGTGGTAGATGGAACCAGCTGTTGTGCTATCCTTGAGTGTCTCGTGATGTCAATAGCTTGTATCACGTGACCAGTATCACTCCTAACAAAATGGCCTACAACGATATGTCGTTTCGCCAGTGTGCTGTCATCGAAATTCTCGTTAAAGAGGAAATCCCTGCTGCAGAAATTCATCAGAGACTTCAGCGTGCTTATGGAAGTGTGTGCATGGGTGTAAGCAGTGTTCAAAGATGGGTGAAACATTTTAAAGATGGGAACACGAGCATCCAAGATCAGCCTCGGAGTGGTCGTCCTTGAACAGCCTCAAGCCTCAACTGAACGCAACAACGAGAGAGTGGATGAGATCATTCAAGACAACAGGTGTGTGACTGTGGACACAATAGCCCGAACACTTGGATTAGGGCACAATGCAGTACAGGAGATGATTGAAAGCTTAGGCTATAGGAAAGTTTGTGCTCGTTGGGTCCTGCGCTCATTGACCGAAGACCACAAAGGTCAGGGAAAAGCCATCACATCAGAACTGCTGCAGAGATATTGACACGAAGTCAATTATTTTTTGCTCCGTATTGTGACAGGTGACGAAAGCTAGTTTCACCATTTCGAGCCTGAAACGAAACGGCAGAGTATGGAGTGGCGCCATTTGCATTCTCCATCAAAGAAGAAGGCAAAGACAGTGCCATCAGCTGCGAATGTGATGGGCACAGTCTTCTGGGATGCAGAAGGGTTGATTTTGGCTGAATTCCTGGAACCTGGGCAAACCATCACTGCTGCTCGTTATGTCCAGACACTGCACAAGCTTCGTCGTGCATTGCACGATAAACGTCCGGGACGAAACATCATCATCCTGCATGACAACGCTTGCCTCACATCGGAAGCAACTGCAAAGATGGGGTGGGAAGTTCTTCCACACCCCTCCTATAGCCCTGATCTAGCACCCTCCGACTACCATCTTTTCGGATTTGTGAAGGATCAGCTGCGCGGACAACGTTACGAGACAACGGAGGCAATTCAGAAAGCAGTGCGTCAGTGTCTTCGGATGGCTGGAACGGAATTTTACAGAAGGGGAATTTTCAAACTCCCAGAACGCTGGGAGAAATGTGTAC
>Ga0123352_10017316_pt1 | contig 11494 bp, 8 predicted proteins | sample TergutLab28metaG_FD_89700 | JGI IMG/M metagenome (GOLD analysis project Ga0123352, IMG submission 89700) | Labiotermes labralis P1 segment gut microbial communities from Petit-Saut dam, French Guiana - Lab288 P1 | ecosystem: Host-associated > Arthropoda: Insects > Digestive system > Gut ...
CCCCCCCCCCCCCACCTCCCCAATTAAAAAAAAAAATGAAAAGGCATAACATAAATTAGGAATGGGGGGGTTAAATCATGTAGTATAAATTCTTACATTTTTCAGATCCTTCAAGCAAGGCAGCTTTGCTATGCTGGGGTGATCTCATTTGCCAGCCAATGGCACGATTAGTGATAATGAGTGTACTTCTGTCATAGAGCTTAGCGCGCTACAGCGAACATACTCAGGAACTTCAACTAATCACGCGAGAGGTGCAGCAGCTGAAATCCTACTTCTATATAAACAAGACTAAAGCAACCTAATTAGAATTCCTTCATATATATCTGAGAAAAATGGTCAGTGTTCTGAATGTGATCATGGCAAGAAACTTTAGCAAGTCTCATGATTGCAACACACAGGAACGTAACGTGGAACGACATCCCAAGCTGTCGACTGACTGATGAACAGGCAGATATGTTTTTATTTAATTTCATTTGAAGGAAAATTCGAAGACACATGTTCTTTCTGTATGCCTACATGAAAACATTAACTCTAAAAATTTGAATACCGGCATTCTGCAGACTGAACCAGACATTAAATCTGGCACCAAAGAGTTAAGAATCAAGACAAGTACTGAACCCTTATAGATCCAACATTTTCATTATTTTATTCATATAATTGATTTATTACCTACCTTATTTACAATTCAAAGGCCATTCTTCAGACAACAAATATCCATAAAAATCATTAGCACTTAAAAAACACAACTGCTTTCACCAATGCACGTAATTCTACAAGGAAACTCAATGACAAATACTGTCACTGGATTACTAGTCTATAACAGCAGTTCAAATCAAGTAAATTATGTAATGCGCAAAGCTCATAACTCCACAGCTAAGGCACAAAGCATTGTACTACCGATATTAACAAAGGGCATAACAAACTTGTCACAATGCTTGTCAGCAGCCCTCTAATGCAAGCCTGTACTGTTCACACTGAACACAAACATTTACAACTCCTCACCGCTTGCAAATTAAAATCTGGAGGAGAAAAAAATATAAAGTAAATAATAATAAAAATTGTTTTGGACCACTGCAGACTTGGTCACTCAAAAGGGGGGGTGTATGGGTCAGATTGCTGAGATAGGTCAGGTACATCAATTTTACCGTTGGAGCATGCACACTACATGCAAAATTACGTACAGCAGTCAATGCACACACTCATGAAAAAGGAGACAGCTACAGTACATGCCATTCATCTGCCAATCTGCAGAGGCAATGGTACTGTCAGAAGTTTTAAAAAGGATGATGTAGCAAAAGGTAATGAACTTGTGGTTTCTTCTTTGCTCACAACACCACACAAAGAGATCGCTGATAAGCCTTCACAACCCGTTAACAGTCACAACAACAGTGTCACCTCTCAAACAATTCTGATTTTATGAAACATACTTACATTTTAAATCTCACTAAATATGGGAAATTTTCAAAATGAATCAATGACCAATAGCCAAAAATGGGAAAAAAGAAAGCTAATTACGATACTTTATAAGGAAAGTAACAGATAAGGCTCCATTTACCAAACTAAAAGTTATTAATGCACCCCAACAATGAATTTTAGGACATAAAATTATGCATTTGTTTTGTTCAGGCATGAAGGGCAATTCTGTATCAGAAAAACGTGAACAAATGTGTATTAAATAACACACAAGCTCCACATCATACTGAAGATTAACAACCAAACCTAAACAGTAAGGAATTAACATGAGCAACATTGAAGGGGAGGTTTACAGAGCAAATACTACATTCCAGATGTTGGAAATATTCACACTCATCACCCAAGGGAAATATGTACACATTTCAAAACATACGAAATTCAATGAAGCAGTGAACATGACAAATAAATTCAAACCGATGCAGAATGTAACATTTATAGGTGGGTGAATGTGGACAAAAAGAAAACAATGGATAAATGTAGTAACTAAACTGAAGTCCCTGTAATGTTGCTAGTGGCTTTAGTCAGTATTTGTGCCGCATGCTTTGCTGCTTCAGTCTGTAGCGTCACAAGCTCAGAGTACTGTCTCTGCGCACAACGTGAAGGTGCATGTGGACATGCAGTTACAGCTCCACTCAATCCCATCCTCAGCACTAGGTGGAGGAGAGTGGTCAGTTTCATGCACCAGCCACTTTACTCTTGTATAAACACAACACGAGGCTTGTGGGGTCCACAACCAGTCAGTACACTGGAGAAGTGAAAAAACTCCTGCCTCAAAACATCCAACCACTTTAATAACATGCAACAGTCTGAATACAAACCCTGGCATAACTTTGTACACTGTATTTAAATTTGTTCCTAATATGTGGTGATGCCAAGATGTTAAGTGTAGACCAGACAACAAAACAATATGCAGAGGGTGCTATTTATTTTGGGTGACATGCAAACAAGAGAAGCATTACCAGTCATAATGGGCAACACATTAAAATATAAAAAAAGCAGATCTAAATCATCAGATTAAGAATAGCTTTGAAAATTGTGTTCTGGTATCAAGACACTTTTCAAAACACAGTTTTGGCACTCTCTGTCTACAAGTACCTAACAAGTCCCCTGAACACAATTTAATAGGTCTCACATTATTTATAGCATGCATTTCATTAATTTATCTATCTAAAGCCTTCCAACGGCATGTACCATACACTTATTTCTAAAGTTCTCACACAATCAGTTAATATTCTGACATGTTTCGGTGGTGGCCACTACTACCGCCGTCACGGAATTCATCTCGTAAGCCAAAACGCCGCTGCTAAAAACTGTTTCTCTTGTTGCGCACTCAGCCTAAAGTTCATATCATGTTCCCTGTCATATAAAACATGGTGGTAGCTGGGTGCACAACGTTGTTTGTGTCATCAGGCACCATACAGATCACACTATAACAATATAAGGAAGTTTTTTAAGTAAGGAATTCCAGCAATAGTTGTCACTGTGGCAACCAGGCAGTTACATTATTACAGCTTGTGACTCTCTTTGATAAACACTCAGGTCAGGATTAGTCCTGCAAAAAGCTTTACTTGATTAACAATATGTGAAAATTAAAATAATTAATTTTATTTGTACAATTAGTATGCATAAATAATTGCTGTATGTCGGTGTATGTGATGCAAAAGTATGCATGTAGCTGACATCACAGAAACATACACTGACGTAACAGTAAGTTTTTATGCACACTAATTGTACAAATAAGACTGTGTGTTAATGTTTTCACACTGTTAATTAAGTAAAACTTTGCACAGGACTAATCCTGACCTTGGTGTTTATCAAGAAAAGTCACAAGCTGTAATGTAACTGCCTGGTTGCCATAGTGACAACTACTGCTGGAATATCTACACTTGTTAAAGACTTCCATCTATCAATACAGATAGCATGATCTCTGTGGTGCCTGATGACGCCAACAAAATTGTGCACCTAGCTTTCACCATGTTTGACATGATAGGGAACATTGATATGGATTTTAGTGTGAATGCACAACAAGAAAAAGAGATTTTAACAGCTGTGTTTTAGCTTAAGAGATTCATTCCCTGATGACGGTTGTGATGGCCACCATCGAAACATGTCGGAATATGGACTGATCATGTGAGAATTTTAGGGTTAAGTGTATGGTGCATGCTGTTGGAAGTCTTTAGACAGATTACAATATACATGTGTGTAACTCTAGAACAGCACAGAGCTTCAACTCATAGAGCAGAAACCACTATCTGCCCTGTGACCATGAACTAACATTTAAAAAAATTACTGTATTTTAAAATCTTCACAAGCATCCAAAAACATTTCTGAGGGCACCAAGGTGCCCACACAACATAGCTGGCTGATCCTTGGTTTTCAGTAAATGTTATGGGCAGACATATCAATTCATTAAGACGTCCAGAAGAACATGAGCATAATATTGCGTAAGGGTTTCACCCCGTCTCTGTTGCTATCTCCCCCCCAACCATCTTATCTTTCTTCCCCTCTAGTACCAACCATGGCACCACATAGTAACAGAACAGAGTTTCAATACTATAAAGCTTGGACTTATAAAAACATTATCATAATGCTGTCACTCACAAAAATACTTTCAATATTTGTGACATGTGTTATGTTAGAACAGTTCCTACTGTATCACAAATGACCAATAAACAAGACACTGTATGTCACACACAACCACAGCACATTTTACAGGACACTATGTACTTACAGGGGGCTCCCCATTTAATTACAACATACAAAACATCAGCCCTCTAGCTCAATGCTTATTGCCTTCTGATATTACAAGAATATACAAGTTATTTAACATAATTTAACATGTTTATGCACCTTGCAAGTAGGTCATACAACTGCACTTACAGTACAAGTTTCAAATGTTCAGTTTCAACAAGAATTTCACTGTTAAATGATGGACCACGCATTAACACTCAGTCACAAATGTTCATACACACACACACACACACACAACTTATCTAGTTTTGTCACTGGCAGGCTGATTCCCGATTGTGTCGAAGCGGCGATAGTACAGTAAGTACGGAACACGAGGTACTCGTGGGCGTAAGACAGTGCTCTCCTGTACCGCCTTCACTACGCTGTCATCATACCGCACCCAACCACCATAACCCACATGAAACACATCTGTAACGTAATGTCCTTTGCTTGCTTCTTTTCCGTCATGGTACACAACTGGAAAGGAAGAACATATTTTAGGGTGATAATGCTATTACAGACCCCAAGAAGTAATGTCAGCATTCCCTCACCCACAATATGAGATCACTCTGCACTCATTAGCTTCCATCCTCTTCTGCATTCACACAAGCTGACAAAGTGATAAGGTGCATGTTTGTACAGTTACACAGGCAGAGAGCAAGGGATGTGGCCAAACAGAACCTCAAGAGAGGCAATGTACATATAATGTAATACTAAGGCATGTACATGCAACCACTGTTGCAGCAGAAAAGCAATAGGCACTACATATTCTGAGTGTATGTTTGTAGCGTTAGATATCCAGCATGCACGGTATTCTTATCTAAGGCATGCCCCGCTCTACTCTATTTTTCCACATTACCTCATAAATGGCAAGATTTTCGAAAAAAGAAGTATTCAACATACAAATGCATGTTTCAATTTTCTCTACAAGTTTTCTCTGAAGCATTTATCATTTGAGAAAGAAATGAACAAGATGTGGTCTTCACATTAAGTACCCGCTATTCATGTCCAATTTTATTGAAACTTGAATTTTCTTGACGGATTTTCAAAAAATACTCAAATATCAAATTTCATGAAAATCCATCCAGTGGGAGCCTAGTTGTTCCACGTGGGCAGACAGATGGACACCCAGACTTGAGGTAACTAACAGTAGCTTTACGCACATTTGCGAACATGCCCAACAAAAGGAGAGGGGGCTGCAGTCCAGACCTGAAGAAACCTACTCTGCACCGTGTTTCTCAACCTCCCATGGCAAAGTTCCTATAGACTCAAACCTCCTCCTCTCTCCCAAACCTACAGTTTTCATTACCCATGCTCCTCCCATCCTGCCTATGTAATCAAACCGCATCTTCACATTCATCGCATCTCCATGAAAATAAACCCAATTTCATCAAGCCTGAACATGGCAGCAGCACATTCCTCTTAATGTTCATGCCTGCCTATACGGTGTAAAAACCCAGAACAGTACAGTGAGACACAAAACTCAGTTGCTACATGTTGTATCACACATTCATGTATCAGAATATAGGTAATCATCTGATTTCGGGACAGCCTGAAACAGGGGTCAAAAATAGTTTAGAAGAGCATGCCCTAACTAGTTACAAAAAATAAACATTTCACCCCATGTCCATGATGCAGTACTTCTAAGATCAGGCCTTCATTTTACAGCGAAGCAATTCCACGTCAAACCAGCACAGCAGCTGACACAACCACCTTGGATTTTCAATGAATTCTGGAAGCCTACAGTCTGACACGCACATGAAAAATACACTCTTTCTCATTCCTAGATAAAATCACATTCAAAGTTAGTGCATTATGGACCACATGGGTCAAGAGTGCAACTTATGCTGTAACATCACACACACACACACACATGTACACAAAACATAATGCTATGCACAAACTGATTCCGTGTTGACATAACTCCTGCATCTGTGCTGTGCTGTGCCACCTGTCAAGCCATCATGTAATTAAAAAATCTGCAGGGATCAAGTAAGAGATGGGTATTCAGTTAATGGCTGACACATATTGAGCAAATGGTGCTTGACAGGTAGTCAGTTGAAAGTCAGGAGAAACAAGGAGAACAGATGATATCTGTTCAGTATAATATTAATATATGTATGCATTATGTTAATTATTCTTCCTTCCCATAATCTCAGGAAGCACAGCACACACTTCTGTACAGCGCAAGTGGTAAGCCTTTAGTTAGTCCATTTTTGCAGTTGGCCTCAAAAGTAGCAGCCACACATCACTTTAGCTAGATCGAACTGACTGACCTGCACCTCGCTTATGGTACAGCAAGACAACAAAAGAAAGGCATGCCATATTTAACAAGGACACCATCTGACAAGACATCTGCCCTGCCACACCACACACACACCACATTCATTTCCACTGGTTCTTGAATTGAAGATTCAGAAACCTTGCAAGCAAGAAACCCTGACCCCAATTGCAGACAAACTCTCCAGATTGCATGCTAATATGTGCACTGAAAACTGGCAAAAGATCAGCACATTCAAATGTAGAGGCAAAAGGTGGAACAGCATATAACAGTAAAGGTAAAAAGTACGGTGAAAACTGCCCATATGCAAGCTATGTAAACATAGGGAAGTATACATTTAGCTCCGAGCCGGAACAGCTCAGTCAGTATAGCAACTCACTACGGGCTGAATGGCCTGGGGATTGAATCCCGGTGGGGGTGAGATTTTCCGCACCCATCCAGTCTGTCCCTAGGACCCACCCAGCCTCCTATACAACGGGTACCGGGCCTTTCCCAGGGGTAAAGCGGCCAGGGCGTGGAGCAACAAGGTTAAAGAAATAGTTGTTAAAACTCTACTCCCCTTCTGGGCCTTCATGGCCTGTTATAGGGTGAGCTTTACCTTTACCTTTCCACACATTTAGCTCCATTCATTATTAACCATGGAGGTGAGTGGTTAGTTTCATGATATGGCAACCGTACAACTCACAGTACGAGCCATCATTAACAGTTGAATAACACAAAGCAGATCGGAATGCTCTCAAGAAGTGAGATGCTTTGTGCCCACCCCAGGAAATGAATCCTGATCCCACCACTTAACCAGCCTGCAGCTTTGTCACTATATCAACTAAGCTATCCTGGCTCTAATCGAAGCATCTGCACATAAAAAATTTAATACAATGTAATATTTTCAATTCCATGTTTTTATCCATAGGTACTTCTCTTCTGATGGTAGCAATGGCTGGGAGGCACAAAGAATGTACGAAAGTACACCAACATACCTGCAAACAGCTTATACTGCCTCTGCTTCGGAGCGTACTTCTTATTTGATGACATCAGCTCTGCAGAAAAAATAAATATATATGAATACATCAAGTGACACTCACAAACAGTGCAATTATTTTTCAGACACCCTGTGAAAATAAGCCGGCAGCTCATGTTCATAAAATAGGACATTAAGTAATTCATATTTGACAGTTCTTACCAAATTACATAAAACGTACAGTTACAATGTGTCTCTTACATAAGGCATAAATGGAGAGCACACACCAGGCCCAACTCACAACACTTAAGTCATCAGATTTCATACACTATAACACTATTAGCTAATTATGAGATCTGAGGATTTTACACCAGTGAGAATTTTGAGCCTCCTTTATCCATCCTCAAGGCATACCTCATCCAAAGCATATGTAACCAGCTAGAAAACAACAACACTCTAACCCTCAAGGGCCTAAATTATCAGTTCCTTTGCAACATGACAGTGTAATCTATAAGGTACTATTTTTAAATACACAGAAATCATTTAGCTTTCAACACACTATGGAGGTCAAATAAGGGATTCCCACTTAACATTCCTAAATTTAAGGTCTTCACTCTCTCATGTTCAATTTCTACAGCATGTGCTGTAATGGCATTCTATTTTCTCCGCAGAACACATTTTCACTTCAGTTAAACACTCATTCTCCTCCAGAGCTGGGTGATAATCAGATTTCATTAAACTCTCCACAGGAGTTACAATATATTCTGTGATAAAATAATTCCAACATAGGACTCTGCCTTCACCATTATGTACTTACACATAAGCCCACCCAGCAGAAAATGTCACATACGTTAAAACCATAACAAAGTAAATGGTGCACGAGGCATTATCACATAATATGTAGACACAGGGTTTTAACCTTTCTTGTGTGAACTCTCAGCTTCAACTGAGTCACTTTTTACCTTCAGTGCCCTTCAGCAGCTGTCATATTACCAGCTGCAAGTAATATATCTTTAACAAACACTTATTTTAGATCAGATTCTGTTAAGTTTGCCGCTGGCATAAAGTGGACGTTCTTATTCTGGAACCAAGAGTGGCCAACAGAGACAAGACTTCTACAACAATGTGTTAGCCCACATGACCCCTTGGAAGTGAGCAATTCAAGCACAAGTATACTTAATACAATCTTCAGACCCTACAAAAGCATTTTACATATCAATGTTCAAAACAGCTGTCCTCTGAAATAGCAGACATTAATAACAGTAGCCATTAAGGGCACATGTTACATGAAATGTAATTCCTTTTTGGCTGGCAAGATCAAGCAATTACATGGTCATATTAGTACAGTTTCTGTGGTTTATCTTCTGTAATTTGTACAAAACACTGATATACACAGCACAATGCTGTATAGTACTTATGCATAGCGGGTAATGGGCAATGGGCTCTGGTTTAATATCAATTGGGTGAAAAGATACAGCAACATTTGCAGCTTTCAAACTGTCATCATTCCACACATTTCTATGATACACGGCATAGATAAAAATCGTCAATGTGCCCATTACAAAAGCATATGGAGGAGTGGAGGTACAGCTCCATGCATTCTCAGCCTTGGCACCAGATGGAGGTGAGTGGTCTAGTTTACACCCTGTCTGCTTTACCCCTGTGGAAAGAGCCTTTGGTTCCAACTAAACTGGTGGTTGAATAGGCCCTACAGCCAGTGTGCATGTGTTGGGGAACAAACTCTCTTGTACCTGTCAAGAAAGAAGAATTCCTTAGTTTTCCAGCCAGAAACCTAATTGCTATACCAACCAAGCTGTCCTGGCTGTTTGATTAACTGTTTCTGTGTTAAGCTATTAATAAATCTTGTGTTCATATGGGTCAAGACTCAATAAACAACCGAAACCCAACAGCCACAAAGAATTCTTTTATAAGTTGTCCCTACATCTCATTGAGCACATTATTTTAAGCAGAAGGAGAGTTTCACACTGTCGTGTCATCAACAGTTGGAGGTTAGCAGTGTCGTGTTCCACTTAACTTACTGGATGTGTTCAACATAGAAAATTAGTACAGGTTGCAACTCCCTAACCTAGAATTCCATGATCCTGTACCACCCACAGTCCAGCACCATTTAATGGGGAGGGGGAGAGAATAAAAGAGGAAAAAAGTACTTGTAGATCAAACTGCATGCATTTGTCTCTCATTAACATTAAAATTTTGATGTTTCTTTTTTTTTTTAGTCTAAGTTGCATCACTGTAATTATACCAACCAATGCACTCATATAAAATTTCACATCAAAACACTTCAAATTGCTCCAACATGTTTCGATCATAAGATCATCATCAGGGAGCCATGTTGTTCCTTGCTAAAGTCACATATTAAAAACACTCACTAATTAAGGAAATTAATTAGTGAGTGTTTTTAATAAGTGACTTTAGCAAGGAACAACATGGCTCCCTGAAAACATGTTGGAGCAATTTTAAGTGTTTTAATGTGAAATTTTATGAGTGCATTGGTCGGTAAAATTAAAGTGATTCTACAAAGTGCACAGTGCAACAATAAAGATCTAAGTTGCACGTTCATTATAAATTTTATCAATCTCGATGTGTTTTGGACATGCACTATGTTTCTGAGGCAAGTGAGGAGGAATCACTGCGGAAGAGTCTGTTGATGTTTAGTGGTTCTGGCGCAAAGCAGGAGCATATGTCACTGTTTTATGCTAGAATAAACTTACTACTGTATTAACCCCTAAGTATGGTTCCAAAGAGTAAGGAAGACATTGTTGTGAACGCAGAAGATGAGGTGGATGTTTGAAAAAGTACACTGTGACAAATGCTTTCAATTGGCAACAGATTTAACAAAAGGTCTCAAGCAATGACATACCTTTTTTATACAAGAGATTATGACTCTTCATGATGCAAGTGTTTCTCATTAAAGAAAAATCAAACAACATGAAACCAAGCAGTATGGAAGTGGTTCAAGCAAACAATAGGGGCAGGGAGCAATGCTCTACAACTGAAAATCCTGATACATCTACTTCAGCCACACCAGACATCAATACTGAAGAGACCCCTTGCTGCCACCCCAGCTGAGAGTTCAAATGTAACATACAATATAATCATGGTGCGGAGTAACCTGATTCACCTCTCCCTGTATGCGAAATTCACTCATCATTTGAGGTGATTATATTTACTGTATTGTTCTATGACTCTTCCACTTTATTTTCTTAATTCCTTGTTCCTTTACACTAAAATGTGGTTAAACATTTCCCTTACCACATTTTTTGTGCTTCCTATACTTACTGCCTTCTGCAAGTGTATTAAATATGTGTACAACACTAAAGCTTTACTTTACAAAGTCTTGCGTAATGTGTTTTGATACTATAACATGCTGACCTACGCATAATTTGGGGGAATTCCCTGATCCAGTGTCAGGAGGGTCCCGATGGAGCCCAATTAGGGGGGTGCAACCTGCGTTACATTTCCAGGCTTCCACGGTGGCGTTGTTCAAGTGACAGTACTCTAGGCTACTCACTATGTGCGTTGAAATGTTCATAATAAAGAGGGGCCTTCATCTTCATGCTGAATGAATTCAGTTCAAGCAGATGCTTAGGTTACTGGGAGAAGGAACTATTATTAAATAGAAAGGCTGCATGAAGTGTGGCTAATCAGACATAGACCCTCTTCCTTTCCATAGCCATGAGTGGCCAATCATTGAAACTTTCCTATGTGCCTGACACACTTCTTCATCCCAGTCACTTCAGCAACCACCTGAACCTAATTCAGTCACCCTGAAGATGCAGGCACCACGGTCCTCCAAGAAGATGGAACAAACCTATTATCCTATACCACATAATAACCTACAAGAATATCACTGGAAGGAAAATATTGTCAACAAAACTGTCTACTTCACACCCTGTTACTATGACAAAAAAAAAAGTAAAGTGATCCTGTTACAGGCCCGGTGTGGCCCAGAGGGTGGGTAGAGGTATAGCTCTACTCTTCCATGACCGCGGCACTAGAAGCGGGTGAGTGGTCATCAGCACGCCCCGGCC
>Ga0123352_10017317_pt1 | contig 11493 bp, 6 predicted proteins | sample TergutLab28metaG_FD_89700 | JGI IMG/M metagenome (GOLD analysis project Ga0123352, IMG submission 89700) | Labiotermes labralis P1 segment gut microbial communities from Petit-Saut dam, French Guiana - Lab288 P1 | ecosystem: Host-associated > Arthropoda: Insects > Digestive system > Gut ...
CTACACTCGGATACCACATCACCAACAGACAATCCCGCTACACAACACCAGCAAGCCTCAAGTCAGCCTACACAAAGCAACAAATAGTCGCAAGCTCCTGAAGTTGGACGTATTAACGTCTGAAACAAATCAAGTGTCATCTAGTTGGTCAACCTTTATTCAAATATCAAGATGATGCACGGTCCAATACGCATAAGATAATAAAGTTTTGTTGTGTTTGACTGACACATCATTGTGTATTTATATATGTGTTAAACACTTCGGGGATGGCAAACATTAAATTACATCTATTAAACTTCACGTTGCAATCCATAAGATATAAATAACCAACAAATGCACTTCAATGCTCATGATGGATTTTATTCACAGTGCTCTTACCAACATGTTTCGCCGCTATTACGATCATCTTCAGGGTGATATTACAAGAAATAAAAAATACGAATGTGCTTAGCTGTGTCACCATCACTCCATAATAATCAAAATTATAATTTCTGTTAAAATTATATAAATAATATAAATATAGGTTAAAAACGGGTAATTATTAAAATCTTGGGAATTATAATTTTTTTAGTGCGTACGGAATGATGCTTGATGCAGTAATGTAGTGAGTTTTAATCCAGCGTATAGGTGATGTGTAGATGGTGTGGTAATTACCAAGAGTTTAATAATTACCCGTTTCTAACCTATATTTATATTACATACATAATTGTAACTGAAATTATAAATTTGTTATGGAGTGATGGTGACACAGCTAAAAAAAATTTGTACCTTTGTATTTTTGTATTAATAACATCACCCTGAAGATGGCCTTGTTAGCGGCCGAAACATGGTGACAGAAATGCATTATAAACATTGAAGTGCATTTGGTTGGCTATTTGTATATTATGGACCTGATTATTGCACGGCAGATGGTACGTACTACAACAATTCACGTTTCAAATTTTTCATTATTTTACAAATCAACTGATCTGTATGTGGTGCAAATTTCCCACTATTCTGAGTTCAGAGACCCCCTTATGTCCTTCTCGACCTGTCACTTCCCTCTCCAGCAAGCTATTCATTCCGATGACATGAATCTTAGTAAAGGAAAGTGGATGGCTGAAACAGTAGAGGGTGTTGCAGGGGGCTAAAATAGTCGGCTGAGAGGGACGCCTCGAGCTCCCAACCGTCCCATTTTTTTTCCTGGGTTTCGCATAGCAGGAATTAAGGCAGGGTTTCTCACACCAAGGGCTGGACCAAGAATAATCTTAAATGCTCTCTCTCTCTTTAATATTGTGCTATACGTCTGGGGCGATCTGCTGGGAATTGGAGTAATTGCTGCTGCAATTTGGGTCTCGAGGTCAATGCCAATTGTGATTTTGGGCCGTGGACAGAAGTTCGACAGTCGTCGGTCTGTGGATTCCTGAAAATTGTCAGTTATGACCTCATGCCCGTCGAGATGTTGCCGCTATATTGGTATGTTTTATGCCTAATCTTCCCCTCGTTCGTAACTAGCTCTACCGTGTCTTGTGCTCCTAGTTGCACGCTCCGTCTGACCTGACCGGCGGGAGGTCACCTTCTGTTTGTACTAATTCCCTAATAATACTAGTATGTCAGCCGTGCGAATATCAGGGAGTTTCATTTTTGTGCAAGATAAAAAAGCAACAATCTATATATCTGTTAATTTTCTATTACAATAACTGACCTTAGTTAGACGTTTGAGCTAGGATTAAATATAGAGATGATAAACATTCCTACATATTTTATATTACGCATTGTTTTGTATGTTGAAAGTTAGGTGCATGGCGATGGAACGAAATTTCGAGGTTGTGTCTGATGGACTGCAGGGCTCGGATTCGAATATCCGCGTGCAGATCAGCTGTACATACTGAGATGTACAGTTATCCTCAGGTGTTCCATTAGAATAGAAACGTTATAGCGATCCCTATACAGGTCTGTACAGGCCCTGAGGACTGTAGTAGGTTGAGGGTCCCAGAATTGCTAGACATTCGGCACATGAAGGTGGCAAGATTGTCAGCCCTACGCACCGGCCGCATTTACCCTTCAGGAGATACTCCTGGTATCCAGTTTTGTTAGAAGCGGAGTCGACCCCAGGGCCAACGTGCGGGGTGCCATTAGAATACCTAAGTCACTTTACGGTACACACGACCTACGTTTACCCCTGATAGCAACGATTCGGCACTACTTAATATGTACGATCGTACAATAAATGGCTAAGCAGTGGTTCGTGGCATGGTGGAATAGTTTTTCAGTTTACTTTGATATGCGTGATCTCTGCCGTCAGTTTTAAATTCGCCCGGAGAGCCGGCTGGTCTGGACAGAACTTGCTGCAGCGGTGACACAGTTTGGAGGTCTGTGGGTGGAGCCCCAGGCCTGTCATTCCTCCCACACACTGCTCGCCAGCCCGGCGCCACTCACATAGTTTGAGCGTATTAACCTATCTTCTTTCAGCAAAGTTTTGTCAGCAGTTTGTATCCAAAACAGATTTCATGGTTTTGTGTGTTCTGATTGGGCCATACTCTGTCTTAGAAATACCATCACGTGTTGAACTGCATCCACTTCAAGGATAAAAACTGATGGTAGTTTTTTAAGTGTGTGTTTCAAAATCAGAATCATGTCGGTTCGGTCCCAAACGCGAACGTCATCTCTTTACAGCAACAGCTGGACAGAATTTTATATTTGTAGTTCCGTGCATCGTAATTCTAGGTTGAAGAAATCCAACAAGATGCAGCAGTATGCAGATATTTATTTACTGCTAAATTACTCTACATGTTTCGGGCGTCCATCGCGCCCATCATCAGGGGTACATAAAACTGTAGTTGCAGCCTCTGGTACAGATCATACTATGTGGGGAGCAAGTTTCCTCAAACGTGACCACGTGGTCACCTGATGATGGGCGCGATGGACGCCCGAAACATACAGAGTAATTTAGCAGTAAATAAATATATGCATACTGTCGCATCTTGTTGTATTTCTTCAACCTAGCTGGATACAAATCGACTGTATACAGCCTACCGAGACAGAAAGAAACTTTGATGTAAATCGGGTGAAAAGTAAAGATAATCAGACAAAAATATTCAAGTTTTCTGGGACATTGCGCCTTGTTGATTGTCAAGTAGCTCCGGAGATTCCGAAGGATCGTAGTACCTTGATTCTTGGGGTCAAACAAGGCCGGCCAAAGGACTTGAATCTTAGCAGCACCGCTATAAGAATTTTATACATTTCGGTGTTGATACGCCTTATGGTTAGACAATATGCCGACGTTTCGGGACAGTCCTCAGCTTCGTATCAAGCAGACCGCGCGAAGGACGTGCGGATTCGCGATGGAAACATTGGAACGTCGCTGTCACCATTACGAGTTCATGCTGTTTTGCTCGACATAGCTACGGACGGTTTCGCTTGATAAATTCAAAGTTTTTGCCTGATGTAACAGAAAATTCGCGGTAACTGCAAAGATAACATGGCCTGAGTACGAAAGGAACGAGCTCTCTAAACCTTGATATGGACAGGTTTTACCAGCATTTCATCAAGTCGACAGGTTACCAAAGCAAGAACGAAATGCTGCCAAATATAATACATATGGGACATGAGAAATGAGCATAAAATTTCGTTTGGGAAGTCTGAAAGGAAATGACTGTTTTATGCGTACGTGTTTGGCTCTAGTAAAAGGAAACGAATGACACCGAGAATGAAGTTTGAGGCCGAAAAGCTATGAAGCGAATGGTAACATACATCACGAGCAGTCTGTTGCAGAAAGCCTAACGAACTCTATCGGGCGAGTAATTTTTGAGAAGCTTGTGATCTATCACCTGCCCAATAAATTCCCAGTATTTTATGGGACCATATTCACGAGACCCAGTCATTAGTCCTTATACTGAACCGGACGAATCCATTCCACACCCTCATTCCAATTATATGAGATATATTTTAATATTACTCACCCTGCTTTGCCCAGGTCTTCCAAGCCGTTCTTTCCTCTTGGTTTCCCCACCAAAATACTCTATGCATTTATTTTGTCGTATAGGCGTTTTACATGCCCCGCCGATTTCATTTTCCTCGACTTATTCTGCCTAATAGACCTAAGTAGTACAAGTACAAACTATGAAGCTATTCGTTATGTATTTTTCTTCAGCCTTATGTTATTTCTTCTCTTTTAGGTGCAGATAATTATCTCAGCATCCCAGTCTCCCTCTTCGGTCTACGTCTTCCTTCAGTGTGAGAGACAAAGTTTCACATCCATACAAAACAACGGTCACTAGTGTAGTATGGTATACAAATATCTGTACACTTTTTAATTAGCAAATGAGAAGACAAAAATTCGAAATAATTTTCTGGCAGATATTCCTTGAATTTAGTCTACTGCTAAGCTGGTTCTTCGTGAATCCAATTTCCATTCGTTAGTATGGTTCACATATATTTGAACGTTGACACATTTTCAAACGATTTATGATCTAATTTTATACTGTGGTTGTGTCAGCATTTACTTCTTGACAGTCTTCCCAGCTAGTGACTCATAATGTTTCCATACATTTCTGTACATTATTTATGGTTTCATCCAATAAAACGTCACCATCGGCATAAACCACAAGCTGATGTGTCCTCTTAAATTTCTGTCCCTTCTGGCTTTCTTTGACATTCTTAACGACATATTCGAAATCGAAGTTGGGAAAGCATGGCGAAAAGGCATTCTTTTTTTTTTTACAGCATTCTGAGTAGGAACTGTGTGAGAAAAATGTTTGCCTATCCGGACTTGATTAGTTTGCTTTACTTTTCCGTGAACTTAACCTGTTTTCGTGGGCATACAAGAATCAATAATAGTATGATACAAACTTCCTTCCTAGCGGAGTCATAGAGTAGGCTTTCTTGAAGACTTATTAACAGGGGGCTTAAGAAAGTGTAAATTATTCAATTGAGGTTTATTGTGATTCTTGTAATTTCCTCTAGGACCATGCAATAGGTCACTGTTGCTTCCGCCACAGGCGTCTGAATTTATTGTTCACAGACTTCTGTCGTTTGCTGGTGTAAAATTATACAACAAACAACGATTAAATTTTTTTTTTATGTTTTGCTGACCGTATATCTCAGTATAATCTTAGTAACTAACCAACTTAATGCACAAATTCTTGTTTCATAGTAAGTTTATTATAAAACAAGATTTTGTGCATTAAGTTGGTTAATTTCTAAGAAGAACTATTATAATTGTTGTTTGAAAAGTGTCGTTAAATAACCTAACCATCGTTGGGTGACCTGTAGGATGATGGAGAGAGAGAGAGAGAGAGAGATAGAATGATCTCGAAGAAGATGAACACGTCGATTTGCAACAGGAACAAATCTGATGACTTGGATTCGTAATTCCGACATTCCCAAAATTTTGATGATTGCCGTTACAAGGCATTTAACCCAACTAAAAACACGGATGGCTCTTGTCATAATCTCAGTATTTGTTTTGTCATTATTTCAACATCAGCTTCTAATTTGTGCGCACTGTTTATATATTTTATATGACTTGTGAGCATCGATGTACAGAACAACCGAAACGTCGGTCATAAATATTAATAAGTGAGGTCATACAAGGTCACTGGTAACCACAATATAACTTGTAGGAAAAAACTACTTGTTCCTTATACTTAGGGTAATAAATTATGTGAATTTACAGAATACGTCATTAATCATAGCCCAGCTTAACGTAATTTAAAGGAAGTAATTACGTTTTCTAGTTCTTCATACTTCTTCCTTAACTTCTTAACTCTGTGTTTACAAAGTTTCAACATTCTTGTTTTTGTGTGTTTCCTTTTACGCCCCATCTTACTTCATTGACGCAGGAGAGTAATTTATGGAACATTGTAGAAACTGTGAGAGAAAGAAGAACCAAGCCTGCTTCACAATTCGTGTACGCGCACTATGTAAACCAGGGGCCTCCGAGCGGAGGGGACATCATCCCATGGCAAGGCGTAAGCCGTCACAACTTGTGACAGCCAACAGCATTCACATATAAATGTTACGCCCACTTCTTTATCTGGTGACCGCTGCGAAGCGGTGGTGGCCTGCGGTTAGGTTATGACCTGTAGGGTCATGTAACCTCTTAACCTCATCAGCGGTACGAGGGAGAGACCAACCACTAGATACCTACAAACATCCCGACCAGAATAGGTGTCTTGTCTGGTTATGGGATTGGATTTTGTATTCTCATTTTAAGACCGTTGTGTTCTTTATTGCTATTTGCCTACACAGTAAAGTTATCTTGGTGGTCACTCCCATGAACTCACAAGAATTTTCAAACTATGAACGGTGCAAGGGCGCACTGTGACGTCTGGGATCTTCACCCGAGCCCCTTGTTTATCGAGCAGGGAACTTGGCACACCAGCACGAAATTTCGCTGGCTCTACGTGTTTTTGTTATGCCGTCTATATTCTAGAGAGCTGAAAATTAGGATGTACAAAACAAGAATTTTGCCATTCATTTTCTTCGGACCCGGAGTGGGGCATTCGGTATAGTGACTAGGTTACGGACTGGACGTTCGGGGACTCGAAGCCAGGTACGTGTAGTTGATTTTTCTCTTCTCCAAAACGTCCCGAACGACTGTCGGGGTTCAGCAGGCTTCCTACTGAATGGACACCAGGGGTTATTTCCCGGGAGTAGTTCGACCAGGGCGTGAAGTCAGCCACCAGCCTTAATGTAGTGCCGAGGTTTAGAACGAGTGGAGCTATACTATTTTGATGGTATTCATCCGGTTGTGCTGTGATAAATCGGTGTTCATATATATTTTACCTTCAAAGGCAGCTGTTTATTACATTCAATAGTGCCATATGTTTCGGTCTGTGCTACCATCTTCAGGCTTGTATGCGTTATTTCAAAACTAAGTGGAATGCATTGAAAATATACTCTAATTGGCGAGATCTCTAAAATTTTACTGTTACCTGAACATTTAGGTATTACCTATGATTTTACCAATAAAAGTCATACATGATAGAATAGGTAGGCCTAATACTGCAGTGTTGCAGTAATTGTAAAGTGTACGAGATATCGCAAATTACAATATATTTCTAATGCATTTCATTTGGCTCTAAATTACGTACACTCATGCCTGAAAATTGTCGTATAGACCGAAACACGAGGCATTGTTGAATATAATAAATTGTTGTGTTTGACGGTAAAATAGAGAGGGGGTGGACAAAATAGTGGAAACAATAGACAATATAAAAAATAAAATTCTTTTTGTTGGCTGCACTGAAGGAACATTAATTGTATCTTTCGTTATTCTTTTGACTGTTTGTGCTGTGTATTGGCAGTGTCAAAGCATTACAGATTGTGTTTAGTAACAGTTCGTATGAAAGTACTGCAAAGTGGGATAGTTGTCAGGAATAGTGATCGAAAACCAAAACCAAGTGAAAGGGATCGCCATACATTGAAGAGAACTGTGTCCAAAAATCGTATAAATACTGCGGCAAAGGTGACAGCAGAACTCAGGATTCATCTTCAAGACCCCGTTTCCACAAAGACAGTCCGACGAGAGCTTCATAAATCCGACATCCACGGTACACCCGCAATTGCTAAATCTTTGATTGCTGAAAACAACACTGAACGGCGAAAAAGACAGTATGATGATTATGACAGCTGGACGTCTGGTGATTTGAAACACGTAATACGGTCAGGTGCGTCGTCTTTCACGTTGTTCCCAACATCAGGCTGGGTTTATGTTTGGAGAACGCGCCCAAAGAAGCGTATAATCCTGAATGGCCGGTTCCATCTGTGAAACACGGAGGCGGATCTGTGATGATTTGGGCAGCAATATATTGGTATTCTGCAGGTCTTATAATTACTCTGAATGGTCGAACTACTTCCAGTGATACGTGGACATTTTAGGTAACCAGGTGCATCCTACTGTCCGAATGTTACCCAACAATGATGCAGTTTTTCAAGATGACAATTCGCCCACACACACACCACAGCCAGAAGTGTTCAGTCTTGGTTTGAGGAGCATGAATTGGCACTTCAACATCTTCCCTGGCCAGCACAATGACCAGCCTTAAATGTTATAGAACGATTGTGGTCAGTTTTAGTGTAGGGTGAGAAGCTGATTCCCTCTTCCATAGCAACTGGAAGATGTTTTTCATGAAGTCTGGTACAATATACCACTAGAGACTATTGAGAGCTTGTATGAGTCTATTCCAAGAAGTATACAACCTGTGTCACAGGCAAATGGTGGCCCAACTATGTATTAGTAAAGAAATGTCTATCTTCCACAACTGTTTCCATTATTTTGTCCATCCCCTGTGTATCAATAGTGGAACTATACTTCTGCTCCCCCTCTAAGTCTTCATGTGTTGAACAGGAACGACATTCCTTTTTTGTTTTTAAGTTTATTTTCTTCAGTTATGAAACGTGATCTGTTAATATGGGGGACAAATCTGAAGTACAAGTGTCTGAAAGCTACGTTTTCACGGAATTACTTGGATGTAAGTATCATGACTTGTAAGGTGAGCCTACGGCATGACAAGGAACTACATGCTTTACATGACTACGTAGTATTGTGAGGGTAGTGAAATCCGAGAGGTTGCAATGCATATACAGGATGGGAAGGTCAAAGAATGCATAGTAGCTTTTGTGGGAAACCTACTATAAAACAACTTAGAAGACGGAGAACGATAATGGGATGATAAACATGGACCTTACGGGAGTAGCCTTTGAGGATGGCAGGAGCATGTAGGAGATTCGGAATCGTGTCCAGTGGTAGGCTTCCATTTAGCGTTGTGGAACATGGGGATGCTGGTTCTCCAGTACTATTTAATACTTTGAGATACATGTAGAACACTACACGTGCGAGTTAGACCGGCCGTTGTACGGCCTTGATGCACGTTGATGATAATAAGGTGATGAAGTGGGCCTGGATCTCCTGCTGAAAGAGTCCTCACCCCTTCCTCGGGCTTCCTCCGTGAAATTGGTTCTTGACATGAAGCCTAAGACCGTTGCTGCCTCTCATATTGAGCAGTTAAACTTATTTTTCTTATTTATTTCAATAATTATGTAGAATTGGGATGTAACCTTCAACAAACCAACGTATTCTTGGTACATTCTCCTCTTTTTGCTGTGTGACCTCATTATAATACTAAGTATAAAGTTTATGTATTCATTCTTGTAATAAAACCAACTAGATGCACTCATTTCTCAAATTTATTTTGGAATAAAACTCTACATGTTTCGGACAGTTCCTCTGTCCATCATCAGGCGTTCTACACTGTACACACAGCAATGGTGTATGTCATACAGGTTTTGCTGGAACATCCTGATCCTGCTAGCAAGCTGTCAGCAAACCTGTATGACATATACCATTGCAGTGTGTAGAGGGTAGAACGCCTGATGATGGACAGAGGAACTGTCCGAAACATGTAGAGTTCTATTCCAAAAATAAATTTGAGAAATTAGTGCTTCTGGTTTGTTTTATTGTAAGAAAATATCACGATGCCCGGTCAGCTGAACGTTATAGTATTCAGTTTCTTCTTTGCTTATTGTTACAGTTCAGGTGAATTTTCTATTCATGAAGACAATCAGAGTCATTCCTGTCTCATTGTGCCTCTGAGTTGTAAATTGCCCTATTTATTTAATCTCTAGTGTCTTATTCAATTATTACACCAACCACTGCACATATATAAAATTTACACATTAAAACATTAAAAACGCCCCGACATGTTTCGGTCCTAGGACCAAAACATGTCGGGGCGTTTTTAATGTTTTAATGTGTAAATTTTATAAATTTTATATATGTGCAGTATTTGGTAAAATAATTGAGTAACTCAACAACATGCACGGTGTAACAACGAAAATAAATTTAAAAAAAAAACTCTGATGTCTTGTTGTCATTCAATCTCGTGTCACACATCTGTGTGTAGTTCTAGATTATGCAAATAGAACTGCAGCGGTCGTGCTATGCAGGTTTTGATTAGCTGAGGAACTGATTATACTGTAATTAAGGGGGAGGAAGGGAAGAAAGGCATTAGGACCTTCGTGCTGACCAGAAGCGGTAGACCTAAATGTTTTTATTAAGAAACTGAGTCTTTGCCAAGAGATTAAATTGAGTATGTACAAGAGAGTTGTCCGTGTGTGTATGCCATGAAGACGTAGGGGGGAGTGGAGATAGAGCTCCGGGTATTTTCAGACTCGGTACTGGATGTAAGTGAGTGGTGGGATCCGCGACTCGGCCGGTTTATCTCCGGTGTAAGAGCCGCAGTTTCCCATGAAGTAGGGGGCCGGATGGCCCCAGCGTCGGACTGGACGCTTCGGAAAAGAGAGTAATCTTTGCTTCTGCCGGGATTCGATCCACGATTCCCCGGCCGTGCATCCTGTAGCTTCAAAACTGTACGCTGCTGCTGAACTTGACCTATCCTGGCCCCAGATATTACCTATTTCGCGAGAACATAGGTCAGGTCACAGTTGATCGATTTTTGTTCTGATTGTCTTAGCGATTAACGATAAATGTCTAATAATTTTAATGGCAAAATATAGAGGGTTTTAATTTTTGTCACAGTAATGTAAAGTAATGCGTGTAGACATTGCCACGTATTATAATCTGATTAATTATTGTAACATGTCATGTGACCTGTTCGTACTATGTCAGTACAGCACTTGATGGCACGGGAGTTTCTTGCCCCTATCTCAAGTAACAAGTTTAGTGTGAGAGTTGCTACACCAACCACAAGTCTGAGAGGCTTCTCAGGTTTGAGTCCTGTCAACACGTCAACAGTTAGCTTGCTGTGTTTGTACGCATGAAGGGTACAAGAGACGTTCGATTTGTTAGTAGCTCAAAGAAACGAAAGACGTAGGCAGAACTGAAGTTGCTGCTCGTTAGTAAGAGTCTGGTAGCAAAACTTGACTTCATTTCAGGTTAATTTAACCCACCATCGGACACGAACTGAACAAGTTCCATTCACCTCCCACCCATATCTTTACATTCTGTCTTGTGTATTGTTATCTGCCCAGAAGTAAGTGGAGAATGGAAGTCTTGTGTAAAAAAGGGTTGGATAAGCCTGAGGACTTAGCGTATAGAAAAATAATTAATTGTGCGAATAGAATACTGGTAATAAATTGGTACAGATACTTGGATAAATTTAGACATGGCAAAATACGTTTAAAGAAGCGTTTAAATAGCTGTAATTATGGAAGGAATTGCTCGCCGTTGCACTACTCGTGTATAAAACTGGGAGCAGTTTAGGAAAGTTATGTAATAAGAGATTTGTACTCCTCACCCAATATTGTGCGGGTGATAAAATCGAGAAGAATGAGATGGGCTGGGCATGTGGCGCGTATGTCTAAGGAGAGGGAGGTGCATAGGGTCTTGGTGGGGAAACAAGAGGGAAAGAGACCACTGGGTAGACCTAGGCGTAGATGGGTGGATAATATTATGATGGATCTCCAGGAGGTGGGATGTGGGTATATGGACTGGATTGGGCAGGCCCAGGATAGAGACAGGTGGCGGACGCTTGTGAGTACGGTAATGAA
>Ga0123352_10017320_pt1 | contig 11491 bp, 3 predicted proteins | sample TergutLab28metaG_FD_89700 | JGI IMG/M metagenome (GOLD analysis project Ga0123352, IMG submission 89700) | Labiotermes labralis P1 segment gut microbial communities from Petit-Saut dam, French Guiana - Lab288 P1 | ecosystem: Host-associated > Arthropoda: Insects > Digestive system > Gut ...
GGTGTGGATAGAGTGGGGGAGATGGGGCTGAGAGTGTAGTGTTGGAGGGGTGTGGGAGCTAGGGGAGGGGGGGGGGGGGGGGGGGCTACGCCGAAGAAGAATAAACTGTGCCAATGTGTAGTTTCAACAAGATGGTGCCATAGCGCACACTGCAAACGAGTCAATAACCATTGTTCGAAACATGTTCCCCGGGCACCTCATTTTCCGTTTCGGAGACGTGCCGTGTCCCCCTCGCTCTCCCGATCTTTCAACGTGTGATTTTTTTCTTTGGGAGTATTTGAAATCGCGTGTTTACGCTCACAAACCCCGTACGTTGAATGATTTGAAGGAAGCCATCCGTCAGGAAATTCGTCCGATCGATCGTCAGTTGTTGGCCTGTGTCATGGACGATTTCAAAAAAGGGCTTGAAAACTGCGTCCAAGAAGACGGTCGTCATCTTACCGATATCATTTTTAAAACTTGACCATCTAGCATGGCATGTTTTAAGCTTCAATTTTGTATATATAAATGTGAATTTACCTGAAAAACACCTGAGTACGGTTTATTTTAAAGATGTCAGGTTCCTGTGGGTCACCCTGTACAAAACATGCGGTTACACGCACCCAACTCGGTAAGATAAGGCTGACAAGTCTCGTCGCCAAATTCGCCTTGAGTTAGCACACAATCGTTAAATAAACACCCACTTCTGATAATGGGTAGACAGAAAACACTGCACATATAAATATATATGGACTGACATCCCCACCTCATGACAGTGTAGACCCAACTTGTTAAGTCAGTGCTGAGAAGTAGTCATCCCAATCCGAGTACTGCCTGAAAAGATGTTAAATAAACAAATAAAAAACTCGGAACAACAAAGATCGTCAAAAGACCAGTTTTAACACATTAAATATTAAGTGATAAATTAACTGAAATAAATCAACAGGACGTGTCTACAGGCCGCAATTAAACAGATGGATTATAATGATACACCTCTGACATCAACGGCAACTGGCAAAGAATAAAGAGGCCTCTCCATTCCGAATTCGTTACGACACACATATTTGTACTGACAATATTTTTCGTTGCAGACATCTCCGGCAGTTAACACGTTAAGTTCCCAACTACACTTCGATCATCCAGGGATTCCTTTCAGACTCTCCAACTAAAACTGTAAACACTGTACAGCAATCCCACAGACCTCCATCTTTTCAACGTTACCCACTCAGTCACCTAACAATATTACCTAAACAGCAAAAACTGAAGCTTCCGCCAGGCACAACGATGACCCTGCTCTGAATTATCATCCTTTGAAGGCCTACAGGAGGAAAGGAAGCAAACGTTCAGAGTCGGATTCACGCTCTGGAGAGATTTACCCCGGTGCACATTACACAGGAGACTGGGATGGCTCCAAAGTCGATCTGGACGGGGTTGTGAATTGAAACAGATTACTTTTGCCAAGAAATGAGCTCTGATCGTCAAGTTCGTAGTAAGTCGTACTACTGATCAAAACTGTAACACGCAGCAGTGTACAGCGTTCTGACAAATCCACGGCCAACTCAGACCCCTCTAAAGTAAAGGTAACGCAGTTCGATTTAGGAGCAGAAGGTGCGGGGGGCAGTTATGGTCAAGATCAGTGCATGGTGTAAGGTGCACCGAGTATTGATCCACACTCCGCCGGGCTTCTCCATTGCATAAATACATCTATCGTGTAGATGTCACACAAGTCATGTCGGCACTACAAACCGTGCCGACCGGCTACAAAATGCACGACCTCAGTACGTGTGACATCTGAATCATCATCACCAATACACCACCGCCCCCATCACAAAAACTACTGAGAGGTCCTTTCCCACGCTGTGGCTAGCATACGGATTCCGTTCGTTCCGGTTTTCCCGGGGCAGCCCCCTTTTTATGCGTTTTAAACAGCTCTGCTCCTGTGTCCCGAAAAATTCTGTTCACGACGTCAAATGTCGCTGGTTTTTCCAAGTTATAAAATACATTTCTGACAACGTATACCAACACTCTCACTTTTCCGCAGTGACAGAAAATACCTACAGCAGCAGGACAGCCATCAACCAGCCAATAACAGGAAGCAATAGGAGAGGCAGAACATGATGTGTGGTTTAGTGACTGACCAAAGAGTCTGGACTGAGACTGCGAGAGATTAGGAACGGATATGTAAAGAAAATTCAGTACCTGAACTCAGCGGGTTTCAGTAGTATTCTTGTGATTAAAATTCCTTCGTTTTTAACACTTTTATGTCATAATTTTTTGAGAAGTAGTAATGTCGATAAATTGCTCTACTTTTTAGGCACGTTCGCAAAATTGCGAAAAGCTACTATTAGCTTCGTCATGTCTGTCCGTCCGCATGGAACAACTCGGCTCACACTGGACGGATTTTCATTAAATTTGATATCTGTGGATTTTTCGAAAATCTGTCGAGGAAATTCAAGTTTCATTAAAATCGGGCAAGAATAAAGGGTACTTTACATGAAGACCAATATCACTGTTTATCATATCGCGCTCATTTCTTCTTAGAATGAGAAATGTTTCAGACAAATGTTGTAGAGAAAATCAAGCCACAAATGTTGTTTTCAGTAACTTTCTTGAAAATCGTGCCGTTTGTGAGAAAGTGTTGAAAAATATTGTAGAGCGAGGCAGGCCACGGATGACAATACGGCGCATGTGCATTGCATGCTGGATACCTACGCCTACAAATACACACACTCAGGTTGTGTAATACTCATTGCTTTTCCACTGCAACAATGGTTCCACGGACGCGCCTCAATGTTACGTTATACGTACATTACCCCTCTTATTTTATTTGGTGATGGGTTAAAAATTTCGTCTTCTATCCCGTCCGCCGACCACCATGGTTTTGTTTTCTAAGAGATGGGGTCCCTAGGCTAGCAAGAACTATAAATTAATAACTCTGCAAGTTAGCAATCGTGCATATGTACGATTTAAAAATTGCAGATTTCGACTGTGTTGCGTCTATCAGACACAAGCTCATAACATGTCGCAGGCGGTACTGTTACAACGAATGTTTCACACAAACACTGCAGCTGTGTTTATGGACTACTAGCCTATTACATCTTAAGTGCCTGTCTTCACTGATTTATTACTTACGGCAATCAAACACAAATATACTTACATATTTCAAGCGTTCGTCGTTTAGTTTTTACGTTCTGTCCAAAACTGCCTTAACAGGAGTTTCACATTTTTTGAGGCTGCACTTGCAGCCACGCCATATCCCAGGATCCTGCACAGAATATCACAAGTGTCGCTTCCACACGCATCAGGGAGAAGATATACCCATACCGGGTGTTAATGGGAAAGCCTGAACGACAGAGACCTCTTGGAAGACCTAGGCGTAGATGGCAGGTCAATATTAAAGGGTATCTTAAAGACATAGGATGCCAAGGCTTGAATTGTATTCATCCGGCTCAGTACAGGCATAAGTGGGGGAATCTTGTAAACACTGTAGCAAATGTTGGGTTAAAGAAAATGCAGCGAATTTCTTGACGAACCTAGAGAATTGTTAGCTTCTTAAAAAGACTCTGCTCCGTGGAGTCAGTGTCGCTTCCATCACAGAAGTTCGCGTAGCCACCATGTCGTATTATTTACGTTAGAAGATTAAAAGATACAAAGATGGTGGTGTCCTGTAGCTTGAGGTCCACAGTAACTTTCATAAGAATTCGTCGGGTTAATTCAGAATTTATACGAAGAAGGGGCAGGCACGGACATATCCTGATAAAGGTTTGGAAAATGACATAAAGCTCAACATGAACAATTCGTCACCTGAAGTGGGTTTTGCCGAAAATGATTATATTACGTGTTTCTTCTTTGTCTACTCAGTTCCTAGACTAAGTTCGGTAATACAAACTAGATGAAGAGATTACGACAAACAGGAAAACATGCGAAGACCACGCTGATAGACAGCGTGGCGACGGGGGAAGAATATGTAATTTTACACACGCAGGGCAGAAAGAAAGACAGGAAAGACAAGGAGACGTTGGGAAAAGTATTCTGAGGTCTGAGAAATGCGCTCTCCTGGGATATTACGGAGCGAGTAGTGGTACTTCCTTACCGTCTCCTTAGATTTTTTCTTGGATTCTTGACCCTTGAAGATGGGAGCTACAGGTTGTCCCGAAACGTCGGTAAGCAAATGCCTATACTCGCTGCGTAATAGCCCAGAAGAACGCAGTTCTCATCTACTTCGCTGTGAAAGCTTGAAAAAACACACATTCTGAGGTCTGTACATTTTCCTAACCCGTCATGGCAAGGAAATGACGAAACGCAACGGATATGACAGACCATATCACGGAGCACCGAGGCATAGTGCCAGAGAAAATTTTATTGAAGACCAGTTCTTCTCACATTCTTTTGAATTCACCATTCCTGTTCGTCCTGCCACCTTCCATTCGACTCCATAACCAGTTCACAAAGCAAAGTTATACAGTATAAACAATGACAGTGCGACCTTCTGTGTGAGAGGAAACTCTTAGTCAGTCCAAACCTTTGTTCACCAAAAGTTCAAGGAACATTATATAGCCTTCTCCAGCTAGGAGATGAGAATTTACAGCGACACAGATCATTCCTCTGTTGGGAGCTGTAGTTGACTAGATGTTAAGCCCCCCTCCCCTTCCTTTCAAAACAAGGAAAATGTCACGAAATGGCGTATTATCCTCTGATTTAGCGTGCCCACTGTATGGCAGTTTCTAAAAGTCGAACTCGGTTAAAACGTCGTGAAAGGAACTGAATATTTTGTGTCGATATAAACCAGTGTTATTCTAAGCGCGGAGTATGTTGTTATGATTAACAGTGAGGAACTAATTGGTACCACAGAATATCTGACGCCATATAGGAAGTGTCGCATTAACCCATGTCGTTATAACCGGGTTCGACTGTAAATATGAGCGTAATAAAAGCCTCAGAGTTTTGAAGAGATAGTCGTCACCATCAGCAACAGGGTATAATTAATCTCAGGCGCGTTTCGTCTTCATGCGCGTTGATCACTTCATCTTATCCTTGGTCGACCTACGTTTCTTTTGCCAGTTGGCGTGTATCCTTACACTAACTTGGGAATGTGTGTATCGTTCATTCTTAATAAATGTTGTGTCAAACTGCATTTATACTCCATAATAATTCCATTTAAATTATACGTATATTTCGCTCTTCTCTTATTTCTGCGTCTGTTTTATGGTCATAATGTGCATCATACAACTGACCTAAAAAATTTTTTATCTCCGCTGTCTCACTCTTCTTTCATGTTGCTTTAGTGGAAACCAGTTCCAGTGAAGATACAGCAGAAGAGGCTATTTATGTCTATATTATGAACTTCTGACTGTGGCGCCGTGCAGTCATGCACACAGTTACCAAAGCTCCTGAAAAACTTCTACTCTAATGATGGGGCACAAGTTCCGCAACGCCAGTAACTACCTGCCTCACTACGCGGTGTCAAAATCCAGTTCACAACCTGAATGTCCACCGTCATTGAAATTTCAACTCTCATATAAAATTTACGAATCCTACACTAAATTCAGCTATTATTTATTTCAGTACAATATGCTCGGGCTAGAATGTGGCTGAATGGCAAGCAAACCGACGTTTAGAGGAGAAGATCCTCGAAAAGATTACTTACTCGCCATTCAACCACCTGACGAGGCTGCCAGATCGATAATATTTTATTGAATTCAGCCGCCCCGAAAGCTTTAAATTAAGTGGTGTTTATTTATGCATTATTTTATGGTTTATTCCACGGCTAAGTCAGTAGCTCAGGTTATACAGCGTTCAATAATAGGTTGATTGGTGAACAGTATATTCAAAAGGGTGTAGAAGGAAGGGATCCTTGCCTAGTTTAAATAAATATACCAGTACCTGTCTGAAGGGAAAATGGAAAGCCCCGAAAAATCTCAGTTAGGACACTCCGTATCCAAGCCAGTATTCGAACCGCCTATCCGCCGTGGGCAAGTCAGAAGCGTACTTGGTTACTTCAGTTGTCACCTTACAGGTCTATTCCGTTGTACCCACGCACTGTTCGTTGCTTGGAGCAGAAGCCGACGAATGGCATTGATGGTCCCTTGGTCACTTTGGTCAGTATTTCGTTGTTAAGTAATCTGGTAATAAGGGGAAGGCTACGGAATTAAAGTAGCACACAATAACCTAAAACGAGTTTTTAAATTATAACAAATGTTTTCAAAACAGTTTACCCTAAACATTTTTTTAAAATATAATTTGCTGTTAAAGACATAAAGTGTTTACATAATTAAAAATACGCCGTCCATTCAAAAGCGGAAAACAACAAACAATACAAGAATATGAACATCCCACATGCGTCTCAAAGATTCCTGAAAACAGAACTTTAGAACGGTTTTAGTATTTTAAACTTAAAATTTAATAGGTCCATTTGAATAAAGGTTGACCAACTTTATTAGGTCCAGTTTTAACTTCAATATAACTTCATAAATAATCCAACGTATTCGGAAGTAGAAACAAATTTTCATCCAAATATGCAATTAACAAAACGAAAGAAATACAAGCTATTACGAAGAAAACTTGTACACACAATTAGCAATGAAAAGACATGGTGAGACCCCACAGTATAACATTTACGTGAAGTATACATTTTTACTTCCTCTTTATGTTCTTACATGACGCCTGGTAAAGGACCTTTTGAACTGAAAAACTGTGGCTCATTATTAACTGTACATTGTTACATAGTAAAAATAGTTGAGTTCGAAGGTGGTTTTTCATTGATCTGTTAACTAAAACGTCACTGTTATGAAAAGAAGTCACATGTTACAAAGTATAAGAACTTCGTGGTACGAAAGTTTATACGCATGATAACATTGTTTCAGTATGAAGTTAAGCTACAGACAGCAGACTACGAGAAATATTATTCGTTACAAACTTGACAGCGATTCGTTTATGTTGGTATCCTACGCCACGCTCATACTATGGCGACGAATAGAAGGTGAATTCGTTTGCAGTGGTTCTGAGATTACTGCAGATTTTATCGCTATGCGTTTAAAGAATTAGATATCCCAGGAGTACACCTAGTGAGGGTCCGCGAAATTCGTTTAGGTTAAAAGACCCTCAAATTCCAAAGGCGCTGAACCACTGTAATAGATACGAGTAGTACTGAAATCAATGTGACATTCCAAAAGCATGCATGTGGCGTTACGGCCAATTCACACTATACGTCACGTTTCCGTTCCGTCGCTGAACGTCACCGTTCAGTAAAATTTTCTCATGTGCAATTAGACGGAGATGCCCACACTGACAGGAACGTCTCCGTCACGTCTCAGTTCCGTTCCGTCGCCGTTGCTGAGCGAGAATGTTTGACGTGACAGAACGGGTCCGAACCGGTCTGTACCTGCTCGATTCTGATAATGTGAACAGTCTTACGTCTCCTCCACTACACCTCGAGTGTTTCCTTGCAACGAGTGTTGTCCGTTTTTGCCTTCAGAAATGGATGAAAAATTAATAGAAATGGTTCGAAAATGTCAGGAATTATATTACATGTCAAATAAGAAGTATAGTGACACTGTCTGGAAAGAAAAACTGTAGGGACAAATAGGTGAAGAGCTGAAAAAATCAGGTAAGTTTCAATGTTTTTTTTAATGCGAATTTTGAAGTTACTATCATTCTATCATCACCGAAGTTCTAATAATCAACAAATAACGGAAAATTCATTCTGTGACAGTGAGCTGCATATTTGATGGAAATAATCGCGGGCCTCCCATCACGTGCTGTTCTGGAAGGTGACTGAACACGACGGACAGTGTGAACACAGACCAATCTGACGGAACGAAGATGGAACGGTGACGGAACGGAAACGTGACGCATAGTGTGAATCGGCCCTTATATGTACCGTCGTAGTCCATCACTCTTTTCGACGTCTGTGCATATTCTACAAATACCTGACGGCAGACACTACGGCCATACACAGCAGGTGGCTGGTCTTTCAACCCAAACACTGAGAGGGTAAAATATGATTTACCTTAGCCGTTGACCCGAATTAAGGGTCACGGTATTGGTAGCAAACATATAATAAATATGAAGTTTGTTGGACCGTGCATCGTTGTGATAACTGAAGAATAAAAAACCAACTAGATGCCAATTATTATTTTATTATACTTCTTATAGACTCAACATGTTTCGGGCACTACTATGCCCATCATCAGGAGCTCGCGACTATGATGTTGATTACCACATTGTTCGTTTCGTTCTTGGTTTGCTGTATGTTGGAGGTTAATTGCGGTTTGGGCTGCAGGCTAAAGCACGTGCTTTAGCCTGCAGCCCAGACACTACTCCAGCCAAACAGCATTTAACCTCCAACATACAGCAAACCAAGAACGAAACGAACAATGTGGTAATCAACATCATAGTCGCGAGCTCCTGATGATGGGCATAGTAGTGCCCGAAACATGTTGAGCTTATAATAAGTATAATAAAATAATAATTGGCATCTAGTTGGTTTTTTATTCTTCAGTTATATAATAAATAAATACAACGTGCTATACGCCTGATAAGACTTCAGCTACATTTCTGATTATACAGTAAACGACAAAGTCACGATAATAGAAGTAAACAACACTCTCGCCCACAGACGATTGCTTCTATAGGCGCGCCGCAGTGTCCGAAGGTTGCAAATCCTTGTCATAAATAACCCACTGTTGACTGATGCGTTATCGAAGACAGATGATCCTCTGCCAGTTTAACTAATACTCTATGGCAATATGCCCAGACGGTTCCAAGGCGCCAATGCCGCACGTCACCGTTATCAACAATACTGAACCAACGCAATACTCTGCCAGTAAAGACTGAAGATTCAGTATCGACAACAACAAAATTCAGGCACTGCACACAATTCTCAGCCAATTTAACACCTTCCGGCAGGACAACCTGAAGGTCCAACGCCCCCAAAACAACCAGTGCTGACCACAGCAGGCCGCGATTCACAGCCTATTTAAGTAACGCCTTCTGGTAGCAGAACGTGGAAGTTCAACATCGCCAAGGATCAAGTGCTTTAATCACGGTACAACACGATTCGAGGCCAATTTAACTAATGCCCTCTGGTAGCTCCAATACCACTAAATAACCAATTTAACCAATATATTCTCGCAGCAGAAGGAGAACGTTCAAAGCCGACAATACAGTGTTACCCAGTGGATGCGATCGTGAGCCATATAACTAATTCTATCTGGTAGCAGAACCCGAAGTTTCAACACCACTAAATAACCAAATAAACTCACACCTTCTAGCAGCAGAACCCGAAGGTTCAGAACCGCTAATAAGCAATGTTAATCACCGGACACAACTCCCTGCCAATTAACTAAGACCGTCTGCCAGCAAAACTTGAAGTCGCAACACCAATAAATACCCAATTAAACTAATATATTCTGGTAGCAGAACCGTAAGGTTCAAAATCGCCAACATCAAAGCCCGCCACTGGACATGAATATAAGCTAATTCCATTCACCTACCATTCTCACAATTTACTACTCCCCCGATCCGTCCTAACATTAGACTCCATATTTTCGTATCCTGTATTTGATATTTTTTGTATATTTGTTAACTGCAATTGGATTGACACCCGGTGGCAGTAGTACAATACACATTTAATATATATAATCGATATGCAAGAGGTTACCGCACCAAATCGTTGTATGCATTTCGACTCTCGATCGTCAGAAATATCTTAGTATTATAGCTTAACCTCTTTGATTTCACCATCCCATAAATCACGAAATTCCTGGTTCCGTTATATCGCTGCAACTCCCCACTTTATCCTTCTTACATCTAATAATTATCCACCGTTCCGTTTTAATGCACTACAGTTAGGTCCTTCTGAATAATTAACAGCATATCATGTCAAACTGGACTTTCGAGTATTCAGATTCACTCAAGTGGTTTATTAATTACTAGTCCATTTATGCATGCTGTTAGTAGCTCCAACTATATAGCGTCGGATTATAGGATAACAACAGAATAATAAATCTAACAGAGTGGAATAATTATCGGCACCATCACAGCAGCTTCCTGAAGCCTGCAAAAACTACAAGAAAACATAAAACAGTCGAAGACTCGAGCCGAGCACCTCTAGAATGCAAGTCAGAAGCATTGTAACTTGAGCCCACTTGTTCGGTCACGCAGTGATGCAATGGAAATATTTGGATACCATACGTAAAGAAGATCTCTGAACACAACTTGGCACAAGAGTAAAAACTCCAGCATTTCCAACGCCAGAACAAATAAAGCTTCAAAGATACACAACCAAACTGTTACAGAGTTTATTTTAGTTTGGCATTCCTGTACGATGACCTCAGATCCTTCTCCACATGACAATAAGGATCCCATTATTCCGATGTATGAATAACATGCTCTACAGCAACAACTTCTGGTGTAACTACACAAAGTTATCGGTATAATTAGGCGGTGCCACAGTCCAGGAAGATAGTCTCCGGGTTCGATGTCACGTGTGTGGTTTGTGGTGGAAGAAATGACACTAAGAAAGGTTTTTCTCGGAGTACTTACGCCTTGCCCTGTTGTTATCACTCCACCAACGCTCCATACTAATTCATCTATCATACATGGGATTGGCAATGGGCCCAATTTAAGTCGCGGTTCCACAAGACACGGTCTCAACCCAAACCAAGCATAGAACAAGATAGGCAATGTACGTACAACGTCACACTGTCGATCGTTTCCTGAAACACTTGCTATGGAAATGCAATAATTAGTTCCCTCTGTATTGTTGAAGTACACATGTCGCTGTAAACAACATAAATACTGACAGTGTTGTCATAAAATCGCAATAACGCCCTCTTGCACTATTAACTAGAAAATATTTCAAAAACAAAGGCGTACTTTGGTCTTAATGTAAAGTGCCCGATATTTTTGTCAGATTTTAACCAAATATGGGTTTTCTTCGCGCATTTTAATGCCTCTAATATCAAATCTCACGAAAATCCGTCCAGCGGGAGCCCAGTTGATTCACGTAAACAGACACAAAGACAGACAGACAGGCGGACGTGACAAACCCATATGCGCTTTCGCGACTTTGCAAAGGCGCCTAGCAAGTAGACGTTATGTCCTCTGAGCAAAACACCTCTGGAACGATGACGTAATCACAGCGGCAAACAAACACCAGTAACCTAAGTAAACACAGTAGCAAACGTAGTCACAAGAACATTTAAACTACATTGGAGTGTATGTACTTGTCTAACACAACTATATGACGGTAGATATAGGTATAGAATTTATTACATAAAAAACAACTACATGTTTCGGCACTTTACATTGACCATCTTCAGGCTGAGAAATGAAAAAAAACTTAGTAAGCAGCTATACTCGACTTATGTGGGTTGTATACAGTGGGGAGGTAAGAGGTGAAGTGGGTGCGAGATCTCGCATGTGTGACGTGGGTACATGGGTTCTGCTATTATATGCTATGTCTCGGTTAATATAGTTGGATCTACGGTATCATCTTATGTTTGTAGAA
>Ga0123352_10017322_pt1 | contig 11489 bp, 6 predicted proteins | sample TergutLab28metaG_FD_89700 | JGI IMG/M metagenome (GOLD analysis project Ga0123352, IMG submission 89700) | Labiotermes labralis P1 segment gut microbial communities from Petit-Saut dam, French Guiana - Lab288 P1 | ecosystem: Host-associated > Arthropoda: Insects > Digestive system > Gut ...
CCTTCCATTGGCTCCTCCACCAGCCTGCCAGAACCCTGTCAGGTATAAATACACCACACATCCCATCCCTTGTCATACTTCATCCACCTGCCTATGAAGATGGACACGATAGAGGGTTCCGAAACGTCGGCTATTAGCATTGTGACGCCGGGGAATTACCCAAAAGAAAACATATTACATATAGAACACAGCGAAAGCTTAAAATCAAGAACATGTATTATATTTGTTCTTACAAGTGGTAGGTTTCCAAGATATCTCTGCATCAAAATTCCACATTATTCTCTTCACTTTCCACCCGAGATACACATGTTCACCTTTAAAAACTCTTGTGTTTATTGTGCTAACGAAAAAGGTTACTAGCTTCTTACAGAAATCGCCATGTTCTTCGTTACGCAACCTTACATTGGTCACATCATTCTTCTTTCCTTTGTCTAATTTCCCTACGTCATATATCAACCGATAACAGCATAGTAGAAATTTGAAATGGATATAAGAGTAATATAGATATTATAGATGAAAATAACTTTAAATCTGGTAAGTTCTGGACGTTAAACCGTACCTACACGACCGATATAATAGATATATAAATGTAAAAGTTAAACACAGCAGCCGAGTCGCTGATATGGCAGATGTATAGCAAAGTATATCTACATTAGACATTAGCCACATGAAGAGCAGGTCTACATTTTTTCCACACATGATATATACGGGTCGTACCCGAACCCAAGAAAAACACCAATTTTATCCCTAAACAACATTACTCGGTTTGTATTTGCATTTCTAATGGCCACGGAATACGTTCTTTTTTAAGTCAGAGCAGAGATTTCATATGTACTTGTGAAGAATGTGCGTCTACACATGTTTCTTCATGTAAAAATACTACACCTTAATTTCTGTTTAACCTTTTGACGCCTAATGTCAACTATAGTGGTCGTACCGTACCGCTAACCTCTAAAGTTGCATTATATATATTTATTCAACAAATATAGGTACCGAATATTTTAAACATGGTATATACTCTCCGTTTTTTTTCTTCAAAATGCAGTTTGTTTCATAATTCTAAAGTGCTAAAATTTAAAAAATAATTCCGGCGCCAAAAGGTTAAACATTTATGCCATTGCTCAAATTTGCTATAAAACATGATCATAGCACCTTACCATACAGCGCAGATATGATAGAAATACAATTGTCATGCAGTGTATTGTAGGACAATTCATTCAAGCTGTAACAATAAAGAAACTGGTCGTAGCACTAGGTAGAGAAATAAGAATATAATTCTGGCAGCTGGCTTAAAGACCTACACTGATAACTAACTTTATAATTTCAAAACTGCATGAGACGAACCTCCGAATTCCGCATGACAATATGACTGCAGTACTGATGGTGACGAGGTTTCACGCATTTGTTTCAACCTGAGAATTCACTGCCGCGTTCACAACACCCAGCCACTTGACTGCCCTCAGTAGCATAAGTAGAATTCACACACAAGGCATATTATTACGTATTTAAATGTTATACTTCCGTTTATGTCTAACTCTCTGCATGTGGCTTCTTCCTGCAGTTTTCCTACTTAAATAGAGTATGAATTTTTCTCTCCCACACTCGTGCATCGACATAATCCTCCGTAATTTATCCATATAAAGATTAATGGTTAAAATAGGCGCTGTTAATTTCAACTCTAAACTCTCTGTATTTTCCTCATGCAGTGTAAGACTGTTTATGAGTCCTGTCCAATTCTTACAACAAGCATTGATTTCGTAAATTTCTATACACAACGTTCAGTGATTACTTTTCTTTTGGCAACATAATCATTCCCCTGTGAAGTATACCTTGTACCTTTCCATATAATGTAGAATAATTTTAAACTTCGAAGAGCGTTAACAACCCTAATATTATAAGTTAAAAGATACAAGTTATTGTGTCTTATGTTATTTGGTGCAACCATCTGCCACTTCATCTATATTCCCATCAAAAATTCTCCAAAGCTTTCTTTCTTCTATAAATGCAAGCCATGTTGTTTGCTTAGGACGAGATACCACGTTCAAGGTCACATAACACTTCTATCATCTTCGCTCATATTTAATCTCTGCTTCAAGTCTCTACAGAAGATTCAAAATTTCCATGCAAAGTTTTAGAATGGTTCCTGGAATATCATCTGTTTTTAACTCTAATTTGTGAATGTAATACCTATTTATGGCTCATAGCAATAAATCTGGCAAAAATACCTGAAGACCTAGTTAGAAACCAGGAGGAAAGAACAAAATAGTCGCAGAATATACTCCAAGAAAAAATATCAGTTTAAATCTTACAGCTTCTAGTCGGGAGGTATGATTCTTCGGTGAGTTATTAAATTTATAAAAAGCAAATCCAAAATGTAGGCTGAACCGAATTTAATACTGGTTACTAACATACCCCAGCAGTAAATCAAGTGTAGACAATAGGAAAGCAGCAAACAAGAACTTCTACTTCATATTCGGAAAGGTCTACAGTCAGACGTCGGTGCGCAGATAACAGTGTAGACCAGCCTTTCTTAATATGGGTTCCATGGTTAGAATTCAGGGGATCCGTGAACGTGGATGGAAAAAAATTGCAACTTTATTTTCAATAACTCTAACTGAGATTTAGTTATTCATTCAACGACGAATGTAGGCAGCAAATTAATTTATGGCCTCTAGAATAAAAAATTCTTGTTAACCAAATAAATCTCTCTCTATTTTGTGAATTGAAATACATTTTTTTCTGAGAAGGGGTCTGTAGGTTTCACCACACTCTCAAAGAGGCCAATGGTCCAAACAGGTTAAGAACCCCTGGTGTAGACCAAGATTTTTCACAACCGTTACTGTCCCTGCAGAAAACCACCGGTATAGTACCTCAAATTCGCCCACTACTGCCTCACTCCACATTATTTCCCATTAATTTTTCATTTACCGGACCACTCGGCGAAGTCACATTCTCAGTCGTTAACAGCATCACACAGTAAAGCAAAAATTGATTGATTAATTAATTCCGAATTGAATCGGAACATATCACCACTGGCCAGCACATTTTTCTTTCTGATTTTCCCGAGTTAACCGAAAATGCCACACCATAGTTTAAGGAGAACGGTGAAATAAGACGGGCAGCCATAATCTTATACAATTTATGCCCATTCCAGGACATGAACGTTTGATAATTCTTCGAAAATTCCGTTATAACTTTTAGTAAAGAGGTTGAATAATTTTGCAATTTTAATCATGACTCAATCATGACGTTCTCATTTCACAACTAACTCTGGATGTTAATGAACACGAACATGTAATGTATACGTCATAGCGTACAAGGCACACAGTACTTACCATAAGCCTGCGCTCCAAAGTAACAATAGACGAGTTCTGTTGTACATTTTCACAGATGTTCTACAAAAAATGTTCACTTTAATTTATAATATCCTTGTCTTTTATTTCTATTTTATTAAAAACTGTTACGTATTTTCCACTTGTTACAGACGTTTCTTAAGCACACGCGATACATTAAAATGTGCATTAGAAGGTATTATGGACGCCGGCTGTTTTCAGTTTATAACACAACACAACCACGTTTACTTTTGTACTTTTTGACAAAAGACATCAAATATATTTCACATTATCAAAGAGAATATTCTCACAGTCAGCAAAGACTTCACGTACCTAATATTTGAACTTTCACTTCTTCACAGCAAAATAAATCAAATGTAGAATTCGTACATTTACATTAGTATAATCTGCACCTAAAATGAAAGATATTTTATGTTAGAAACAATTAGTAATTCTTTTTATAAGTCTACACATTAGACTCAAAAATTAAACACCAAAAGTACACTTTCTAAGTAATTATGATAAGCACACATATATTTGTTTCTAAAAATTTTTCTTTCCTTTATATGAAGAATTAATCACAGCACTGTCATTACTGTTGTACATTATAATTCAATGAAATGTGACACGCAAGCACCTAATAATTTTGATTACTCGAACACAAACAAAAGAAACTCAGATTCATACAAAATATTGTAATGACGGCACACGCTTCTTCTTCCACACCTTCTCTAGTTTTAGTACAATAACCGCTCACTTCTACATTACTCTACAGACTTGAAGACAGTGGACGTAGATTTGTTTTATGTCTCCTGGAAACGATTGCAGTCTCCAGTTGCACATCAGTAGTGATGCAGCCACGAGGTTGGAGACGTGAGTTGGACTCCATAACGATGTGTTCTGAGCACCTCAGGGAGTGACTGAGTTCCTGCTCTGAAAACACCCCCACTGGAAAGGCCCCGCACGCGTGCCAAAGATATCTGATTCGACATTTTATTGAGAAAGCTTGGCGTCTCGGCGTACCACCGACGACTGAGATGCTGTATGCAACTTCCCTTTTGCCCAGGCACATACTGACGTCGCAAACACCCTCGCTTGTAAAGATATTTCACTCGCCACGCTGTTCTACCCACTCAACAACACCGGTTACAGTTGCGCATATAAAACGAAATATATAACTATGCAAATTATCATATTCCTTTATTTCATTTCTTATGGTAAATCAGAGCAAGGAAAATTATCTACTGGCGCCATGCAACGAAAGGAATAATTATATTCCACGTTTTCTCAAATTCATCGGCAATATTTCTGATTGCATAATCACAGAATAATTCCCTTTTTCTGTGGTTTTTGAGAGAACCCTAAAAAAAGCTATATTGAAATGTAATAATAAAAATAATAATCATAATAATAACTGTTCTTCTGGAATTATTTAATACTAAAAATCTTCTACAGTTGCTACGAGAGCTTGCAACTGTATATTTCACTAAGATATTGCAATCCACGTAATGTCACAAGTAAATTTCTAGCATCCACTTCCTGAAAACCATTCACCCGAATATCCATCCTCTGAATATGCTGTGTTCATTAGGCTAATCCCACCCTCCTCACACTAATCCTTGTGCCTCATCGGTAACAGGACCTTCCACTTACTGTAACTTACTGATTTCATATGATCCTTATTGATTCTTTTATTAAAGATGATTTCGATTTTTGTAACGGAGATGCGCTTTCCCATCATTTATTAGATTTATGTTTGGCACTTTTGCAAAGAAAAGATAATTATTAGGATAATTCGAGATATGTAAACAAATGTCAGTTAAGATGCTAGACTGATTGTTACTCAGTTGTTGGTCACGCTGCAAAGTGTTTTGAACTACCTCACAACGCTGGTTCAGGAACATGTAACATTTCTGGGGGCATTATTTCCTCCACCACACAGATAGTTCTGCATTATGCAAATTACACTGCTGATACTGTTGTTATCATCACAGATAAGTCAGTCACAAAGTGACTGAGAAAAGAGGACCAGTGTTCTGAAATGGATAAGATCGTTCTCTCCATATTCGTAAGAAGTGTTGGGAGATGTCAAAAGCAATAGAGCTATAACGCTTTGTATTCACTCTTTTACATTTTCCATTCCATAATTTAATTTCTACAATTTTAACCAACCTATGCACACAATTGTTACTTGATTTACAATAATGCGAGTACTTTTACTTTTAAAAGATGAAACTTCTACATATTTCGGGCCTTATTGGTCCATTATCAGGGAGTACATTAGTTTTTGTTACATAGAATATTTAATAGACTACATTGCGTTTAGCCTTTTAAAAACAACGATTACTGTAATCCCTGATGATGGACCAGTAAAGTCCAATACATGTAGGAGTTTAATCTTTTAAAAATTAACTTATTACTGCGAATCATACAAAAATAATTTGCGTTTTTTGGTTAAACCTTCAGTCATTTTTAATTTATATCAAAATGTAACAAAAATCATAAAAAATGAAACGTAAATTATGCAAGGACAAATCCTTGCTAAAGAAAGAGTCTAAGAAGACTGAATTTCGCAAATTACAGAGACACTGAAATTTATCGCAATATTTAGAGAAGCAAGGCGTGTAAATACCCACATGAATTCGACATCACACTGGATATCTGTAGGAAGGACGTATCATACAAGTTACAACGCGGGAGTTCGAGGCGTAAAGGGAGTATTAAGATTAAGATACAAATAAGTGCAGAAGACAAACATTAGGATGAACTTAATTAACGTAGATTTTAGAGCTTTTGTGAAGACGGTAACGAAGTTAAAAGTTCTTTAAAATCGATTAATTTCTTTGGCAATGAGAAATATTATTTGGACAGGAAAGACTTCATGTAAGAAACTTCCTTGATCAGTATGATTAGCTGTGCATTCAGTCTAGTGAGCTGCACGTTGGGTCGAGAAAGAGAAGGACCGAGTTCTGAAAGGTCGAAAATATTAGTAACGTGATTTTATAAAATTCTAAACTGTCCTCCAGATTTTTAATGATTAAGCTGTAACTTCGCAAAATGTCCACATAACACGAAATAACTAGTACACCTATTTCTGAATAGTCTATGTGTCTTATTTGCCATTGAACTTTTCTCGCCTACAATATAATTCAGTGGTTTGTAAATACACCTATTTATATGCTTTGTTAAGGTACCGCTGTAGGATAATCATAATACAAACATAAAGTTTAAGTTTACATTAAACTCGTTAAATATTTTTTCAGCGTGTATGTCATTTTACCATCTGTCTGGAAAATCTGCATGAATCTCCAAGCAGATATCAGCCAGTACATTCGTATTCATTCCTCACGTAACCTTAGTACATTGTAGGAATCTACTGACGTAATCTTTCACCATGCTCGTCACCGATATCACCAAGGTTTGTTGGAAATAAATCCTTTCCTTTATCTTCAAGGTTTGCCGGAAATAAATCCAAATGAGTGAAATTTTCAGCGACATATCCTACCCCATCATACGTAGGCTAAACAAACTCTGCAGTTGGGCGCTATCTGATGGCTCAGAAAGTTTCCAGCAAACACTTGTAGGGTTCTCACGCTGTCTTCTTCTTTCCTTCTAGATCTTCATCAAAATTCCCGTCATTCATATGCTGCTCTTTGTGACGACCGAGGAAGATCCCTGATTTTATCTTTACATGGTTCATCCGTAGAAACTCTTTTTGAAGGTACCGCAAAACTTATTTTCCGGGTCATGGCTTTCGTATAAAATTCCATCTTCCCAATCGTAATGTGAATTGGAGGTAGAACCATTTGCTCTATACTTGCAAGTGGGTTATTTGTAATGCTCACTTATCCAGAAAAAACTTTACTCGCTAGGAAATAGATCTGTTACAACATACTGTCTACATCTTGTACTCCTGTACATTTACATTAACAGAAAACACAATTTCACGCCACCAGACTGAGTGACGACCACACAAGCTAGAGCTTCCAATCTCCTCTAATATTCCAATGGTATTTGTTACATTGCAAGCAAATAAGTATAATTTTTGTGTTTCTATGTAAATTTACATAAGCACAGCTGGGAAGCAAATGTTTCCACTGTGAAGAATAACAAGAGTTATCGAAACTCATGCTTACGTTCATGAACCAAGTGCCATTATTAACTCATAAACGTATTTCAGCAGCTTTTATCACCATTATAGAATGGAAATTTTAAAGGAGTTTTTCATCCTTTCGAAACTTATTTTTAAAAAATTTGCGTCTTTAGAATAATCCTACCCTGCGAACTACATCAAAGAAACTCTGTCTTCGGAGATATTTAATTCTCAGACAATATCATTCGAGTATCTCATCCCATTTACTTGGATTTCTAAATGATTTGCTAAATGCCGTAGCACAAATTCTGTAAGAATATCCACATCATATACTTTCATTTCTCTATCATCACAATCCAGTTCTTCATCATCATCATCATCATCATCAACCGGGTTACTCGACTGTGACCTTAAGGGTGCGGACGCCTTAATGTGTGTGTGTGTGTGTGTGTATGTGTGGAAACATCAGTCAGTTAGTACTAGTAAAAGATCCCATGTATACCATGGTTAAAGCAAGTGGCATAGCATGTGGTTGTCCATTAACCTAAAGCTCTAATTTGCACAAAACGTGTTGAACAAAATAGTATTAGAAGTTAGAAGCTAAATTTGTCCACGTTGTGTATTACCTACCGAAATATAATTCATATATCCTTTATTAAAAAGCGTATTTTCTCTCCTGAGACTTGAAAGCCTCTGATCACACGTGTGACGAGATTCATTCCTGTTGTAGACCCTCCAGCGATATATATTAAAAAAACTCACAGAAAAAAAAGAATACTTAAAAAACAGACCCTCCACCAGTGACTGATAATACGACATTCTTAGGTTTCATTCGCAATTATGGTGTCCCATAAATGTGCAGCCACATGGTAAAATAAGTTACTCATTTCTTCGGAATGTGAAAAGCCTGCTGTGTGGCCGGTTAAAGTCTGATCTCAGCCGCCTGTTCTTTTATGTCTGGGGTCAATTGGAGGCCTTAGTATAAGCGGAGCATGTTCAGCAGAGTGTAAAACGCGTGCGGAACAGCACGTTCGACTCAAGTAACACCAGCGGATAGCATTCGTAGCGTGGCTGCTGACTGGATACCTCGTCTGCATATGTGTGTCACAAAGATAGATCAATTTAAAACATTTTTCTATTAAAACAAGTTTTCTTTGTCTGTTGTTCCATACTCCACACATTCAGCAAATATAATGCACAACTTTAAGGTTAGAAGCCTGTATTACACTGAGAATGACACTACTGTGTGCAGGTAGTCAACAATTCAAAACAAAATTTCCCTCTACAATAAAACTATCTCATTCTACAAACAGCCCCATTCACAAACTTTTACTTGTAATTAACAAATAAAAAAAAGTATTTCTGGAAACGTAAGGGTGAAAGAAATAAGCACCTTCATGGATTGGAATTATGAGTGTAATTCTTTGAAATCAGCTTATTTTACTTGGGAAACAAAATATCTGCTTAGCAGTTCTAGCCGTGTTTATCTGTTCCGTATCACTAATCTATACCAGAATAACAGGTAGACACCATTTCAGTGCATTGCGTGACGTAAGTAGGGCCGTATTGAAAAGCTTAGCGACACACATGTGTATGTCTATTGATCTATGTACACAAGGAACGTTGTGTGTGACCGTAATGTGTAGTAGCAATGATGCTCTCCAATTTCTGGTTTCTAATTACGGTACGAGTAACTGAAAATGTGTTTGGTTGCAGCTCTTACTTCATGCAGTTCTCTGGTTAAATTCTGTTCAAAATTGGTCAGTCATTTCATATATCATCCTTGAGATTCTTTTCGAATTTTTCTAAATCTAAATGAAGGGGGCACAAACGGCATCATTGCACACTTCTGAAAAACCTATAACATCTCTTTATTCGTATGTCCTCTTCGGATGGATGAATTCAAAGAATTTCATAAGTATCGTCAATGATAGCCCTTTCACCTTGCATATTTTAACTCCCTGCCTCAAAGATACTGACATGCTGGCCAGGCGAAGTTCTGGGGTGACAGAAGTTTCATTTTTATCGAATATAAGACCATGAATATCTGTATACTGCTTGTTTCCAATAGGTGGAAATTTTATGAATGTATAAGAAGTCAAATTTTGAGAACCTCTCATGAGAAGAAATGGAAGGAGCAGAAGGAAAAGAAGGTACTCAGAGAGGTGACGCCCATAGGCACCTTTTTCTGCCGGGAAAAAAATTGAGACTTAGACGATAAAAAGAAGACAAAGAAGAAGAAGCACAAAAAAGATACCTCAACTTTTGTAAATGTACTTGCAAAAATGTCAAGCAAGAAAAATTCAAAACTCTCGTTTATTGGTCTTTGTTCTTTTGTACAAATTAAACCGCCTATTACTCTTCCCAGCAAAGAAAGAAGAATAATTATATACAACACAAAATAAAACATCTGCATGCGTAGTGGGAGGCTCTAGGTTTCGCCTACTTGACGGCCGGTCTAGTGGCTTAAACAGTTTTAATCCGTTTTATAATTCATCTGTGTTTATATCCACATGTTTGATTTAAAACTCCCTTAGGATGATCCAAAAAAAAAAGATCGGTACATATTGGAGTACCAGTGAGTGACATGCGAAAACATATTTTTAATAATTGTGCATTTGTTGATGTTAACTACTAGCTTGTTCCTTAAGACACTAATATGAATACCTCTAAGATCCGGCTAGAAGTCCGCATGCATCTGCAAGGCCCTGCGATCGGCAGAACATATCAAGTTTTCCGTGGTTTTTCTTGGCCCTAGGGTAAAGGTTTTCTTGTTACAAACAATTACACTTTGCACTGCATTGCCTTCAAGCATCTTTCCTAATATTAACTTCGGAAGTTTAGCCAAGACTCGGTTCTCTCCGCCTAGTCAAATTTACACGATAATGCAACACATCTATTGTAAGATTCAGCTCAAGTATTCAAATGTTTTCTTCCGCTGCATAATCTCAAGGTCCATTTCCCAACACCTTTTCTACTTCCCTTCCCTATGTTCTTTCCTTGCCGTCAGCCTACTTTTACTAAAGTGACATCCTGGGAAACTTCAGGAAAATAAATTGTCCGCCATAATGCCAGTAATAAATATTGTGCCTCTCACTACACCCGCTGTTTCTTCTTAAAATTAATTTGTATTGGTTAGACTAGTCAGCCTGTAACTAAATTTAGTATGTAGCATCCGTTGTACCTTCAATACAAAACTAAATGAATTTCAGCCCAGTCAGTAGAACCCTTTTTAATAGAGTCAATTCCTCTGTTTTCACAACAAGGCACTCTATACTCATACAAGAGAATGCAATTCAGCAACAAATATTTTAAAATTAAATATTCACGGAAATAACGTTTGAACAAGTTGGAAAAGTCACCAAATGGAAAAAGTTCAGGTACTGGCACAAATTTGGACATACTTCACACACAATATCACTATCAGCATAACAGATAGCTGGACGAGTGAAGGATGCGGACTCTCGCTATTCATAGTTAAAATATTTACGACGAATTTTTAAATATCAAATAAAAATTATGGAGGAAATGCAGAAAGAGTTTTCAAACATTTTTATACAAGTATGTAAGATCCAAATTTTTAAGTGAAACAAATTAAAATATAAGAATTGCAGAGAACAGCTGGTAATATTTTCGGCACATAATGTGTAAAGTACAGCTCATATATCACCCTTGCAAAGTTAAATAGAAGACACTATTTTAAAATCATGGATCCATGCATCGTAATTCAATGTTAGTAAAAATCCAACCAGATGCAACAGTATGCAGATATCTATTCACTGCAAAGTCACTCTACATGTTTCGAGCGTCACAGCACCCATCATCAGGAATACTAAAAACTGTAACCGCAACCTCCGGTACAGGTCATAATACTGGTACAGCTACTTCCCTCCAACGTGGCCTGATCTGCCACGTTGGAGGGAAGTAGCTGTACCAGTACAGGAGGCTGCGGTTACAGTTTTTAGTACTCCTGATGATGGGTGCTGTGACACCCGAAACATGTAGAGTGACTTTGCAGTAAATAAATATCTGCATACTGTTGCATCTGGTTGGATTTTTACTAA
>Ga0123352_10017323_pt1 | contig 11489 bp, 8 predicted proteins | sample TergutLab28metaG_FD_89700 | JGI IMG/M metagenome (GOLD analysis project Ga0123352, IMG submission 89700) | Labiotermes labralis P1 segment gut microbial communities from Petit-Saut dam, French Guiana - Lab288 P1 | ecosystem: Host-associated > Arthropoda: Insects > Digestive system > Gut ...
AGATAAATATACTGAGATAAATATACTGAGATAAATATACTGAGATAAATATACTGAGATAAATATACTGAGATAAATATACTGAGATAAATATACTGAGATAAGTATACTGAGATGCACGGTCAGCAAAACGTCAAAAAAAAATAAGTATTAATGTTCGGTCCAAACTTAACTCAACTTAACTTCCTACTTCAAGCTCAGATTTTTCTATTACTTTACCTTCTGTTATTTATAAGCTTTAAAATTCTCCATCATAGTTCATGACGGGACAAGCGGACAGTGACTGGGAAATTAACACAGTCTAAAATTTTTGCTTTCTGTGTAAATGAATGTAGTGTCTTCTACTACCACCCTCCTCCCTGACCACCTGATTCTTTTCTAATTTTATGCACAATTTAGAGGGTCGTCGGAGTGGAAAGAATGTTCAAAAGGTCGACAATGGAGGCTAATTCTGTAAAACGATGCAACACAAACTATAGGAAAAGACGAGATTTCTATGGCAACAAAGAAACCGAAATAACACGGACACCAACATATAAGCATTGAAGTGTTTAAAAATAATCAAAGTAATATCATTTATCCCTACACATTCGTTTTATGCGTTTTGACAGTCTAAGGGAAACAGAAGAACCTTAATCTCTTAACACTATCGATATATCTGTTGCACTAAACCGTGAATTCTAATGGATTATATAACACAGTAATATATAAATTTTCGTGCGTTTAAGGATTACATTCAAAAAGATTGTCTCTTTCATATTTATCCAGATACGAGTTTTCGTCTTGAAGCATGTACAATATATATGTGTATCTAGTTTGCTCTCTTCTTAGAACAAACTACTGTTTAATATGAATAATATTTAAAGTAATAGAAGTTACACCCGGTGAAGGTCGTAAGACGTGTGCATTGCACACAGCTTACGACCCAACTTCACACAACCACAACCAGCACAACCAGTGCAGAACACAGTGCACACAGCTTACAATCCAACTCCACACAACCACAGCCAGCACAACCAGTGCAGAACACCACACGCAGTAATACAGGTCTTGTTCTCCTGATGATGTTCATAATGATGCCCGAAACATGTTGAGATAGAAGTTTGATAATAAACATCGGATTAGTTGCATCTTGTTGGTTTATCTCTCTTCACCCTAAAATAAAATTTGTTTTGATTTTCTCTACAAATATTGCCTGAAATATTTCTCACTCTAAGAATTATTCAGCGAGATGTTATCCTAAATTTAAACATGTCGTCGTAAAAAGTATCCGTCGCCTTTGTCATATTTTAAAGAGACTTGAATTTTCTTGACCTATATTCGAAAAATCCTAACATACAAAATTCCATTCAAATTCATGCCGTGGGAGCCGAGTTGTTCCACGCAAACAGCTGGACGGACAAACAGACATGTCAAAGCTAACAGTCGCTTTTTGCAATTTCGCGAAAACGCCTGAGCACCAAAACACAAGTTCTATTTTCGAATATTAATGCAATCGATTTTCATATTTGGCCGAGCAGTTTCACTATCAATTTTTGTTATGACCTCTGCGTTCTTTCGATTTTCAGACTTTTATGACGTAAAGTCATAACAATTTAAGGATTTCCGCCGGAGTATTTTATTTTTCTCAGCCACTTGTATGCCATTTCAGTAAAGTTTCTATATCTGAAACGTGATGTGGGTATTAGGTCTATCCTTCGTTTATGACTCTCCATAATGCGCCTCTGTACTTCTGAAGCGCTCTAAAAAAATCATCCCATTGCCATAAATGCTGTTCCATTTCGTGGGTTTATTGCAGATAAATAAATATATTTCTGTATTATGTTATGGAATGGGGTGATGTAAATATGTGGAATTTTTGGTAATAAATGTGGAGATAATTTACGAATATGGAGTTTGAAGAATTATGGAAAAATAGAGGGACTTATTCTAGAAAACGTGAAGTCTTGGAACAGCACGGTTTAGGCTACATAAGCGGAATGTTTTTCGTTTTGGACTGGCAAGAAATATATACTTGAAATCTAATGTGGTTGTTATTATCATTATTATTATTATATTATATTATAATACCAAGGGACGTACCTGGATTTTTGCCACGTGTATGGATTTTACCCTTCCGAGTATAAAAAAATCTAGAAACTAAAATTTCTTGGATTATTAATAAATCTAATTTTACTGGTGTGTTTAAAATGAAAATAGAAATGGCAACAAAAATTCTACCGAAAATGCTATTGCACGTCTGTCTGAAAACCATGAGTTCTGTACATATTAGGAATAGTGTACAGTACATCCACAACACTTTGGATCTTTCTTATTAATTTTGCTGTAGGAAACACGAAAACTAAATCTTAGAATTTTTATGTGTATTACAGATCCATACATGGAGGCAATATATTTACATGGTTAGCGTAAATATATCTCCTAACACTTACTTCGCATAAGCAGGAGGTACTAAGTTCAGCTTCAAGCCTGGCTACTGCCTGCTGTTCTAGAGTATTTATATGGTTCTCCATCTTTTCTTCAAATACACTCTGTGGGATTAATGTAATTACATAACAAAGATCTCCTTCATCAGTCTAACATACCTTTCACAATAATTCTCTCACCCGTGATGAAACGCCTTGAAATTATACTGTTTCTTTAAGTAACATATGAATTAATAAAATATATATTTAAAACTACCTTTATTGTTGCATTTCGTGGAGTCATTTAAGAGTCTCACGCAACATAACACACAACACACACCCACATTCAGGCGCATTCTCATCAACGTACTCTTACACAATACGACATGCTGCCACAGCACCAAGTTAATATAATGAAATTAATCTGGGAGTATTTTAAAAAATGTGACTTTGGCAAGGAACAGTGTAGCTCCCCGAAGATGATCTTAGGATCGAAACATGTTGCAGCGATTTTAAATGTTTTAATGTAAAAAAATTATGTATGTGCATTAGTTGGTGTGCTAATTAAATGAATATTTAAAATTCAATTGTTCATATGAATGAAGTTGGTTCTACACACTTCTTTTAGCATTGGCAATGATTTCTGAGAAATTAAAGACAGTGAATAGCAGCGAAAGTCCTTTACAGCTGCGACGCCACACGCCAACATAATGACTGTAAGAAGCGTGCTTTGTTTTCAGAATGTGACCTGTGTACACCCCTTGTATTGTCGCCGTGACTGCTTTGCACAGGAGACCGAGATAAATTTAGTTGAATCCACTAATTGAGCTGGTCAGTCGGAGGGGTTGGTGAGGCAAAGGGGGGGGGAGTGCTTCTCTCGCACTAGAAATTAAATTATACTCCACAATAATGAGATTAGAGATCTCTGGCTCTTGGTCGCTGACGCGAGACATTGGACTATTCATCCTCCAGAAGCTGTGGTGCTTTGCCCTCTGCAGAGAAGCGGCAATAAGGGAAAACATTTATCCTCGTTTCATTTTCTCCTTTCTTGAAGATTGTAGTCTTCGTTAATGACATCGTACAATTTTATATTATTGTCAATATTGCCAGTAAGCTTTCGGCCTCTACTTTCAGGTTATTCCAATATTCTTGGGCTACTCACCAAATGGAGGAACAATTTCTCTGAAACATTGGTGCCTATGTACCAGTTTGCACTGTAACACATTCCAGAATATTGGCAAATTCACGAGCGGCGCTCCGAGAATCTAATGTCGCTAGATTCCTTCTTTTCCGGACAAGTTCCGTAGTTTTCAGGGTTTTCCATCCTCTTTTTGCACTCAAAATTATTACCTTGTATTTAATTTCCGCTGAGGGGAACGGTTGGGCCTGAGTTACAACAAGTAACAGCAAAACATTGAAAGTCACATTATGAGACGTGTAAAATTTATCTATGAAAAATAGGGTGTACCGTATAAGCGGCACCTTAAAGATGAGACGCGCATATATTCTGAAACAGTTCAACGAGAAGCTGTCCCTCATCCTCTTTCCCTCCCGGAGTAATAAATATTTCAAATATTTGTTGGGTCGTTCAGCACAAGTTCACTGCCTTGCCTCAGTTTTGTAGGCTAACAATTTAGCGGTAATTCTGTAACTGAAACAAGGTCTATATACAAGAATTTGTTTATATGTTGGGCGATTTTGTTTTATAGACGAAGCGTGGTTAATCTCGAGTAGTTACATTGACAGTCAAAACAGTAGGGAATGTAGTGTTGAACATCCACATGTAAAGCATGAGAGTCCGCTGCATTTATCAAAGATTCGTGTTTGATGCGCAGTGTTTTGAAAAAGAATTTTGTGCTTTGTTCTTTGAAGACACATTTACTTCAAAAAATTATCTAGACATTTCACTCAGTCCATTGGCTGGTTGTTTGGAAAAAAGTAAAAAGGGCTGCTTGTTTTAATAAGACGGGGTGACTTACTATACTGCGAATACAGCAACTCCTTTCTTGCAGAACGTCTTCGGTGATCACATTGTCGGGCAAGGATTTTGGCCACCACGATCACCAGACCCTACGTCACCTGAAGTCTTTCTACTAGGATTTTTTAAAGAAAGAGTATACAGCAATAACACAAGAAGATTGGAAGACTTCAAACATAACAATGAAGGGACAATGACCAACAAACTCTTAGATATGTTTCAACAACAACAAAAAAAATAACACCGTGGAATGGGTGAATACTTGTCTTCAGAGGGGTGGGGAAAGATTCAGCATCTGCTGTAATTACACGTTGTTTGTCATATTTATGCTATCTTTGAAAAAATAAAATTATAATTAAAAACAAGTGGTCTGTAATATTTCTTGAACGTTTACTTCATTTTACACTCTTCAGGGCAAAGACAATCACATTTAAGAAGGTTGGCTGAATGGATAATAGTCAGAGAAGAATACATCATTGTATGTGGCAGACTAGTTGTAGAAAATTCTGCTGGGGGAACAATTTGTTGGTAAAGATATAGATAAATTGATCCCTTTAACTCACCATGAAGGCACAGAAAGTGTTGGTGTTATAGGACCACTCACTCTTAACCCCGACCCAGATGGTGTGCGTGGTCAACGCCACGCCTTAGCGTCTTTCGCCAGAGAAAATCTCCGTATTCCTTGGGGGAATACAGGTGGGACCCAAGACCGGTTTAGAAGGATTTTGGCAAAGGTAAAATCACTTGCCCAATTGGGGATTAAACTCTGGGCCATCCAGCCAATAGCAGGTATTGGTGTTGACGTAGGGATAAGTCTGTCTTGGAGGAATAATATGTTTGCATAGTGAGTCAGCACACATTAAGCCGGTGTTCGTTTCTTTCACTATGCGAGTGATGATATTTCCAGTTTCACAAGAGGAGACATGTTCTTGGCAATTTTAATAAGTGCTAATTTGAAGAAAGACCATGCTGCATAAAGACGGTCACATTTCGAGTGGTTTTGTAGGAAATAAAATGATGGGGATCTGAAAGTGGAAAAGCGGGTAGAACAATTTCTGTGACTGAGCGACAGACAGACACACCAAGCAGCAGTTCATAAAAGGAACAGCGGCCAGTAGGTTCCATAAAAATTGTTAACCACTAAGTTTTTCTAAATATCACTTTTAACAGCCTGTTGTCAACTTATAGGTAACGTATTACACTCCTGTTAACAACAATGCATTAGTTAATTCCTTATAGTTGTCAAACTGCTGTTTATTCTGAGAATTAAGTGCAACACATGAGTAAGCCCTGTTCAGGCAGCTAGTGTGTTATGCCATATAGGAATAGTATTCGCCAGGACAGCATGTGGAACCTCCTGATCTAACGTCTAGGATATCGCCAGGTTTTTAGGAATATTTCGACACATGCGAACGTCACAGTTCTTCTCTTTTAGATTAAGAAATTAACCGGATGGAGAAGCAGAAATTTGAACGCCTAACGATATTCACATTACGCGGGGATAAATGTAACTTAAATTTCTTTAAACAAAATAAAAATCACAGGATTTTTTTTAAATTTAGCTTCATACAAAAGGTAAAACTTTCATCCACCACAAAAATATCCTTAGCTTCTAAAGAATTCTTTCAGTCCTCTTAATAATCAACACCCTTGACTCGAACGTGCTTAGTTTTATTTCAGATGTGACAATATTAGAAATGGATGGCATTTAGATAATCTTATTTTTGTTTATTCGTGATTTATCACGTCGTCATAAAGATGTCAGATCTAAAATAAACTTATTTTTAAAACTTTTATAAAAGTCACATTTTAAACTCTATGTGACACAAATGAAAAACAAGAAGTGATTTCCATTGGTGTATATGAATAATTTTCTTAATTATGGCCCAGTACAAATGAAGATACGTTGTCAATCAAATTTACTGAAATACATGACGTGCAACATAACCATTTAGTGTACAGCGACAATATTGTATTGAATAACAACACAAACTCTCATTTTACTAAAGACAATTACGTAGAAAGTAAAGTAAACCTCGGACAACGCCGCCTTTAATTTCTAGACCAAACCATTTAAGATATTAACAGTAGGAGCAAACGGTCTTTTACAGCATTTGTTTCACCATTGCAAATGGTTGCCCGAAGAAAGATATCAATTAGGTAAACAACCTACTATAAATAATGTCTTTGTATCTTAGCTTTAATGTCAGAGCTGATAGACGGCCAGCCACTGTTTAGCTTTTGAACCCATAGTGAACACTGACCTTCTGATGGACCACTTGAAAGATGACGAGTTCTCAGGTGTGATCTGTCTGCTTCCTTCACAATAACTACATACAGCAAGATATCTCGTCAGTAATCTATTACAAATTATCATGATCGTATAAAAATGAAGCAAATCCATATGTCAGCTACCCTTAAGGGCATCAGAAATTTAATTATCAAGATTTCGAGGGATGGACAAATGATAAGATCTCAGCAGGATTAATCCAATCTGAACTCTTATACCTTATGTAAGACCCATTTCAATACGAGTATTATTTTCCAACCTTGACTTACGTATCTGGAATCACGTATTTGTTTCACATTTTGCCAATATATTTTATTATATATTTATAAACCGGCCCACACTCCGCCCACCGACCTTGATTTCACTATGGAAGTAAAAATCCGTATAAATCCTCTCGCATTAGAATTAAATAACCTAAGCTTTCGTAAAACAGACGAAAATTCAGACGGCCGCCATTACCCTGCAAGATACTGGCGGCGAATTTAACGAACTTGGCACTTTAAACTAGAAGCTGCATCTTGACTGTGGTCGGCCGTCGGCGCGAACGGGGGTTCAGTAACCTTCTTTGCACTCATCTAACTTCACTGCGGTACATATATCATTTTTTAGCGCACTTTTTTAAAATAACTTCCAAATTACTCAATTATTATATCAACTACTGCACATATACAAAATTTATATAATTTAAACATTAAATCATTAAAACGCTCCGACATGTTTCGGTCCTAGGACCATTATCAGGGAGCCATATCGTTCTTGCTAAAGTCACACTATAAAAAGTCACATTAATTTCCCTGTACCAGTTGGGTATTGTGACAGCATGCACGGCAAATATTTACATATGTTTCGGTGCCAAAAGAAATTTTATACCCATGTAAAAATAAATATTTCTATGTTTCTGTTTATTGCAATTTTTTAAATTTCTACTCGTGTATAGGGATTTTCAGATAAAACACAGTGCTGAAATGAATGGCAAAAGCACTCGTAGAGTTTAACCTGTTCTTAAATCCGTTGTAAAATTAATTTACCATGGTACCGTGATTTCTGGACTTGTTCAATCCTACAAAACAGTCGAGTATTTATTATTTTTTGGGGGGTTTAATTCATACTTAGATTTAGTTTTTTTCCATTCTGTTAACAAGATAACATACAGTTTCTTTTCAGTTTTACCTAGACAGAGAAACTTAAAACAAAGTACATACCTTCCACACAAGTCCCAATGTTTTTCAGCGGTGATAAGGAATAGAAATTAACAACATCAAACGATTTCCCCTGTGGCCCACGTGGAAACAAGGAGGGGTCTATTTTGTAGTCGATGGGTTTCACTCGTGATGAAAGTGTTCCACTGTCTTGCAGTGCAGTATTATTTAGTTGGTCAGGATTTTTGACAGTATACAAGTTACATTATAATGCTTGTTGCTTTCTTTTTTTCCCCACATTTATTATCTTCTTATGTATTTGACCATGATCGTTTAGCCCAGCAAGATTCGCAATACGCCAAAGTAAAAGGGGAATTAAATAATTTTGACCTATGCTTTTTACGAATTCAATTCAGAATTAAACTGCGGGTGTATTTTACGAGGAATTTGAGAAAGTGACCAAGAAATACTATTTTAATTTAAGGATATTTTATGCCTCGCAGTAGTGACAAGAAATTGTATGAGCAAACTAATCAATTTACCTATAAGAAACCAAATTTATCGTGATCAAAATTAATATTATTTGGCGAAGGATGTACTCATGTTACATGAATATGCCGAAAATGAACTGCGAAACATCTTGAATGCCACGTGTATCATATACATTTTGACTTGGGATTTGCTGGTATTTCTTAATTCACAGTTACGAATTGCCTCACCATGAAACACACAGTTAAGGCATAATTTCATAGCACCATATCTCGTATGGTAATTTGACAGTGTTATAGTCCGTTAATCATATTCAGTACAAAATAGAGGAAAATAATTAAGCCAAGTGAATGCCTTAATGCAGTGTAATTGCAAAATGACGACGGGTGTGCCTCAGGGAAAGAACATAACACGTTTGTAACGTAGTAAATAAGACGGATCACTACAGAGTTCATGCAGATTAGAATCATTAAGAAAATGCCTAGAATCTTAGTATTTAGTGGCGTATTTACAACAAAGAAAGAGGGGGAAGCCACAGATTATGCATTCATTTATTCACTCTTTTACACATAAAATCCACACAAACCCTAGGTTAATCTACATCTTCTTTGTCAACTTCTAGATGAAAATCCAGATACAAAGAACTGTCGGTTGGTAAGTTGAAACTGTACATCACTGGCAGTTTGCGAATCAAGTGTAGATGTAATAAAATAACTTAGCTTCTTAATTGAACTGGAAGATAATGATAGTTTTAACATATCTAAAAAAAATTGCGTGTACGTGCGAGTTTTATATAACTGATGGTAGTTTCAATTTAGATGTTGTCTGGAATTGTAAATAGGTATTTGATTCTAAATCGTTATATACGTATACACAAATACATATGAAGGTTACATTATGACCAGTGGCGCAGACATCCAATAGAGACCATCATTCCACTCAGTTATAGAGCCTCCTCCCTGTAATTATTAGCTGCCTTCTATAAATTTCTCATAGGAAGGTTCCAGAATTCCGTAATCTGTCGAAAGTCGAAAAAAAATCCCATGAAAACTTCAATGCTACACACGTTTGCGGGCTCCCTAATCACGTGTAGCGTGGAGCCACGGCATCCGCGGGAGACTAAACTGCGCCACTGATAATGACCCAAAATACAAATTAAAAACCTGCATTGAGGTGCTGAGATTCTTGAACTTCATTAGAATGCAGAATTTGTATAATTTGTGCCTTAATATTACAAAGTTTCTGTACGCTTTCTAAACTGGGTTAGCAGAAGAACGTGTTTATCGTGTTACAGCAATATCCAATTAAGATAGAAATATTCTGATTGTGAGATAAACCGAGAAGCCTGCACCAGACCGTACCTCTTCAGTTCGCCACTGATGCGATTAAAATAATGAGATTTCTGTCTAATGTTACTAAAGAGTTTCGTTTCTTTGTAAAACTTGAGCTTAAAGAAGACGTGTAACTTCATACATAACGAAATCTAAAGTTTACAACATTCTGCCAACTTTCACAAGCGTCAGGAAGCTTATAGTTCTCCGGTTTCTCTCTCCAGGCCACATCGCTAATTCCAGCAAAATGTGTAAGACTTTCAAGGCTAAAGGTACTGACCGTTCTTCTTGGTTACAAAATTTCCATATTACGCAAGGTATGAAACTTATTAATCTCTATGAATTACTGTAGACACACTGTGAATTGATACACCTGTCTCAGGAAAACTTATTCGAATTTCCCGTTAATGTTAAGGCTTCTCGAAAATTTGTTTCTGAAATACTTTAAGGATTGCATTCTTTTCATAATCGGGAACAACATGCTTTTTCTCATTAAAGCAATGAAATTTGAAGATATTCCCTTTTTACCTGGAAAGCACATTATTATTGGCCAAACAAATGAAAAGGAGCAAGTGGAGTAAGAGGAAATATAAAGTAGTGTGATAAGAAGAAGATAGCCAAAGGGTAGCAATATCGAAAATAGGATGTGATATACAAGGCGAAAGATGGAGAAGAATATAAGAAGGAAATGGAGGAAGAGAAAGTGACGGAAAAGAAAAACAAGATAAATAATATGAAGCAAGAAGGAGGAGGAGGAGAAAAAAGTGAAAAAGGGAGGAGGAGGAGGAGGAGGAGGAGGGAGGGAGATATTATATTAAGAAGATGACAGAAAACGAGAAATTGTATTAAGTAGTGACAGATTATGATGATGAAAATGAATAATTGTGTTGGATAAAGTAGCGGGAGACATCTATGTAGAACCTTTGTAACTGACCGTGAAAAAGCGCACAATTTCTTGGCGAATATAGGCCCTCTAACCGCGTAATAAGGATTAACGCAAAGCTTGAGGGTTTTACCAGAAGTACTTATTTCCTTATTACCCCTGCGAAAATTCTAGCAAAGAACGCTATAACGAACTTTGCAAATTACGTATTTAAAAATGCGAATATTTCATGTTTATCATTTTCTTACTACTGATAAAAACACCTGGGAAATATCCTCTATTTTTGGAATTCACTTGCGTATCCCTCTATTTCCTTGATATTTGTTTCGGAAAATAATTAAATAAATCCGAATATCTGTGATAAAGTTCTTAAATTCTTGTAGCAAGTAAATTTAAACGTTCTTGCTATGTAAGTGACATGCAGTTAAATCAGTACTTTTAGAAGGAAACAGACATGAAGATGAAAAGTATTTCTCTTAGTAAGAAATGTTTAGACAAAATTCTACACGCATAGCAAGCAACAAGTTAAAGAAGAAATCTGTTTTCCTTAACCTGTAGTTGAGGCATCCCCGTTGTGTATGTAACAATGAAAATAAAAATGAAGGTAAAATAAGTCAAAACACAACTAGTTGTATTGGATGTTAATGAAACAACATGTTTCAGCCTACTTAGCCATCAACAGGTTGCAAAGTTCTACGAGACTAAATATATATAAATAAATATTTAATCTCGTAGAACTTTGCAACCTGATGACGGTCAAGTAGGCCGAAACTTGTAGTTTCATTAACATCCAATAAAATTAGTTGCGTTTTGACTTACTTTACCTTTATTTTTATTTTTGTTTCCCTTAATGTTTACGTGATCGCCTCTGTGGTCTAGTGGTCAGAGTTTGTGGCTACAGATACAGAGGTCCCGGGTTCGATCCCCGGCGCTACCAGATTTTCTGAGTAGTAGTGGGTCTGGAACGGGGTCCA
>Ga0123352_10017326_pt1 | contig 11488 bp, 5 predicted proteins | sample TergutLab28metaG_FD_89700 | JGI IMG/M metagenome (GOLD analysis project Ga0123352, IMG submission 89700) | Labiotermes labralis P1 segment gut microbial communities from Petit-Saut dam, French Guiana - Lab288 P1 | ecosystem: Host-associated > Arthropoda: Insects > Digestive system > Gut ...
GAGAGAGAGAGAGAGAAAAAAAAAATTAGTTTTTCCCATCAGTCGCTTCAGCCCATCGCTGTACTAACTCACAGTTTTACGAAAGGCATACGGTGCTTCCAGACCCTGCCTGTAGCCACAGTTCCGTAACATAACATGAATATCCCATTACGTTGCGGGCAGTACAGCATCCAGTGTACAAAGTGAACCAACTGCAGACTGCAGTACGTGATAACGTAGATATTTATTACTGACGAAAAATAGCAGCAGTTTTGAAATTAAGAGCGCTGTAGTACAGATCAATATAGCATAAAGGAGCAAAGAGAGACGTAGTGCAAGGTGCTGTATTTTGAGATAAACCTTCGCTCATGGCGTTTCTTCAGATGCATTACACAAGGCGAAATACGTAAGACTTCCTGAGTGAAGTAGGGAAGGCTAGAAATGTTGTTGCATTTCCGTTGAGCGAAAATTGATTTGCTTACCCAGGAGGAGATTCCGGTTTGACAGATGCGTAGACGCTCATGTTATAGTAGTGATTTGAACGTGCCGAGACATAGAAGTTAGCGCGTATTGCGGTTGTCACCGATAACTATATACTCTGTCGTCTCATTCGCGCTGCGGCCCAGTACGACCACTTGCCTGTAATGGTAGATACCTTACAATAAAATCGTTTATTCCGTCTTAACACAACACCAGTGCATTAGTTTTTGGCTACACGTTTGTACAAAACCATCTTCAAGCCAATGTTAACTACAGGAAGGTAACACTGAAAGTACCTCTGTGTAGTTGACATTGGCCTGAAGATGCTTTTGTAGAAACCGAAACGTGTTGCCAAAAACTAATGTGTTGTTTTGACGTTTTGCAGACCGTGCATCTCAGTATATTTGTCTCAGTAATTAACCAACTTGATGCACAACATGTTTGTCTTACAATAAGTTTATTTCATACCTCTACATGTTTCGAGCACATGTGCTCATCATCAGGAGGTCAAAATTGCATTACACAGCCTTTGGTATCATCACACCTATAGGCTGTGTAATGCAATTTTGACCTCCTGATGATGAGCACATTTGCTCGAAACATGTAGAGGCATGAAATAAACTTACTCTAAAACAAAAATTTTGTGCATCAAGTTGGTTAATTACTGAGATAAATGTAATGAGTTGTTGTTGTGTTAAGACGGAATAAACGATTTTATTGAGTATTAAATAACACTACGGGATGGCTGGTATTAAAAAAAAGATACCATACAGCTTTCACAGATTCTGGTCAAGATACGGTCTCGCAGAACAACACAAGAATGCTGTGTGGGTTGCGAACTCGAGACCGTAATGTTCGTGCGCAAACTCGGCTACCGGATTGGGCTTCATCGTGGCATCGGCGATTTTTGTCTGTTTGCTCGGCTTTTTGTGTCTTTATTGTTGTGATTATGTAACATTGTTATTGCTCTTCTATTGCTCATTAAACTGGAAAGACTTTCGGCTTGTTTAAATTTAATAGCAGTTTCTCCGAGAAATTCAGCAAGGCGTGTGAAATAAATGTGTTTATATCCAGCCATATTTTGTTTAGTTTCCTTGGCCTCTGCTTTATATCTTCTAATGGCCAATCATTTTGAAATGCTTGATCTGTGATTTTTGTCGTATTTTAACAGATATGCTGGGATCGAATTAGTATATAACAGTTACGGTTTCGTGTCATCGTACTGTCCAATTCTGTGACTGAATTTTCTAAGTCCCAGTACGCTGAATAAAAGAAAAAATCCTCACAAAAGCATTTCTACATCCATCCCTCCATCCATGTGACCGGTTGTGTCCATGTTACAGATGCAGCCCTTTTTTCACGTAGTAGTGGTTCGTCGTGCAAATCACATCTTCAAGAAACTGACGACTCTGCCTTGGAACAGCAGTATTCGGATTACGTTTTTCGGTATCGACCAAATGTAAACATGGCTTTATGCTTAATTGCTTGTTGTTATGTGGCGTGCACAATGCTGCATAGAGCCAGTGTCAGTACAGAGCATTGCTTTGGTGTGTACGTCGTTCTGCAAGTACGCCGTTGTGAGAAAACGCTTGAATGTTTATGGTGTGCATTTTATAAGAAGCGTCTTTAGAAGTTAATTAGGAGTATGCCTTTTCAGTTTTGCGAAAAACTTTTCGTTCTGTTCGAAAATCCATTATAAATTAGGGTCATAGCTTAATAGGGGTTTGGTAAGGTTACGTTGATAAAACAATGGGGAATTAGTTCTCGGGGCGGACTGCAATGATCCGAGTCCCATTTCTGCTTTGCTTGAGGCAGTCTCGGGTTATTAACCTACTCAGAGATCTGTCGGAGGGATTGGTCTCATTTTCGCCCATGTGTTAGTGGCGGATTTCTTGAACTGCCGAGTTAAGTATGAATTATGTTTCGCGGCACGTTGTCAGTCCGTAATTTCCGTGTCCAATTTAACACGTCTTGTGAGCAGAAGTTTCTCCCGTTTTATGACAACGTAATGCACATCTGTTAGATTGCTGTTTTCTCTTCTTGTAGGCTACTCTGCCATGAAGAAGTTCAGTTCTACATCTTGGTAACCGTGTGGAGTCGTATAGGCCAGCAGTACTTTTGAATTTCGGTTGCCGGGATGGCTGTGTTTGGCGGTGTACTGCTGCAGTTTAAACCATGGGAGTTTGGGGTTTTCTTTTGTTACTGTTATTATGAAGGTTGGGGGGGGGGGTGTTGGCATAACGGCTTTTGCTCTTTTAAATGATGAAAATTAGGACTTGTTTTTCGCCTCTGATGGATTGACCTGACAATGCCATTGTGATTCATTTTATTTATGGCCGGACTCACTACTTTGAAATTAAAGCACCTGACTAGATATTCTGTTAAAGTATAACACCTAACTGCCTTTGTGAGCAGATACTACGGCCTGAGGAGACGTTTTTGTCTTTAAACATGTTTTTAACGCTCTTCATGCTACCAGCCGCTTCAGCAACGGACGATTCTGCATATAAATGTCGTCTTAAGGCTTCGTAATACTTCAGGTGTTGAACCACGTACGTATTTCCTCTAAGAATGTGTTCTGTGTCTTTATCGTTATTTTTCGATCCGAAAAATTTCATTACATCTCGTTCGTCACAGTAACACTGACTGTTTGTCGTAGTAAACCTAAGCTTTCGAAATGTATTTCAGTCTGTATGGAGCTTAATGGTGAATGTCGAGATATTATTTTCTTGCAACAGATTCACAGCCGCTGCGGTTTTGAAATGAAGTTACCTTTGGAAGAAAATCTGTCGGAATTGGCTTTAGTATTTTGTTGCAGTTTATGGAGATCTTCCCACGTGAGGTTTGCTAAAACAGCGAACCATTACCGACGCAGACCATATTCAAAGATGTAAAGATGCGTAATGCTCTGATTCATGAAAGGGAGGTGGAGATACGAACCTGAATATCGCATTAACTTTCACCGGTTAGTGCAGATGTCTCTCTTTGAACATAAAGTGCTGCTTTGGCTGCGGCAGAGCGCTCTCCTTGCTGTTCATTGAAACGCATTTCAACGTCATCCCAAATTGCATAAAGGAAGTGTGGAAGTACCATGTGCTTGTTGTGTAATTGCGTTGCAAAAGTCTTGCTATATTGTATTAGCAGCGTTCACCTAACGCAGAACTGTAGCATGCAGCAGAGGATCATGATAAGTAAATGAATTTACAGGTGACAAAGGAGTTCCTGTGGTCATCAGACCGTTGCAACAAGTTCGGCATTACGTCCCGTTATGTAGAAACGACTTTAGTGTTAGCCTTGTTGCTTACTTTACTGGTGCGCATGTCCTGCAAACGTAAGCTTTGTTCTTCACAGTGGAAAAAATCCAACTTCCTGTAGACCTAATTTTAGTTGTGAAAACTATTATATGACGAATTTTGTTATAATTTTTAACAGTCATTGAGAGATTAACACATCGTAGTATTATGTATTGACAGTAATTTCTTCTCCTTTACTTGGTCTTGGAAGCCCGGTGGACCATATTTAGGCTTTCTTTCGTTGTATATGGTGCAGTTGTATTTCGAGAAGCACTGTAATCCATTAAGATATCATGTGCCCACAATTTATAAGCGTTTGAATTTTGATAAAAATGTTTGTGTTATGTTTCCTCACTTCTCACCAGTTGCAGTTTAACACCGCTATCCTAATGTCTGCAGTTACACGTTGTATCCTTCTGCTAACGGTAACACCGCATTTCATCATCATTAGATCCTTTACTCCTTGTGGGGCATAGGGCATCCATGAAGAGCTTCCAGGCGTTGCGTTCTCCAGCTACCTCGTTCCATGATCTTTTGTGCTTATCTCATCCGCTATTGCTCTTCGCCACGTTCTCTTCGGCGTACCTCTTCTTTTGTGTCCCTGAGGATTCAAATCTAATGCAGTTTTCTCTATTGCTTCTGTTTCTTTACGTAATGTTTGTCCAATCGAATTTCATTTTCTTCTTTTTATCTGATTTTCTATTGACTTTAACACCGTAGTTCACAGTAATATTATTGGTGTGCTGGTATGGCAGAACAGTTAAATATAGCAAGAGATCGTGGTTACAATTTACACATGAGATCCTGTACTAATTGCTGGACTCAACTCTTGGTGTTGACGTTCTTGTCGGCATTTGAAATTACACTCTCTTTAATCAACGGGATGGAATTTTTTATTTAGTGTGAAGGGAAATGTACGAGTGTTGATCAAAATTTTCGACTGAATTTTACGGTTTTAATTAGTAAAGAGGTAAACTGTAAAGCTCATATAGTTGAATATGTATTCGCAGGAATGGGCAGCTGTTTGAGGTCACCGAGCTGGTAACAGTTCCCGATGGGATACGGTGAACCACACTAGGTGCAAGTTTCTTTCGAGGCTCTCTTCAGGAACTTTTTGGTGCTTCTGCATGTGCAGGGAAAGAAATACTCTCCTTCACACCCGTAACAGGTGTGGCGCTCACATAGATCTGTAGCCCGTGGTTACCATGGGTTAGACCTCGGAGCATGAAAGTGAACACGACCTGCAGCACAGCCAAAATGGCGATTCGTCGATGTGTGTGTGTGTGTGCGTGCGTGCGTGCGCCTTCATGGTATCGCAAGTTCCGAGTAACCGCCGCGCCTTCCCCACCCCGTTTTATGTTTATTTTATCGTAGCTTATGGCCTCATAAAACATTTACCCGCTTTAGTTACATTCGCAGAAGAATCGTCTGTCCGTGCGCCAACTTGTGTAGAATAACTGGGATCGTACTGAACCGATTTTCATGAAATTTTATGTTGGGATGTTACGACATATTTTTGACATATTCCAGTGTCTGTTAGAATAGGGCAAAACTAACACGCTTGGCATGACAACCAACATACATTCTAGTATGTGGGCGTTATTGGTTTTCGTAATTATGTGCTGCCCATGAGGGACCAGTTGACACTGAATATCCGGGTGAGCAGTATTATCGATTGTAAACGTCCAGATATCAAAGTTAACGATTTGTAAGTCTCCCAGCCTATGAAATCTTGGCAATCTGTTTTAAATGTTGGTGAGGTACGGAGAAGTATTACAGTGTATGTAAAAATATTGTTTTTTGTACAGTGCGAATTGTAAGGTCTAGGTACAATGGCAGAGGGAACTCGCTGCACTATGTTTACATTTCCTGACTCCTAATTACTGGTAGTAAAGTCTTTTACTTTGTAGTTCATTTTTGCACCATTGAAGCGTGATTTAATGTTCTAGTTCCGATTTTATCACCTTTCGGAGTTATGTTCGGCGTAATAGTATTGCAGTTTGATCCCATGGTCTAAGGCGTGGGTGTGCGACCGCTCGCATGCTAGGATTGTGGGTTCGAATCCCGCCTTTGGCGTGGATGTCTGTCTCTTGTGAGTGTTGTGTGATGTCGGGTAGAGGTCTCTGCGTCGTCCAGATGAGTCCTGCTGGGTGTATTGTGTGTGGATGTGATAGTGAAGCCTCGATAATGAGGAGGCCCCGACCCACTAGAGGCTGTTATTTCGTCGTCCATTTTTTCATTAACTTCTCCTCGGATGGCGTGCAGGACAATCAGCAGTAACTAGGCCACTGGTAATTCTTTGCCATTCGTCACAGCGTTGTCTATTTTTGTACTCGTGTTTGTTTTACGTCAAAGTCATGTTTCACCCGTTGTGCGACGTTGTGTTTCTGCCAAGTTAATACAACGCGAGATGTTTTCCCAGTAGTAGAGCTTTGTGTTAGGCATTGCACTGACGGCAGTAGTTCCCGTTTGTGCGGGTTGTGTGACCTGCAGAGATGGCCCGCCTACCGGTCGACCGGTATCGGCTTCCGCATACTTGTACCGCTACCGCGCAACCCGGTAGTTCGTTGCTGGAATGAGGACGCATTTTGCACTGCAGAGGAATCGTAGTTAAGACGCTGTGTATGGCCTACGTTGAAATACAACATTAAGTAGGAGTTGTTAGTACATAGTTGCTTAATTAAGTTGTATGAACTGCCACTGATAACTAGAGTAACATGGACCACACATACACGTCACCCTGAGGAGCACCAGTGGCGAAAGACTGAAATCCTCTACTCACCGTAGTCGAGTGATGAGTTCACGACATGCCTAAGCCTTATACAGGTTGGTGCTTAGGGACTCGAAAACAGTGAAGAGTAAGTACAGAAGAGAACTGGGGGAGAGCTCGTGGTAATACAGTAACGTAATTCGTCGAGCGACTAAGAAGGGCGGCCATTTAAACCATTGCCCCCCCCAAATATGAAACGAGTGGTGACCAGTAGAAGATAAGTGAAGACTGCAATTCAAAGAACGTAGTTCCGGTAAGCGTCTAGTTTGCTGGACAGTAAGCGACTGTCTCGTAGTGCTGTGAATTGCACAAAAGGAGTGTTAGGCTTACCGTCATTCTTGGAATTTGCGTTGTTTTCCTCTCCCGGGTGAGTCCTTTGTTTTCGTAGGTCTCAGCGCGAAATTGGGAAATATCATGCCAACAACATAGCCATGCATTCCATCAGAGGTTGTGAAGGTAACGTGGTTTGTTATTCATTGCGCCTCGTCGCCACTTGAGTCCAATATAACTCTAATGTAATTTAATCCGTGACCTTCGTTTTATTGGTCTACTTAATTAGTTCTTTTTTCTTGGACGTTAGCAATTACTTGTGTCGTGGCGTTAAGGAGTAGGTGACCTGCTAGTGTAGTTCGTCGGTTTTACGTTTTTCACGACCCTGCATCCATCGCCTGCGAAACCTTCAATGACGAGCATAATTACAGACGTTGGTAACTTTGGTGGAAGTAAATTTTCGAATACTTTCGGTGCGTAAGAGGTTGGTGTTATAATTCACCAAATACGATATTTGGTGGATGGAATTTTGGGAAACTGGAAACATAAAATAATTACTTTCACCCAATATCATCTACTTCTCAGCCACAACGGATTGTAGAGAAATCAAACGAAAATATCCAGAAGTTTCTCTCCCCCCACCCCCACCCCACCCAACCCCACGGATCTTCGAAGAGTTGGAGAAGGATCGGTATGAAAATGTTAGTAACGGTGGCCATGACAAGGTATGAGGTGCAGTGTAACGAACATATTTTGGTACAATTATTTTGTAAGGCATTTTGTACATTTTTACTTCTGGTGTATCGTTCGTTACGAAGCTGGCGATTGGTGGCATCGGTGAAGTATTTCAGTATCGATGTACTTAGAACATTAAAGTAACCAAAATTTAAATTAGTGCAAGGGGTATTAAGATTTAAAAGGTAATTCCTACCTCTATGTTTATTTCTTTTTTAATAACTTGTAGGTATACCGCTACGAATGAAGTGATTAACCCACTTTCGGAGAACTGCTGACGACACGATTCGGAAATTTGCTTCTTGGTCAGGATAACACATAATTAACACAAGGAAATTGGTCGGACTTCACAACAGTTACAGTGTCTATCGGTGGGGAAGAGAAGAATCGAGACTTACTGAGAAAGATTGTGGGTATTCGAGACTTCTTTGTTTGTCGACCATTTTTAGGCCCTTCTCTCCATTCCTTTCAAAGGATTTCGAATGCAAGTGAGTTGGATCTGCAGTTCGTACTTCGCTTTTGCTGATATTTCTGATGTATTTGTAAGTAGCGTATATTAAAATCGTTCCCTGGTAATAGTGTATATTTGTAGGGGGTGGGCTTTGTAATGTATTCATGCTGACCGCTATTTTAACAGGCTCCTGCGCCATTCGATTTGTTTCTTACATTTACGGGTGCATTGAAATCCTTTATAAATCAATGCATGGCTCGGTTTGTTTCCTGTTGTATATTTCAGGTCACAAGTTTATCTTTTAGTTGTAGTTTGGCGAGACAGTGTGGAAGGAGGCCTATCTTACACAGACTCGTTAGTTTGCATAAATGGCCCTGCGGCTTCTAGGAGAGTACGTTTGCAGTTTGTGAACGCTGTAATACAGTCGTGATAAAACTAGCATGTTGCCTTTATTCCTTCCGTTCTACGTTCCATTGAGTGTTGTGATGTCCGCAGTGTGCGAATTACGCAGTCAGCTCGTGTGCTGTACATGGCTCCACGCAAGGCCTGTGGTATGACCGGCCAGTCAGTGCGGTTTGTTCGCAGTAACGGTTCTGCCTGACCAGGTACGACAGGGTCCAGTTATTTAGTGTACCGCAGGCATCACGAGGCGTCACCGACATCCATTCCCCATCTCGTATTTTCTTCGTGGGTCACGCGTGTTTTTCGTTGGCTGCAAGTTTCGCTCATGGAGCGAGTTCGCATCCGTGCGGAACGACGACTAAAATCGCAGCGTCCATCTTTGCGCCTATAACAACTGGACAGTCACAGATCGGATTTCCATGAAGTTTAATCCTGACGGAACTTGCTAAAAAATATCGCTTTATTTCGGTTTTGATGAAACGCGTACAGAAGTATCGAACACTTTGCATTAAGATCTACACACTTTTCTGTGCAAATCCCACGCCACGAACAAGGGGAAGGATTGTTTGCCTATAGACTGAATTGCAAATAAGTCTGTGTTATTCTTTCAGTTTAGTGCTGGAGTGAGATACTGTTTTGAAGCCTCTATAAAGTAGACCTAGTCAAATTTTTCTACGGTGTTCAGTAACAATAAATAATAGTACTCAATACTTCATTCATTCGGCATAGGTTATACTTGGATTATCCGTCTATGTCAATGAGTATTCATTAATATTGTGTCAGGCAGTGGGCAGTTTTTTCTCCAGGTAGTTTGGTTTTCTCCTGTCAGTTATCAGTTCACCAATACTTCATATTCATTAGTCCATTGTCAAGAGCTGGTACAATAGGCCACAGCACGAAGGAATTCGGTCGCACCGCAAACCAAGAATTAAAAGCACATCCACATGTAGTATGAATTTGCATATGCATTTGATGTTTGTTTGCCGTTAGAGAAAGTGCGTCCTAATCTGAGACTTTGTTCGACTTCACACGATTTCATATCAGGTGCGGTTTTTTGTCGGAAGAGGAAAGGCGCCTTTAAAATGGTCGCGTTGATTAGCGTTTGGTTTTAAATCAGTTTTGCACTGTTTGGAAGTGCAGGAACGGAACCAGCAAGTCGGAACTGTTGTATTCTCTTCGTGCATTTCCCATCCTAATTGTATTTTATTTTACGTTTGGCTTTCGCAGTCGTGGTGCTATAGCTGTTGCAGTACGCTGGCCCATGAGTGTCGTACATAAACCGAGACGTGTGTGTTAGATCGAACAGGTTGGTGTAGCTGTAATGGAGACTCGCATCCCGGTGGTGCTTTTCGAATCTCGGCCGTAGCCTTGGCACCCCCGGACTGTGGTTTTTATCGTTGTCCTCAGGCTCTGCAAGCAGTCCGTGGTAGTACCGTGACTAAGAAACAACCGCTTCCTTCCGAATTCTTGCCAGTTTGTTACCCATCGTTTCTCTCGACGCCATACGGCCGTGAGATACCGACTGCATCGTAGGGTAAACCACAAGCTAGAGAAGCTGTGTGTTGGCGAGCACCGAAGTGTGGTGTGATGTGGATGTGAAAGGAAGGAATCGTATTCGTTGAGAACTGCGCTTTGCTGGCTTATTACGCAGCGAGTAGTGGTTATTCTTTATCGACTTTTGGGACAGCTATCGGCCCCATTTTCAAGGGTAAGTACTTGCCTCTTGGTGGGTCCTATATGTTGTCCCGAAACGTCGGTAAGGAATTACGTCTACTCGCTGCGTAATAGGCCAGAAGAGCGCAGTTCTTATCTACTTCGCAGTGGAGGCCTGAAATCACACATCTTATTCGTTGCCCGCATTTAACAAAACTTTAAAATTACCGTTCAGAATGTACGCATACATTTCCTTTTTTTATTCTTTTTTCTCCGTTGTTTTTTCGTTAATTACAATTCGTGTCTCGTATGTGAGCAGTTCGACATCCAACATTAGTAGACCCAGTAGGCGTGGTTATGGGTTCTCGCCGTATAAGATGGTGGACGTGTCTACGGAACACGTTATGTTCTGTCATCGGATTCCTGCTTCCAGCACTCTGTAGATTGGTCTGTCCGAAGCTTATGTTTATAGAATGGCAAAAGTGAATTAAAAGTGAATATAAATAACAGCAGTGAAAAGGTCTAAAAAAAACATGCGACTATCGGTGAGCCAATGTGCTTCGGTGGTTTATGTTTGTATTTCTTGTACCATACGCAGTAATCAGGTCGGCTAGAGTATAATTACAGATCTGTTGGACCAGGGGGTAAGTCGGTGGATGGTAACTGGGATGGGCTCAATGTTTATAGAGTGTCGTGCAAGTGGGAAGTGGGAGTGCATCTTGCATAATTACCTGTGACTCGGAGACACTTAGATTGGATAATTGGGAATTTGAGGTAGTTGGACGAGTGGAACTGCAGACAGTAGAGGGTTAACTTGTTAACTTGTTGAACTGGACGAAGGATGAATCTCGGGAAGTTGTTACAGTGAACGCCTGTGGCTTTGTTGGCGACGGTGTGCAAGTGCTGGGTGTAGAGAAGTTACGAGTGTAGCACAAGGCCTAAATAGCGTACTGCAGAGGCCCATGTTACAAAGGTGTCGTGGATTTGAATAGGGTCCAGGGGTGGGGGTATTTAATCGGAGTTTCCATGCAGTGAAGTGTTTGAGTAGGGTCATTACAGCGTAACAGTTTCTGCGGGTGGTAGTTTTGGGACGCAAGGACTGAGGTAGCACACAGTTCGTCGACTGCAGTGTGGCCGATTTTATTTAGGTTTCATTAGGTTATTGTCTAAGCCTTGTACGATAATTTGATGAAGCGTGCATTACGTGACAGACTTAAGGTCAGGGACTGTATGGCCTGCTTTTGCTTAACATGTTGAGGCCTGCATATCCTTCCACTGTGGACTGCAACCAGCCATGCCCGGTTCAGCCGCGAAATGGATTGACCCGATACTAATTATCGTTCTTAGTGCGCGTTCGCCCCCCCCCCCCCCCCAAAACAACAACACCAACCAAACAAAAACCCCAAAAAAAAAAAAAAAAAAAACAACCATAAACAACAACATAATTTCCAAAAA
>Ga0123352_10017327_pt1 | contig 11488 bp, 7 predicted proteins | sample TergutLab28metaG_FD_89700 | JGI IMG/M metagenome (GOLD analysis project Ga0123352, IMG submission 89700) | Labiotermes labralis P1 segment gut microbial communities from Petit-Saut dam, French Guiana - Lab288 P1 | ecosystem: Host-associated > Arthropoda: Insects > Digestive system > Gut ...
CCTTCCCTATACTGCACTTCACTTTGCCTCATTCCACTTTACTTTGCTTCGTTCACTTCACTTCACTTTATTGCACTTCACTACCCTCCACATTAGATAACTTTTCACTTCACTTTAGACTTTTCACTTCACTACACACCACTTCTCTACACTTTTTGATGATTTCCAGCACACTTTACTTCCTTTTAATTCAACTCAATTATCACTTTCCTTACCCTCTTTTTAAAAGTGACTGATTTGCAGGTGAGAATTCTTAACACTTCTGCCGGTAACTTTGTCAATAGGAAAAGTATCATGTTCTTACTCTCAACACAGACAGAATTTGCATCTTCACCACTTCCTCTGAGAAACATTACAGGATCTTAGATAAAGTTTTATATACAAAATACCAGGCCTCATGTATGTGGTCAGCTACACTTCTTTCCATCTGTGATATCTGATGTTTGGGTCTCAAAATACCTGCCTGGATTTATACCAAGGTCTCATGGGTTAAGGCACCATTTAGTGTAGGACATAGGCACAAAATCTCAGGCAGGAACATACTGTGGTATTGTGGGAGAGAAAGTGTCCTGGCCAAAATTCAAACTGAGTACCTCCTGAAAATGTCACAAGCATTATTGCTTCAGCCAGCTTGCTCAGTAACAGGGTGGCAGGGAGAATAATTTAACCTAAGTAGCAGACAGTGATATGAATGGAGAACACTACCAAATAGGAGAACTTCAAAATTTCAACTCGCTGCCAAATATATAGTGTGACCAAATTAAGGATGACATGGCCAGGGTATATTCATGGATTAGGTAAGAAATGCACAAAAATCTGTGACTGAAAAGTCAATGAGAAGATACCATGGCAAACCTAGATATAAATGGAAGAAAGAATATGGCTCAGGAAAATGTTCAAATGTAGACTCACGTAAATAATAATGAAACTTCAGATTCCACAAAATGCAGGGAATTTTATTAGTTGAGCAACTACAGTAAAAGCCATGATCTCTGCCACTACATGATCCACAAACCGTAAACTAATTAAGTGGCGGATTATATTTCACCATTCCTTGCAACATCCAGCACCCACTTCGAGAGTTCAGCCATTAATTAGTTGTGTCTTGTTGGTTTTTAAATTACAATACACACACACACTCTTTGTTATGAAAGTTGTGATGCAGAGGAAACAGAAAGTGTGACAGAGAAAGCAGACACAATATAAAGTGACAAATCACATGAGGTTGCTAGGCACACTATGATAAACACCAGGTATGACATTCTAATGTTCATAAATTTAAGATAACCAGCAACTCTTTGGTAACAGCAGTGCCAGACATCACAAATTTTACCATATTAATTTTTTAAGAAACAACTAATGTTCATGTTAGTAGCACCAGCAGCAATGTTGGCAGACAAATAACCATGAATTCTGTATTGCAACATTCCAAGACTGTTCTTGAATGATAACAAGAAAGTGTCAGCTGATAAGTGACCAACCTTCATATCGAGAACCTTCTGGAACTCTGATGACTCAGCTTCAGGTAACAGCTTAGCAAACTGATCTGTAAATGCTTTTGCTGGATCTGTTGGAGCCATCACAACTTTCAGGATCATTTCTGCCTTGGTCATTCCTTTCACTACAATCTTGGTATAGCTAAAAAGTATAAAACACTGGTTCCATTATCACTATGGGATACCTCAGCAATTCCAATGAGAAACTTTTTTACTGTGGGACAGAAATCCCTGATTATTAAATAAGGATGTAAAGGTATTCTTAAATCTGAGTAGTCCTACACAGATAAAACACAATCTTTGTAAGATGTTTTTAGGCTTTCACAGCATTTCTGTTGAGATATCTGTTCTTGTGAGATGTGCCACTATGTCACTGGGTGATTGGTGTCAGACATTTCAAAACAACATAATGTTCTTATTTTCAAGGGTCAAAATGTCCATAAAGAATGAATATGGACAGGGACATGGAGATTTCACCCCTAGAATACAAGACCAATATGATGCCTCACAGTGTTGGTGCCAATCAGGTAGTGATAAAATGGCACATCCTAGAAGAACAGAGACCTCATGTTCTTTGTGAGTTCGCATCCTTTACTGGTTATGGTATTCATTTTTTGTTGATGACAGTATATTTGTGACAAAGTTAACAATATTCTGCCTCTATGGAATGTAATATCTGTCCTGCAGAATAAGCTACTCAACAGTACAGTTATTATATTGCACACAGGAAGATATTCTTATCCTTAGCATTCTGTTAAATATGCACCATACCAAAATCACTTGGTTTATTTACTCATAGAGGGTAGGATTAATAACAAGATGGAGTTTAATTAAATATGATGTGAGGGTGTGGAATGGGTCAGCAGCAGGTTCCCAACAACACAGTAATGATCAATTTTATGCTTTCACAAGGATTCACTGTAAGTCATGTGTGGTTTATATATATATATATACTGTGCACCAGTAGGCTGTGTTGCTCACATTCTGGAGAACCTTGATGCTTCCTTCTCCAGGGTTGAAGCAAAAAAGGATACTGGCAATGGTAATGGTCACATTGAGGAAGGCTCCCTCAGCCACCTGGCGTTAACGATGGGACATAAAAAGCTATCCAGCTCAGCTCCCTCCAATGAACTTCCCTTTTTTTCTGCACATCATGAACAAACTCACCACCACTACCTGAGTGTATTCTACATGTTCAACTGAGAAAGATATTTCAATTGGCAGCATTCGTAACACAAGTTCACTATGCAAAACAACTGAGCTTATACCATCACAATGAAATTTTCAGGATTGATTGGTTGAGTGGTTATCCTGTATGGCAACTGCTTTTGAAGGTAATAAGGATACACAGAGCAAAGTGAGAACAAAAACTATAATCTGTGTATGAACAAAGAGCACAGCTTGCTTGCTACAGTATGGGAATGGTGGATCCAGGCAGTATGGAAGCAATTCACAAGAGGGAAGAAGTGATATTCATGCAGATGCCACATTTTATAACTGTTATTTGTGACATTTAAAAAATTTCAGGACACAATTTCGTTGAAACCCCATATTTTCCTACTGCTCGGATACCATACACCATAGCTGTAAAGGATTCTGGTCTTTCGGGATGTTACACCATGCAGCAGGGGTAACAGATCCAGCCAACACAGCATAACATCCCCTAAGACTAGAATCTTCAACATTAATACTGTGACTCCCTAAACCTCATACAGATTAGATGAACTTTCTCGCACATTTTATATGGTGGTGTCTTAAACATATATCATTATGATGACCAATCACAGGCTGTAGGGGATCTTGAGCATTATCACACTGAAAGTTGATCACCATAGTTACTTTCAAAACTGAACACAGACATACCAGATTGTTGCTTCAGATTCTTTGAATATACATCAAATACCCCCAAAAATAATTGTCTGATGTCTGTCAGAACTATGTTTCTTAACCTTTAACACACAAATGGAACATTGTTTTATTAAATGTACATCCTAGTCATCTGTAAGGGAAAACACTGTCCCACAGTGGACATTTAACTTGAAAGATATCTGCCTTTTAGAAATCCATATGCTACAGGTTCAGAAAGTTTGTGTGACAAGTTTGTGTGATGTACGTTTACATTTATTCCACATATTTTCAGAAATATCATCAATGTACTAACCTGGCAGGTGCCTTGCGATTCACCTGTGAGCCAATAGACGGCAAGTCAAGGAGAACTGTTTTCAGCATATGTGTGTCCAATAACAATTGTTCAGCTCCGACTGTACTAACTGGTTTACATTTATAGATGTGCTGAATGAACTTAGGTATAAATGAACTGTAAATAAATTTACAACAACAGAGGCAAAATTCAGATATAGGCACTGATACACACAGTGAAGAAATCAAGAAACTATGGCCTAGTTTCTGTTAAATCACATGAGTAGCATTCTACCTACCTATTTGCAGAAAGCTTTTCTTTTTGCATTTCACAAATACATGATACAGTTCATGCTTCTACTTAACAAATGAAAACCTGTGGCTCAAAATTTCCAACATATCTTTCGCTCTGTTAAATGTTCAAATGTTGAACTTTTCAATGTGGTGCACAATTAGCCTTTTCCTCTACGTCTTGTGGCCTTGTGACACTATTAGTAGATGGCTCTTACAATACAGTAACCAAATGAACAATCCATCTTGCCTTTTAGGTACAACAGCTTAGCTCTAGGAATACAGCATGAATTTCATGTCCCTACTGAACGTTCAAGTATTGTACTGGAAACTGCTAAACCTTCAACATGAGACATGTTAAATTTTGGTCATACTCACTTTGCAAACTTAACACAGAACTGTGTGAAGTATTTCCGTGAGGAAGCAAGGTTGTCTCGTATAACTGGTACAGTCTGCTTCAAATGTGAGATGATCGCTGAGACATAACCACTCTGATCTCCAACAGTCTCAATATTCTGCCATGAAATCTGGGGGACGAATAAATATACCAGCATACATAAAACAGTTAAAGGTGTACTAGTGCAACCTGAACTACCAGCCACTTCCAAATACAATGAGGCACAAGTAATCATGGTGCTATACAGAGCTAACCCTTTCACTGTAAGTCTAATATCCATTGAATTTTCTTTTACATGATAAATTGTACAAAGTGAAAACTAAAGCAAATTCTAAACCTTAACCTCAGACCATTTGTTGTGATTCCCCTCAACCATAAATGTTCTTCTTCAGATGCTAACAGTTAAGTCTTACATGGTATGTTTAGAACCTGTAAAGTTCAAACACTAAGAAAGAATCCCAGTTTTGTCATACATCTGTAGCATTGGTATGAAGCAGAGGGCTGTATTTGATAAAATTACATTGCTTCTATCTTCTGAAGTCCAGCACACCAATATTTCTCTAATTAATTTAGTCAGATACAGGTAAAATCATACTGTGATCAGTGACATCATAGGGACAGTGGCAGTTACAGCCAATGACAGAGATTCAGATCAGTGTTCAACTAATGAGAAAGGATGATAATGACAAGGAGTGTTTTGGTGCACAATAATAAAAGAATGGATAAAACAAAACCAGTGAGAACTCAAAATGTTAAAACATGCCAATGGCAAACGTAAGAGCGGTGACCCAAACAACTCACATGTATAACATCGATCGTGGCACAATCGTGCAGCCATTGTTGCACTAGAAACACAACCTGTTATATGTGTGTTGTTGAACTACACACCACCGTCATGTATATAAAAATACTGAGTGCTGCACAATGCTTGTATGGCAAATTTGTCACCAGTAACAATATAACACTTGTGGGTTTTCATGCACAGTGGCCAATGCAGCATTGAAACAAAAGAATACTTGCTTGCTAATATCCGTTCATAGGTGCATAATTTAGCTAAACACATCATAATGAAAGATAAGTCATTGCACAGTTTCTCAGTTTCTGTAAGTGTTGCCGTAAAACATTTCACAGGATCAGATGGAATTTATACATTATAAAGCAGTAACTATGAAATACTGTGAGAGTGTATCTCTATACTTCCCTTGGTTATGCGGCAAGCAAATCACATTTTTTACTGTCCCACATTATCTTGTCACCTGTGGCCTGTCTTGCTCTACCATGTTTCCACATTACCTCATAAGCGGCAAAGGATCACAAAATGCGTGTTTTAATTTTGTCTATAATTTTTGTCTGAGACATTTCTCATTCTAAGAATTCAGCAAGATATTATCACAAACATACACAGGTCTTCACATAAAGTACCCATTATTCTTCCCAGACTTTAATGACAGCTGAATTTCTTGACAAATTTTAAAAAAATCATGAAATATCAAATTTCATGAAAACCCATCCAGTGGGAGCGGAGATGTTCCATGCACACAGACGGACAGACAGATGTGACAAAGCTAATGGCTGCTTTTCACAATTTTGCAAACGCACCTAAAAAATAAAATGCTGTTGATAATCTTTGAATAACATCAGGACTGTTCCTTTTGTTATAACACTGACAGATATTACTAGGCATGAGTTCAAATGTGATCACACCTTCTTCTGGACCAAATGATTGCTATTACATTTAAGGATACATAAAAGAATGACATATGCAAATATGACAAAATGTAACTAAGAATTTTAAACACTCACCTTGCTCATCGCTGTGAGGGCCGGTTCACACGCTGTTTCCAGATCTTGAACTAACAACTGAATGCAATTTGAAATAACACTGCAAGATAGAAATTACACTGATCAGTCACTAAAGTGCACCAAACAAATGCACTTATGTCCAAAGTAAACTTCTCAAATACAACTATTAGTGCACGGAAAATGTTCATCTTCATTTGCACCTTCTTTGTGTATTCAGTTCAATGAAAGATTACAACCAGGGAATAAAACTTGAATTTCATTTTTAACTATGTTCAGAACAACACACAGAAATAAAACTGACAATATCAAAATAAAATAACTTCTTCAAAGATAATGTAGTGTTTTATATTTTGTTCACTGTGCATCCCTGAATAAAATTGTAACTAAAGCCAACTTGGTGAACAATTTATTTTTAGTATATTTATTCTTACTATATTTATCGATCTCTACATGTTTCCGGCTACTATGTGCCCATCATCAGGAGAGAGAACTGTGTTTATATGACACTTGGTACTTGTTATTCTGTGTGGATGACTGTCTGCACACTGCATACCAGACAGTCATCCACACAGAATAACAAGTACCAAGTGTCACATAAACACAGTTGTCTCTCCTGATGATGGGCACATAGTAGCTGGAAACATGTAGAGAATGATAAATATACTAAGAATAAATATACTAATAATAAATTGTGCATCAAGTTGGCTTTATTTACAAGATAATGTAGTGCCTACCTTCCTCCAAATACAACATTCAAATCCATACAACAGTTCTAGAAGGAACTATAAGAAAATAAATATATAATTTAACACGCCTAACTTTCACACTTGATACTATAACTACACTAAACTTGGCAGATATATCCTCTATTTCACTCTGTTGCAATATGTAGAAATTGTAACATATGAATTATGGTTTATGAAGAATATATGTTATTTCAACCCCTCTATAAAACTGCACATGCATAGTTCCAATAATTAATTAGTTACCAATGTCAAATTCAAAGCTAAAAAAGCTAAGTAGAGAATGGGCTTGATTATCTGTATGTGGACTACATTAAACTTTTAGTACTACTTCATTACTACGTACACTTCACTTGTTGCGGTAAAATATAGCAACGATGCTTCACAAAGATTTGTAGTGGACAGTGCATCTACTCACCCTGTTACAACTATCTGTCGTATTATTCTGTTGGATATTTATCTCAATGTTTACTGACCAGCAGTATACCCAGTAGGTCCTACAGTCTACAGCCTAAAGCACAGGTGGCCAAACTTTTGAACTCAGTGATCTACTCTAAAGACATAAAATCTTTCACACTCTACCACACTACATAATGTATAAATATTAGGTCAATTACAAACAGAAATGTAAAATAGCATAATTAAGTCCAGCCAGTGGAAACTGAGTTGTTCGGTGTAGACAGGTGGATGGAAGGACATGACAGTACTAATAGTTGCTTTACATACGGTTTCACAAAAGTGCCCAAAAATACACTCTGGAACATCCTACTTGTGGAACATATCCTGCTCCTGCGACAGGTTGATTTTGTCAGCCAGATGTGGATCCACTTTCTCTTTCAGCTTCTCCTCCAACTGCTGTGTTGTCTCCAGGCAGTACTCTGCTGTTGTCAGGATACTGACAAGAACAAAAGCACTTAATTCATACAATTAAGTACTGCATGGCACGGTACATACAAAATTGCCAGTATCTGAGCATGGAAAGCAACATTATTATGCCACTTACTGAAACTGGTTCACTGAATTTCAAGTCACACAGACACATTAATTTTATATAATAATTTCCACTACACACAATAAGCTTTCTGCACCGCAGTTTCACAATCCTACACTTTTAACTAATTTTAAACTTCCACAATTCAAACAATTCAGTGCAACATTTTTCATTTCAGACAGAATAACACATGAAAGATGTGGTAAATTATGAATCTAAGCCTTGAAGCTTTCACAGCGACAGAACTCAATAAAATGTTCTTGGGCATACAGCCGCATCAAGTGTGTAAGTTCTCTAATGTTTCAGGGGCTGACTCTGTTCCCATCTGCAGGGTGTTGCTGATAGCTTGGTAAAACCAAAATCAGCTTTGGTTTTACCAAGCTTTCTGTCTGAGAACATTTTATTAAATTATGTATCTCTTAAAAATTTTAATAGCTTTTGTTTCCTGTTAATTGATACATACTATAAAATTTTTTGTATGACAAATTTAAGTAACAACAATGCAGGAATTATCTCATATATTTGTGAAGAATATATGACACATTTGCTGTTTTGTGAAGTACTATTACTTTGTCTTAAGAACAGCTGTACTTCTGCCCTTTATTTCTCCAAATCACAGGGTCAAAAAGAAGATACTTTAACTATACAGACAGTTCCAGACTTGCGCAATTTCAAGTTACGCAACTTCAGACTTATACAACTCGAAAAAGTAAAATATAAATGAAGATTAATACATTTTTAAAACGCAGTCAAATTTTTCTTTCAACGAATGAAAGCGTCATGAGACAAAGGTGGCAGAATAATACTGCTGGGCATAACACAGGCATGGGTGGTCATGTTGGAGCTCATCATGTTCAAGTATGCTGGATTTCGGATTTGAATTGGGCTACCTTGCATACATAACTTATATAGTTGCATAAAATTCAACTTGCCCCAAACCTTCCAGAATGCAGGTACTGTGTAAGTCTGGCAGTGTCTGTATATAAAAATTATTTATATGAAATTTGTATAGTTCAGAGATGATGAAAGTAGCCTTGTATTTGACTTCAGGATCATAATTACCAGTTTCTCAAATAAGTTGTTTCAGGTGAATCTTTACAAACTGTTTGAAAGGACACCAAAATCCCCACTGCCTAGTCGTCCCTGCTTAATTATCCTGTTTAATTTTCTACAAGTCATTATGGCATTAAAATGCAATTTATATAGGTACAGACTTTAAGCTTCATTCACTAATATTTTAGTCTACAATTTCAAACTGTTATATTAAAATAACAAGCAGTGTTTGCAGGTCTTTACCGTATGTGAAATACTTAAGTCACCAGATTTTAAAAAAGTGCTTAATGAATAAAATTACACTACCAACAAGCAAACCAAACCAAATATTTATAAAACACACAAGGTAAACTGTGTCACTGATTACTTACCTGCATACACGAGCCTGTTCCTCAGAGGTGTATCGAGTCACTTCTCCTTCTTTCAAGAGACTGTGGAAATTCTGTATTAATCCTGAAGTTGAAAGATCACGTAAATCTCGAGTAATACTTGACATGCTACTTCCAAGTGAACCAGGAGCTGTAATCCTAAACACAGAAGCATATACCTAAAACAAATACTATTCATAATATTCACGAAAAAACAGTCAAACTCGGTTATGACATCATCGAAGAGGCCGAATAAATTGAGCTATTAAAAATGAGCGTCTCCATAAGCGAGGTGCATGGTACAAGTGAAGGAAAATCATTTCAAGACAAAATGCATGCCTGCACACATATTACTTAACGTTAAGGTCATGATCAATTTTGAATTTAAATTACAATTAAAATTAGAAATAATAAAAATTACCCTTCTTACTTACTTACTTACTCCATGGTGCAGAGTCCTTCTTGAGAAGCTAACTGGTTTGCAGCTAATCAAGAAATTTCCCGCATTTCACGGAACCCAAAGGTTCACTACTGCACTCACAAGCGTCCGCCACCTGTCTCTATCCTGGGCCAGCCCAATTCAGTCCATATACCCACATCCCACCTCCTGGAGATCCGTCCTAATATTATCCACCCATCTATGCCTAGGTCTCCCCAGTGGTCTCCTTCCCTCCGGTTTCCCCACCAAAACCCTATACACCCCCCTCTCCTCACCCATACGCACCACATGCCCAGCCCATCTCATTCTTCCCGATTTTATCACCCGCACAATATTGGGTGAGGAGTACAAATCATTTAGCTCCCTGTTATGCAGTCTCCTCCATTCCCCCGTTACCTCATCCCTCCTAGGTCCAAATAGTCTCCTAAAAAAAATTACCCTTCTATAATTGTCAATTTCTGTACAGGTTTATGCTAAAAAATACATTAATTTAAAATTAAAATTTAGGAAAAGCAGAAGTTATTATGAAAAAAGGACTACTCACCGGTACATCGTCACTTCTCTCTTGCTTAAAACACTTAAGCAGCACCTCATCAATGTCACGGCATTCAGGCTTTCAAAACTGCTTTATTCTCAGTCCACTCTGTTCAAACACACTAACAACTTCCATTGTTTTTCCAAATCATTAGGATCATAGAATTTATGAGACCAAATTCCTGACACACATCAAATTTCCTTTTTCCATTTCCTATTTGTCATATCAGAACCTTCCTTTTGTTTATGACTGTAGTCATTTTATCACATAAGCAGTCTCCTTTCAACTGCAGCAGTAGAAAAGTAAAGGTTAACTTTATGTAAAAAGTGAATCACAGTTACTATTGTCATTTTCCAGGCCCTAAATTTATGTAGCTACTTGAAAGCATAGACGTCTTGTCTTCTCAACGATAAGGAGATGGTTAATTTCTCAAAATAGCCTACTTCATGAAAAATTATGTTGGTACCAACAACTGGCTACGTTGTTATAGCAGAGGCAGATGTTCTCCCATATATCATACTAAGCAAGGCAGAAAAACACATGCCTTACAGTGAATTAACTGGTACTGCAGAATGTATAACATTATAGTCAAGGTGCTGCACAATCCAAGGTCAGTATAACCGAGTTTAACTGCACCTCCATTACATTTATTGATCATGAAGTCAGTGACAAAATGGAAAAGAAACTGCAATGCAGACATCACCAAAAGACTGGAACAGAATTACAGGCCTATTCTGATCTGCTAATACCCAAGTCCTGTTCTAGCCATCTTGGGAAACTCATGTATATTCTTCCATATGGTCTATTTTAATGCTCAGTAATTCTAATAACCCCTCTGTTTCTAACAAATGAAACAATATAATAAAATGAAGTACCAATCCCACACAAATAAATAATTCGTAATTTCAAATAAACCCATGCAAAACAAGACAGGCAATGTACGTACAATGTAACAATGAGGCATGTTCGAACAACCATTGCTGCACTGGTAAAGCAATTAGTATTATACATTCTGGGTATATGTTTGTGGACTTAGGTACCCAGCATGCAATGCACTTGTGCAATACTGTCATCTGCAGCCTGCCCAGCTCTACATTATTTTGCAACATTATCTCATAAATGGCACCATATCCCCCCCCCCCCCCCCCCAACAAATTTAATGAAATAAAAATGGTTTTTTTTTTTTTTTTTAAACTTTTTTTTTAAAAATTTTTTCTCCTTAAAAAAAAATAA
>Ga0123352_10017328_pt1 | contig 11486 bp, 15 predicted proteins | sample TergutLab28metaG_FD_89700 | JGI IMG/M metagenome (GOLD analysis project Ga0123352, IMG submission 89700) | Labiotermes labralis P1 segment gut microbial communities from Petit-Saut dam, French Guiana - Lab288 P1 | ecosystem: Host-associated > Arthropoda: Insects > Digestive system > Gut ...
CAAAAAGCTCGAGACCTTGCACTTTCGCTGTGCGAAAGCGACGCATAGCGTCGGTTTTCCGTAGGAAAACTGCAGTGCTGCGCCAAAAGAAATTGTGTAAGGCAGTTTCAGAACAGGTCTATTACAAACAAAAGTATCAAAATTAACCAAGACACAATTTGATGTGCTTTTTAACTTTTTTAATCGCCCAATCATAGTGACTGGATGTAGCTGAAACACAATAACTTCCCAATGTGCTTGTGCCAGTCCAAGCAAAGTGCTTTTTAGCAAAAAGCTTCTCGTTTGTAAATTGTTCAATTAAATCCATTACTTTTTTATGGCTTTCTTTCAACATTGTTTTGGATTTTTCATATGATGTTGTTTGGTGTTTTTCCCAAAGCATAATGTTCATTTGACCATATGTTTTAAAATTATATGGTTTTGGTATAAACGACTTAGACTCTCCGTTTTGGTTGAAATTTACCCAGTTGATTAACAATTGGTGCCATTCATAAAGATGAACCAATATATCACGTAAATTTCTATCACGTACCCAATGTGCTTCTTTTTGTTTTTGTAAAAAATCTTCACCGAAATTAAAATCTGCTTCTTGTTCTTTTTCTGCTATAGAATCTATTAATTTCCAAAGCTCGTCAAACTGCTCGTTTGCAGTTTTTATTAAATCTGATTTTATTGCAGGTCTTGGCATTGTACACCCTCCTTAATAAGATTTATTAGACCTGTACGCCTTGCCAAATATAATTTAAAACGCTCGTCTACTTCTTTTGCTATAATATCAAACATAATATGACAACAGTATGTCATATTATAAATATATTTTTGACATTTTAATAATTTTCTCTACTATGGCATTTTTAAGGCTTTCAGGTTCGATAATTTTTATATATTCGCCAAAAGATAAAATATATCCGTATACCCAATTATCAATCTCCCACTGTGCCGTTACTATAAAACTGCCGTCGTCTTGCCTTTCAATCCTTGACTCATCAAAATTATCAAAAGCACGGTAAGCCATCTCTTTTGCAATACGCAGCTTTACCGTTATATAATTTGACGTATTTTCGTCATCTTCGGCTTTTTCAATATTTAAAAATTCCCGCATATCAAAACTTTCATCCGCAACAGCGAGATTTTTAACACGGGATAATTTATATAACCGGAAACCTTGTTTTTGCAAACAAAAACCTTTAATATACCACGAATGTGCTTTAAACCAAAGCTGTATAGGTTCTATGCGCCGAAAAGATTTTTGGCTGTAGCTGTTGTAGTAATCAAATTCTACAACACGTCTTTGTAAAATCGCCATCTTTAGCTCATTAAAATATCCATCGTCATAGCTCCAATCAGAAAAATCAACCTTAATCCAGTCATCTGCCGTTTTATTAAAAATTGCAGACAATCTATGTAAAACATCCCTGCTTTCGTCAGGTTTAATAATAGAAAGACCGCGTAAAGCCATCAAAATTTCACTTTGCTCATCTTCGTTTAAGATAGATTTATCCAACACAAAATCGGGCAAAAGCGAAATGCCCCCGCCCTTGCCCTGCTCTGTATAAATTGGTATGCCCGCCAAACTAAGTGCATCTACATCACGATAAATGGTACGTGTAGATACACCAAAACGCAAAGCAAGGTCATTAGCCGAAACCTTACCTTTGTTTAATAAAATATAAACTATTTCAAATTGTCTAGTGGTCTGCATTTAGAATCCCAAGTTCTTTCATTAAAGAAGGCAAGGCAAGCTCGAAAGCCACGCCATAACGGCGTTCTTGGTTTAGTTTTAGCGTTATTTCAATAGATTTATGCACAAAATTGCAAGCGGTCTGCGCCGCTTGTGTCAAGGTTTTGCCATTAAGTAAAGCGGACAATAATGCAGAACCAAAGCAATCCCCCGTGCCGTGAAAATATCCGTCAATGCGTGGCGCAAAAACATAGTCAATATTACCCGAAGCAACATCATAAACTGCCGCACCAAGCTCGCTATCATTAAAGCTAACACCCGTCAAAACAACTTGTTTCGCACCAAGTGCACCTAATTTTTGTAACAAGTTTTCGATATATGGCTTGTCGTAAGGCTCGGTCTTGTATTCCGTATCAACCATAAAACAAGCCTCGGTAATATTTGGTATTATTATATCCGCTTTACCGCATAGTTTTGCCATACCCTTTGCCATTTCTGGTGAATATATTGCGTATAACTTGCCATTGTCCGCCATAACGGGGTCAACAAGCACAAGATTTTCAGATGTTTTATATGTGTCAAACAGCTCGCCAACCAAATCAATTTGTTCAAAACTACCTAAAAACCCGCTATAAAGTGCGTCAAAACCCAAGCCAAGCGTCTGCCAATGAGCAGAGATAGGCATAACATCCGCCGTCAAATCACGGTATGTAAAACCTTCAAAACCACCTGTGTGTGTAGATAACACCGCCGTTGGCAAAATGCCACAATCCATACCTGCCGCCGAAATTATAGGCAAAGCAACAGTAAGCGAACAACGACCAACGCAAGAAATATCGTGTATAGCGCAAACCCTCTTTTGTCTATCCAATTTACCCACCTCTATTTATGATTTTTGTTTCCTAACATCAATTGTACCACAACCGAATATAATTGTAAATAATGATTGGGGGCGACAAAATGCAAAATTTTCAAAACCCACGCACAACAGCCCTTTTGGCTGTGTTGCCACACGTAGATTTTAAATATCAAAAAGAAATAGCCATAGCCGTAAAAATGATGGAAATGCGTGATGTTCTAAAATATTATGAAAATGTAAAGGAACAAAAGCAAAACATCAATTGGCGGCAGGATATTTTAAAAGCCTTAACACCGCATATGAGCGAAAAAAACAAACAAACGATGGAAACTTTTATGCAAGTAATGCAAATGCAGGAAATTATGGGAGGATTGCCAAAATGAACAGTGAAACAGCGCAAATGTTGGGTGATGAAAATGTAGCATTATTAGAAGAATTTATGGGCAAAATAAAGGACAAGTCTTTAAACGAAATAATGCCAATTTTAATGGAATTTAAAAACCGTCTGCCGAATGACAGGCAATTTACACAACAAGAAAAAGAGCAAATTATCGCCGCCGCAATTGGGTCTATCCCCGACGAAGAAAAAAACAGTTACAAAGCAATGCTAAAAGTTCTAAAATTTATGTAAAATAATTTGACCTCTTTTTCGACAAAATAAGATAGACTACAAATCTTATGAAGGAGGGGAAGATTTTGCACAATAGGTTTTTAACTTGGTTTTGCTTAACGCTTGTCATTATCGGTGCAGTAAATTGGGGCTTGGTCGGCTTTTTCCAATTCGACCTTATAGCAGCCATTTTTGGTGGTATGTCCAGCTGGGTATCACGCATAATTTACGCACTTATCGGTCTTTCGGGCTTATATTCTTTAACATTTTTCGCTCGTTTCGACAACGACCGTATCACTTCAAGAAATATCTAAATATAAAAATTCCCCTACAAATGTTAGGGGAATTTTTATGTTTATAATTTAAAATCAAAATTCAGTAGGGGTGAGCTTGCTCGCTCTATTTTTATGTCTATCTTTAGGTATATTATACAATCTTCATTTTGGTATTTATTTTTTCAAAAAATTAGCCGAAATATATTTTGTGAGGTATTGAAAACGAAAACGGAGGTGCGCATATGACAAACGCAGGATTAAACGGTTTTAACATAAATAGATTAGGGGTTGCTCAGCGTGGCATTAATACTATAGCAAATGGCAATAATCGTAACGGAGTTATTTTTGGCAATGTTGGCGACGTTTTTTCTGCCGTTATTGCGCAAAAAAATCCGCAAACCACACAGCTTGCACTTGCCGATGGACGCAATTTTTCCGTAAATGCTGAAATTTCAGGCAACATAGGCGACGAGGTGTTTTTTGAAATTGGTAAAAATGAAGAAGGGGCAACCACGCTAAAACAAGTTTTTCCTTCTGTTGATGGTCAAAATTTTGTTAGTAAACATATTTCACTGCAAAATTTACAAGAACTAATGATACAAAACGATTATGCAAAACCAACAAGCTCGTTTTTAGATGTGGAAGGTATTACGCAGGAAAAATTGGATGCTCGCCAAGCCGCAAACGAAGCCGCAAACCGCATAAAGCGCAATATCAACCGCATTTCCGCAAATGTACATTCAACAGCCGCCGCACAGCTTGCCGCTGAAGGTATAAATGTGGACAAAATGCCAATAGACACGCTAAACAGCGTTGTTTCACAATTAGATGCGGCACAAACCAACAACCAAACCCGTGTTTATGACGAACTATCCCAAAAAATCGCAAACATAAGCGACCTAAACAACGGACAAATTGCGCAAGTTTTAAGCAATGACGCAGAGCTTACTTTAGACAATTTATATACATACAAATACAGCGGCGCAATCGCAACAGAAGGCTATATTTCGCAAGAGCAGTGGCAACAGCTTCAAAAAGACATCACCCGCTTTTTAAACGAAAACGGATTTGATATTAATGACGAAAATATGGCACGTGTGCGTCTTTTGCTAGAAAGCCAAATTCCTTTAAATAACGAAAATTTTGATAAACTTGTTTTTTTACAAGATATGGATGGTAATGTGGATATAAAAGCTATTTTGCCGCAGGCTTTGGCTTTGGATGCCAAAGGTACACCAATTGGCGAACTTAACATTTATGATGCACAAAAAGAAGCGTTAAAAATAGCGGAAACCCGCCTTGCTATGTCATACGAAGCCAACACATCATTGATAGGTACAGACTTAGAAATGGATTTGGATTTACAAATTGAAGCCGTCAAGGCTTTAAAAGAACTAGCGGCAGACACGTCAGAAAATGTTCAAAAACTAACAGAAACTATACAATCTATCAAGACGTTACCACAAACCAATTTTGCAAGCATTGCGGCTGTGGTGCATAATGCTATAAACTTTACACCAATCGCATTAAACAACCATACAGCAACATTACAATACGAACAAAATGCTACAATGGCAAGCCTAAAATACGGCGATAATTTTGCAAAAATTGCGGAACAATTTGCGCCATTGCTACGCTCTATGGGTTTTGCCGATGACACGCCAACAATCCGTGCCGCAAAAATTTTAACAGCTAACAATATGGACATAAACGCAGAAAATTTGGCAAAAATTAAAGATATGGATGCAAAAATTGAAGATGTACAAACAAAATTGCATCCACGCATTGCCGCACAAATGGTGGCAGATGGCTTAACCCCTGCAAATATGCATATGGACGACATTTTGGCATATATCGAGCAATTTAAAAACCAATTCGGCAAAAGCGACACGCAACAATTGCTAGAAAATATTGCACAAATGGATAGAAGCGGCGATGTTGCGCCAGAAGTTCGTGCGCAAGTTATCCAGATATACCAAATGCTACACAAAGTAACAAAAAACAGCGGCGCAGGCATTGGTTTTGCTGTCAACGCTGGCATTGATTTAACCCTAGAAAATCTTATGGATTTTGCGAAAAATTTTGATACAACAAAGGCTCGCAACAACACAATAAACTATGCCGCCGTTGATGGTGTGTATCTTGCAAAACATCTTGTTACGTCTTTTGCAGAAAATGCAAAACCAGCACCGCTTGCCGCTTTTGTATCAACCCAAAGTCTACAAGACCCGTTGACGCAAAGCGTAGAAAAATTGCAAAATATAGCAAAAGATATGGCGACAGACGAGCAATTAAATATAGAGCGTGTAAACAATGCTGTAAAAGAACTATCCACCACAGGCAAAGAGGCTATTCGTAGTCTTGTGTCAATGGGTATGCCCGTAACCCTTTCAAATATCCGCCAATTTAAAGCATTAAAAGACAAAAACCTCGAAAAAGAAATTACAGAGCTTGATAACGACACAGCAAGCAAAATTCTTGCTACATTACCAACAACAGACGATAAAAACATCAACGCAATAGAAGCGGCAAACAACTTGCAACAAGCCACAGACACTGCAATGGATAAAGCAATAGAAAACGCCGACACACAAAAAATAAGCCAACTAGACATAATCTTACAGCAACTTAATTTTAGAGATATGTTGCTTGCCAACAGCCACAATCATAGCTTTGCAATGAATTTTAACAACCGCCTAGCAGATGTTAAAATGCACGTATTAAGCAACGAAATGGATGTTGAAAAAGGGGTTACGACCTATCTATCGCTAAACACCGCAATGGGTGAAATTGAAGGGTTGATTAAAATAAAAGGCGATGATGTAAAAATAACAATAGCCGCAGATACTGCAATTATCAATTTTTTAAAACAAAATGACACTGACACAAATATCAATTTTGTACAGAAAAAGGCGTTTAAAAATCTATTAAGCACAGAGCAAAATCAGCCGATATATTAATGTAAAGATAAAGATAAGGGGTTTGGCATTATGAAAAAAGAACAACTTCCAATCGAAGTGCAAACCGCAATATCCGATTTATTAAAATTTTTAGAAAATGCCGAAACCAAATTCGTATCGGATGATGAGGAGGAATAAATTATGAGAATAGTAGATAATATAGCCGCTTTGCGTGTACATACACAATTAACAAAAACAGGAAGAATGTTGGATAGAACCTCCCTTCGTCTATCCAGCGGTCAACGCATTAACTCTGCGGGCGACGACCCAGCAGGTTTTGCAATTTCCCTACATATGCGCAACCAAGTACGTGGTATGAATATGGCAGACCGTAATACCCTTGACGGTACATCATTATTAGAAACTGCCGACGCTTCTTTGCAGGACATACATAATATGTTGCACCGTATCCGTGAGCTTGCTGTGCAAGGTGCAAACGACACATATTCGACAGAAAACCGCGAAACAATCCAAATGGAAATAAACCAATTATTAGAAGAAATAAATGACACAACCCGTAAAGTAGATTTTAACAATATAAAACTATTAAATGGCGAAGCACAAAATTTGCGTGTGCAAGTAGGCGGCAGACGTGGTATGTCCATATCGCTTACAATACCACCGTTTAGAACTTGGGATATGGGTGAAGTAAGCGGTGCGACTGGCGGCTTAACAGAATATGGCTGGTATAATGGTAGCACAACAATAACCAACAACTCAAGCGTTATGACACACGCCGAAGCAAATCAAACTATCGCAAGGGTACAATCTGCCCTAGAAGATGTTTCTATGCGTCGTGCAGAAATAGGTGCGTTTATCAATCGTTTTGAATATACATCATCTGGCTTGCAAGCCGCTTCAGAAGCCACATCACGCTCGCTATCAAGAGTGTTTGACGCAGATATGGCATACGAAATGATGCAAATGTCTAAACATCAAATAATGTCGCAAGCAGGTATGTCTATAATGGCACAAGTAAACGCTCGCCCACAACAAATATTGCAATTATTAGGATAGTAATGAAAGAAATAACAGCTGTCAAATAATGAAAGATATGCCACTCGAAACAAATGTGGCATATCCTTTTCGTTTTCAATATTAAAGTTGCTCTATTATACAATTGCGGCGATTAAGAAAGTGCCTGTTGGATTAGTGCAACGGCTTCATCAGGATTTTCAACGCCAATAACCAGTCGCTAATAATCTTCTTTCTTTAAAACATCATAAACTGATGTTGAAGTACGATGCAAGTTGAGGCAAATGCAGTATATCGGGATAGCTTTGTCCTGCTTCCCATTTAGAAACAGATGAGCTTGAAACCCCAATAAAATTTGCAAGGTCGTCTTGCGTAATACCTCTTTCCTTTCTTTTGGCAATAACTGCACTTGCATGTTAATTCTGCTTTACAAAGCAATTTCAAAGGATTTAATCAAGTTTAACTTATAAATTCAACCGCAAGGAAAGTTCTGCAATATATGAGAAATTAAAATCAATCTAAATTTCCAAAATCTTAAAGGCATATTAATAATCCCCACGAAAAAACTAATTAATATTATCAATGTGGGGTGAAAAAGTGGAAATTTACATCAAGCCAAAGAAAAAGGCAGAGATTGCGGCTATAAATAATAATCTATACGTAAAAGACGTTGCAGAAGTTTACACCGATGCCGCTTTGCGTGAAAAAGCCGAAAACGTGAAGCTAACCCCTATAACAAAAGGTGATACTTTCGTTATCTCTGCTTTTGATATTATCAAGGCTATTTCCGCCGCATTACCCAGCCACCCCATATCCAATGTCGGCGAAATTGACACCCTTGTTTCAGTAGCAAAAAAACCACCAAAAAAATCTAAAATTTGGTCTTTTATCAAAATCGCCTTTATATGCATAATTCTTTTCGCTGGCTCTACCAGTGCAATAATGGCCTTCCATACAGATTCACAGCTTGGTACAGTCTTTAAACAGTTTCATAAAATTTTTGTCGGTGAAGAAATCGAAAAACCACTACTAATCAATATACCTTATTCAATAGGCCTAGCTCTTGGCATAATGGTATTTTTCAATCATTTTGCAGGTCGCAAATTTACAAAAGAACCATCGCCGATACAGGTTGAAATGGAGATATACGAAAAAGATATAGAGGACGCTTTAATACAACATATAGACCGTGAACAAGAAAATGCCAAAAAAGGGGGCGACACATAATGGGATATGTCGCATCTGTTGTTTTGGGGCTTGCCAGCGGTATGGCAATATCTGGTGCTGTGTTTGCTTTCATTGCGGCAATAGGGGTGGTGCCAAGAATGGCAAAACGCACCAATACCCAAAAGCACATTATGATATACGAAGAAGCAATAATTTGGGGAGGCATCTTTGGTGCGGCAACAATGGTATTTAATCTATTCTTACCATTGCACACTGTCATCATTATAATTTTAAGCCTTTGCACGGGTATATTTTTTGGTGTGTTAGCAATGTGTCTTGCAGAAACTTTAGATGTTTTGCCTATATTTAGCAAGCGTGCAAGCGTAAAAAATGGCATATCGTACTTTGTTGCCGCAATAGCCTTGGGTAAGATGACGGGTTCTTTGCTATACTTCATAATCTCGGGCTTCTTTAAAGAAGGAGGACAATAAATGATTTCGCAACAAGAATATCAAAAAATGGTTCAAAAATCATCACCAAAAAGCACTACATTTAAAAACTGTGTCAAGGCTTTTGTGGTTGGTGGTGCAATATGCGTTTTGGGTCAATCACTTTATGCGATGTATGAACATTTTGGAGCGCAAAAAGACCTAGCTGGGTCGTTAGTAGCCATAACCCTAATATTTATCGCAATAGCATTAACGGGATTTGGTGTTTTTGATAATATCGTAAATTTTGCAGGAGCAGGTGCTTCTGTTCCAATAACAGGCTTTGCCAACGCTGTTGCCGCCCCTGCAATAGAGTTTAAAAAAGAAGGCTTTATATTAGGTGTCGGAGCCAAAATGTTTATAATAGCAGGACCCGTAATTGTATACGGTACAATTTCGTCTATGATAGTCGGCGCAATATATTATTTCGTTCAAAAGTAAGGGAGATGTGAACAAATGAAACGACAAGGCTCACAAACCGTTATGTTTTCGCAACCTGTTGGTATACTTGCCACGGCTTCGGTTGTTGGCAAAAAAGAAGGCGAAGGTCCGATTGGCAAAATGTTTGATATGGTTGAAACCGACCCATTTTTTGGAACAAAATCTTGGGAGAAAGCCGAGAGTAAATTTGCAACCACAGCGGTAGACATATGTGCTAAAAAATCGTGTATGCCAATGGATTCTTTCGATTATATAATAGCAGGCGATTTGCTTAACCAATCCACAGGTAGCATTTACGGGCTTCGTAATACAAACCGTCCATATTTAGGTATATTTGGTGCTTGCTCTGCTATGGGCGAAGGTATGTCTATAGCTTCAATGCTTATTGATGGCGGCTTTGCAAATAATATTATTGTTGCCGCATCCAGCCATTTTTGCTCTGCCGAAAAACAATTTCGCTTTCCGTTAGAATTTGGTTCGCAACGTACACCGACATCATCGTGGACGGTAACAGGGGCCGCCGCCGTTGCATTAACCACATCACAATCGGATGTAGTGATTACAGCCGCAACAACGGGCAAAATGGTCGATATGCAAATAAAAGATGCAAACAATATGGGTGCAGCAATGGCACCAGCCGCCGCAGATACCATAGTTGCCCACCTAAAAGACACAAACCGCTCGCCAAAATATTATGACGCAATAATTACTGGCGACCTAGGCTATATTGGGTCACAGCTATTGCTTCAAACAACCGCCAAAATGGGCTATGACATTTCTGCCATACACAAAGACTGCGGCATAGAAATATTTGATAAAAACACCCAAAACACATACGCAGGTGGTAGTGGTTGTGCTTGTAGCGGTGTTACATTCTCTGCATATTTTTACGAGCAGTTGCGCATAGGCAAACTATCCAAAATACTATTTGTACCAACGGGGGCGTTAATGTCGCCAACCAGCATACAACAAGGCGAAAGCATACCATCAATTGCGCACGCCGTGGCAATAGAACGATGTGCCGCCTAAAGAGCGGTAACTAGCGGTTTGCTTACGGCAAACTGATGCAAAGCAAAAGCGCAACGGATAAAGCCAGACAGGCATAGGAGCTGATAAAATGCAATATCTTTGGGCATTTCTTGTCGGTGGCGCAATCTGCGTCATCGGTCAACTATTAATAGACAAAACCAAACTAACATCCGCACGCATACTGGTCTTTTTCGTCGTTGCAGGCGTTATACTTGGCGGCGTTGGCGTATATCAACATTTGGTTGATTTTGCAGGCGCAGGCGCATCCGTACCAATAACGGGCTTTGGCAACCTTCTTGCAAAAGGCGTAAAGGAAGAAATAGACCGTGCAGGTGTTATAGGCATACTAACAGGCGGCTTAAAAGCCACCGCCGCAGGCATAATGGCGGCAGTAGTCCTATCATTTGCCGCCGCCCTAATTTTCCAACCAAAATCAAAATAACATAAAAATAGCCGCCTATAGCGAACGAACCTCGAAACAGTGAATGCAAGCCGCAAAAGCTCAAAGATTCACTGAGTTTTGCGGCTTGCATTCACTGATTGAGAGGACGTTAGCTACATAATAAGCGGCTATTTGTCTAAGGTATAATAAAAGGAAAAGCACCCGACCCAATTCCATTATAATAAACCTTGCGTTCCTTGCACAAATACAAAACAAGCATATCACTGTCTACATAGTAGACACCTATTTCATTATTCAACTTCCATCCCATTTTCTCCATTAATCCATTAGGTAAGATTATTGATGTAGAAAACCCAAAAAACGATACTTTGCCTTGATGTGGTGTCGATTGGTTGTTTGATGTCTGCAATATAACAATCTTACCCATAGGTAACAATGTTACAATTGCGCCATCTTCTAACCCCATTTTTTCTCTTAAATCGCTGTGCAAACCTATCTCGTTTTGCTTGTCAATCTTGCTTGACCCGTATTTCTCCATAAAAAAACCACCTTTCTTGCCCTGTTTGTTAAGCCTGAAAGATTTGCTTGACAAATAGAC
>Ga0123352_10017331_pt1 | contig 11485 bp, 6 predicted proteins | sample TergutLab28metaG_FD_89700 | JGI IMG/M metagenome (GOLD analysis project Ga0123352, IMG submission 89700) | Labiotermes labralis P1 segment gut microbial communities from Petit-Saut dam, French Guiana - Lab288 P1 | ecosystem: Host-associated > Arthropoda: Insects > Digestive system > Gut ...
AGGTAACGGGGGAATGGAGGAGACTGCATAACGAGGAGCTGAATGATTTGTACTCCTCACCCAATATTGTGCGGGTGATAAAATCGAGAAGAATGAGATGGGCTGGGCATGTGGCGCGTATGGATGAGGAGAGGGGAGTGTATAGGTTCTTGGTGGGGAAACCGGAGGGAAAGAACCACTGGGGAGACCGAGGCGTAGATGGGTGGATAATATTAGGATGGATCTCCAGGAGGTGGGATGTGGGTATATGGACTGGATTGGGTTGGCCCTGGATAGGGACAGGTGGCGGACGCTTGTGAGTGCGGTAATGAACCTTCGAGTTCCGTGAAATGCGGGGAATTTCGTGACTAGCTGAAAAACCAGTTAGCTTCTCAAGAAGGACTCTGCACTATGGAGTAAGTAAGTAAGTAAGTAAGTAAGTAAGTAGTAGAAACAGAATATTCTGCGCGTTACGTTTTCAGTTGCTGTCGTAACATTGCGAAAAGCGACTGTTAGCTTCTTCATAACTGTGTGTCCGTCCGTCCATCCGCCTGCCCGTCCGCATGGAACAACTGGTATCCCACTGGACGGATTTTCATGAAACTTGATATTTCGAAAATCGCCTGAAAAATCAAGTTTCATTACAGTATGACAAAAATAACGGGCACTTTGCATGAAGACCTGTGTAAAATTAGTGATATGTCGCTGAGTTATTGTTAGAATGAGAAATGTTTCAGACAAAAGCTGTAGAGAAAATCAAAACGCAATTTTGTGTTTAATAACTTTTTTCCCCGAAAATCATGCCGTTTCTGAGATAACATGGAAAAATATAGTAGAGCCAGGCAGGCCAAAGATGACAGTGTAATACGGCGCGTGCTTTTGCATGCTGGATAACTAAGGTTACGGTCGTACACTCGGAATGTGTAATACGTATTGCTTTTCCACGTCAACAATGCTTACGCGAACGCGCCTCAATGAACGTTTATACGTACCGTACATTCCTTTTGTTGTTATACTGTTATGTAATACTAATATTACCTATAGAAACGTGCGAGAAGGTAACGTGACGCACCTTAATTCAGTGCAGACGTTAATAACGCTGGCGGTTGTTTATCTTCATGGCTGGTGCTGCATTTGGCGGAGAGGTGCGTTATCATGAGACACTGTCGTTTGGGGCTTGAAGTGTACCCAGGAAGTTAAAAAATTCATTCCCATCTCACAGAACACCCGAATCTCTGTTACAAAAAATCATCGCTGATAGTGTGTCATCAGCTGCAAGTGGGAGGGTGCTCTCTCATGCAAAACGTTCGCACATTTTGTTCAACCTGAAGGCTCAGTACTGTTCGAAAGAAAGAACCACCCCTTGTTGCTGTTCTGAGGCCCTTGAAACCGATCCGCACCTTCTGTGGGAACCATATTACGTCTGTGCTCCGATTTGCGCCACGTCATACCTTAAGTTTCTGTACCATTGGTGCCACGCGCGCCGCATCTCATGCCCAGTAATTTGGTCACATTCTGAGAGGAGTACCAGTCATGAAGTTTCGGAACTTTCGACTTTCTCCAGTCTTTTGATATTTCTTCTCTCTTACATCCTCATCACCCTGTGTTGTGACGCACTCAGTCTGTTTCTGTCCTGTTATGAGAGACCAAGTTTCACACCCGTACACAACTGCAGCAACAATTATAATTAAATTAAAAAATTTTTTTTGTGTTCAGGTAGCTGATGAGTGTACTAAAGATTCCTAACCACTTCGCAGCAAGGAAACCTCAACCGTAAACTGCCCATAATTCTTCCTGAATCCAGTTTCGATTATAAGTGTCGTATTTGAACTTGGCCGCGTTTTGAAAGGATCTGTTAACTGCCGTTGGGTTGTGATTTTTTCTGCAGACCTCTGAGTGTAGTGAAATACGAGCTGTGTTGTACAATACATGTCGTCTCAATCTGCGCTGTTACGTGATACGGCCTCTTAGCCGTGCTGTGTATGATTCGTACAGACAGGAAGGTCGTTAGCGGGAGTGGTAAATGTGTTAGGTGAACAAAGAATATTTATTTGGAATACTTTTGCACAGTACGTACGAGACCTGATCAAAAAGTATGCGAACTGAGTTCATTTCTGTAGTACTTTAAATCATACTGCGACGGGACATGTTCTTGCATGTTCTGATTCAGCGAGACCACATTGAAACCATTCAGTCTGACGCAGATATCTCGAGTAATCAGTAGGGTTTGTGTCAGGCCTCGTGTCTTCGATGGCCAGGAGTATGGAACTGTGCGTAACAGCGTCCAGTTTTGCTCAAAACTAGAGGAAGCGGGAACCGAACTTACGAAATAATTAAGAGAATGCCATGATACGCACGCACACTTTTGAGTTGTTCCGCCGCTTTAAATATAATAATAATAATAATAATAATAAGTACCATGAATAGTAACAACAGAATAACTGCAACACTGTATTCCCTAGGGACATAGTTTGTCTCAGGAATATAAGTATAAATACCCTGCATAAAGGAGATGATGATGATGATGATAATAATAGTACATTTAACTGCAAGTGGGCTGTCCGCCGGTGGCAGTGATTATAATGCATGTACATAAATGTGAAATAAGGATCTAAGAAATTTAAGTCAGGAGATCTACATGAGAAGCGTGCAGTAGCAACTTGGAGTCTTGCGAACCATCTCAGCATTCGCTTATAGACACAGGGAAATCAAGAAAAACGTGTGCCGATGGCCGGTCGCAGGACCTTCCGGATACTGACTTCTAGCCAGCAATCCGGCATCAAAAGTATGTAAGACAGCAATACGCGGACAGTGAAACAATAACATGAGGTAACAAAGATACACACAAGATAATAACACAATACACAAAAGACCAACTACGGTTAACAGCAATGCACATAGGAAAAGCAACACAAGGGGAAGAAAGTACTGCACCTAGTTTCTAATATTTTTACTCCACAGGTATAGCACACCAATTTTAACAGGACCTGCACTTCACCACCCGTAAATACCCTTCACGGTACGTCCCTATTTACCCCCCTTCACTGCACTAACCATCACTTCACTACACTTTTAGTTAATTTTCAACACACATTTCCTTCAGTTCACCACATTAATCACTTTCCTAACCCACTTTCTAAAAGCATTTGGTTTACAGGGGAGAGTCCCTAAAATTTCTGCAGGTACCGGTTCCAAAGTCGGATGGTCCTGTTCACAAAGGAGTATTTCCCGATATCCGTCCTTTGCCTCCTGTTTCTGATTTTCCGTTCATGATCAACCCTGCTGAGATAGTTGTGCCGTTGTAATCTGTCACCTATAGCCTTCCATGGGCTCATCCGCAGAAAGTGACAAGCGTTTTGGACGGCCTTTATCGATTAGAAATAATGAAGCGATAACCAAAGTGCGTGAGTAGGTGACAGCAGATCGAAGACTGGCCTGTAGGAAATAGGAATGTCTTGTCACTCGTGCCAGGCAGTTTGAACTTGACTTTTGCATGAGCCTTGTGTCAACCAATTCTTGTCCCAGGGCGTCGGCGCACTTGGCTCAACTTGGCAGCTGTTTTTAGCCAAACACCACATTGCGTCAGTTCGTCGGTCTTCATACACCCCAGACATGGCCCCGTGTGACTTTGCCTCTTCTTCAAATTAAGAACACCTTGTAGTGTAAACCGTTTTAACATGTGGATGCGATCAAACATAACACGACGCAGCGCGTTTTAGAGATCCTCAAAACAGCATGCGAGGCGCTTACAGCAGTGAAACAGCCGCCGGTGTAGCGGAAAGGGTCTGCTGCAAATGGGATTTGTCCGCGATCAAGGTAAATTTGGTATTGTTGGTTTGACATCATCATCATCATCATCATCATCATCATCAGTCCGAATTTGATAGGCCTCGTTTGCATTTTGCAAAGAAAATGTCGCCGAAATTTTTGTAAAAAATTTCCCGCGTTAACAGTGCCGTGTAAAAGAACAGTGCACAGAAAGGTGGAAGATTATGTGTGTTTGTTTGTGTGACGGACGGTTTGCGTAAGAAGGTAAACAGCCAGAATGTCAGTATGGTGGTGTTATTATAAAGCCCCATCGTCTGCGTGAAGTTTCCTTTACATATGTTAAGTTGCAGTGAGTGCGCGCAAAATCATAGGGGCCCGCCGTCGTACGAAGAAACAGATGTCGACCGTTACGTTAAGTTGACCCTGACATCATTATTAAGGGAATTATCAGAAAAAGAGTAAAGTACAAACACTGCACATTCTTCGGAAGAATTGAGAGGCAGCATTTACAGAGGAATGGTCCTTGTTTCAAGAAGAGCCGTGTCTTATGTCTAGGATTAATTGCTGAAAGTGCGAGGCCTGGTCAGACGCTGGAGATCGGCATTTCGGAACTCCTGTGTGAAATGACGAGCCGCACACTGTCCGTGTCCGGCGGATGTAGGCTTCGTATGCGGTGGGGCTGCGACAGCTGCCGTGCTTAGGCCAAAGATGACTGGTGAGAGGCCCGCACATTCAGTTTCTTGAGACGTGACAACCGTACGGAACTGGACAACGTACGGAGTTTCTGAATTGGTACAGTGGATGGGGCATGCAGTCACCAATGTGATCAAGTGTTAGTGAGGCAGATGGAGAAGTTTAGCTTCAGCGTGCATGAGACTTGTCGGTGCTAGACAGCTGACGTTGCAGACAAAATGGTCTGAAAGTACGAAATGTAAATATGATTATCGTCATAATGACGACGACTGCAGGTTCTGAAATATGAAGAAATATCGCCGGCTTAATGCAAAAAGTGGCTAAGTGGAAATTGATATGAGACAGCAAGAGTGGACAAGATGTCCTCGCTGTCGCCACGCTTTGCAAACTGCTGTTAAATAATCGAGGCCGTTTTACGAAGTGCACAATGAAGGAGCACATGGCTCTGGCCGTCTTCATGATCGGTCTGTCATAAATATGAAGGCAGCCAGTGGTGTTTGCGAGGACGTTTGTGCCCGCCCGTCTTAAACAGCGTCACCATAAGATCGTAATGTTGATGTCCCTGAATGTTGCAGTTGACGCCTAGTAGTCTGGTGGGACAGTATTAAGATTGGGACAGCAGATGCTGCATAAGCGGTGGGATATCTTCACCAGACTGCATGGCATCAAGGTACTGGGTAGCCCAAAGTCCCACGTATTTAAAGACGTATGAAGGCCCTTTGAATTCAGGTGACAGGACGCGCCTTGTCTCACGTCATGTGACGCAGACTGAGGATCAGGGATCTTTTGGTTGGCGTACGCCAATTGCTATCGGCCGAGTTGTTCCTGCAGTGGTCATGGCGCGGGGGGTGGGGGATGTATGAAGTGCTTTGTCAGTGATAAAGTCCATAAAACATTGCAGTAACGTGGCCATCAGACGCTTACGCACTGCATTGCAGCCACGTAGATTTGTGTTTCAGTGGTCTGCACTGTTGGTAAGGCCAGAGCTCTACACCTTGCTCTTCGGTTGTGCGTGTACTTTGTAGACCGCCAAAGTGACAAAATGAAACTTTTCTTATTTATAATTAAGCATTCATTTGCTAGCTCGCAGTAACACACACCGTCTCCATTAGAAAGATCTGCCGGTTAATGCTGTTTAGCCAAGTGATCTCTGTTTATTTGTGATAAGCATACCAAACACATAAATGCACTATGCGAACAAAATTGAGACATTTTTAATTGTTACAGCATGTGGTGCATATTGTAACCACAGTGTTGTGAAGGTTTAAATGAAATTTGAAGTTTGCACTTTTCGAAAGGGAGATCCTGCGATGCTACGAAGTTTCCTGCTGCATTTTCACCCGGCACAATGAGCTTCGCTGAAAGTCGCGGTTGGGTTGTTAGCGCTCTTGTTCTGTGTGGTAAGTACGGGTTGAGATGACAACCGGGAAACCAGCTGCATTGACTGAGGTGCCTCAACGGAGACGCTGCGGTAGTTCTTCGTAACAGGCGTCAGTCATACTTTATGCGTGAGGCAGACACTGCACGCGCATGCAGGCAGTTACGTTACCCCAGTATCAGTTAACCTTTTGACGCCTAATGTCAACTATAATGGTCGTACCGCACCGCTAACCTCTAAAGTTGCATTTTATATATTTATTCAACAAATATAGGTACTGAATATTTTAAACATGATATATGCTCTCCGTTTTTATCTCTTCAAAATGCAGTTTGTTTCATAATTCTAACATATTTGGTTCCTCTATTATTCACATTTTATATACAGGGTGTGCTAAAATTAAAAAAATGATTCCGGCGCCAAAAGGTTAATGCACACGTAATAATTCGGCGGCAAGGAACAGTACCGCTCCGGGTGCTGAACGTGTCTGGCATTTCGGAATAGATGCAAGAAACTGGGGCGGATCTGCGGCAGCCAAGTTTGCAGTGACGCAGCTGTGTGCCGGTAATTAGTGGTTTAAGAACTGCAAGGACTGTTCCTGTGTGTAGGTTAATTTTGGGAGAGGGCGTCAAGTTGTAATACGGTAATTAAAAGCTTTCCCGTACATGTACGGGCCGGACGGTCGAATCTCGATGGGGGCGAGACTGTACGCATCCGTCCAGATAGCCACCTGGACAATGGGTACCGGGTCTTTCCCGGGGGTAAAGCGGCCGGGGCGTGGCATTGACCACCCACCTGCCACGTAGATTAGAGAAAGAGTACAGCCATACCTCTACTCTCCGCCTGCGCCTTCGCGGCCTGTTCCAGCGTGAACTACCTTTGCCGTGTATGTAACATGAAGGCACGTTTATGGACGCATCTGCGTATGACGTTCCGAGTGTCTGTCTGTGCCAGTTCGTCACTTACCGTTGTCAAATCGCAAGCCCAAGATAGTTCCCACACGGTCGAAGTATTCTTACTTTATCTTCTACGAAAAAAATTCTAACAAATGTTGCATATTTCTAGGAGGTGGATTACCATTCATCATTTCAGAACCGGAAGTTTCACGGGGCCAGTGTCGCTCTTACTTGACAAGTTCTCGCGCCGTCTTCACATTATTGATTGTACGGAATCGAAAGCTGTGATGTTCAGGTGGCCGCGAATGGCATGATGTTCATACGAAGTTTCGTGGAAATCGGTCAGTTAAAAGTAAAAATTGGGAAGATCCACAGACAGACAGACAGACAGCATAGTGGTCAGGTAGGTTGCGTCTTTCCCTGGGAGGAAAGTGGATTAAAGCCGAGCTCAGATCTAGTGTACGCAGTAACTGCTTATCCACAGACGTTACAGTCGCCCACGGTTTTGTGTGTAATTTTATAGTATTTTCTTTTCACTCCATTTATAGTGGTTGGAAACCCCGTCTGGTAATGTGGTTTGTACAAGTTTTGAGCCCTTGCCCACTTATTCTTTATAAGTGCAGACATTCCGATTACGTTAATGGGGGTGGAATTCTGTTGAGCTGGGTGTTTTGTTATTTTAGGTTTGTGATAAATAGTTCTTACTTAGTGCTTGGCTGTGTTTAGTTCATTTCTATTCTCTTGTCTGCATGCGTGTCTTTACTGTGTTAGCACGCGCATGCGCATACAGCCACGTTAGAAATCGAGTCCTTGTGCCCCGTGTGTGTAACACCCTTTGACGTTCAGCGCAAACTGTATGTATGTTTGTGTGCGTGTGTGCGTGCGCGCGCGCGCGTTTTTTTTTACGTACAACAGCTGTTCGGACGTCGGGCGCTACGTGACTTCAGCACGGAAATGCGTTCAGTTGGCGTTAGGAAGGGCACATTTAAATGAGCAGGAAATAAACTTCATCTAGGCCACATGGGGCAGACCTTTATTCGCCTAGTGGACAATTAAACACTTTATTCGAAATTGCGAGGTTGTTGGCCACAGCCACGTACCAGGAAGTAGCTAAATTGATCGCTAACTCGGAATTACAGACTGGAACGCGAATTTGTTGTACCTGATCCCACCGATGCTTTGCGTGCGTCTGTCTTATTAAAATTATGTTGAGGGTATTTTTATTGAACACAGTTTACTGTCGTTCTGTAAGCTGAAGAATTTTATTCTGTACGTATAATTAATGGATTAAAAGTGATGATCCAAAAGGCATATTTGTAAATATAAATAAATATATCTATAAATATAAAAATAAATATATATATGTTGCGGGTTCGATTCCTGATGAGGTTAGCGTCTAACAGAAGTGAGTACCAGAGGGGTGAAGGCGGCCGGTTCGTAGGGCTGACAAATTTCGTGCGCCGATTGTCTGGAAGTCTGGGAGCCTGAACCTCCTGGAACCCTCGGGGCCTGTCCAGGTCAGTATAGGGATTGGCTATGTTATATATAGGGTTGTTCAAAATAGAACTGAACACTTTACCGTGTGCCATACACGTGACATCTTGCACGCAACCGGAAGGAATGAAGGAAGGCATCCTGGCTGCCCTTTCGAGCATCGACGATGATTGAGATTAAGAGAAACCTGTGAGAATTCCGTTACAAATTGGTTTAGACTGCATGTTGATATGATATGATACTTGGTTACTGAGTGGTGCGTTGTTGAAAGTGTTCTGTTCTTTTTGAATTACCGAGTCGTGTGTATACATATACGTGTGTGTATATATATATATATATATATATATATATATATATATACACACACATACACACACGTATGTATGTATGTATGCACACGAATGATGGTGTCGTGGAAAGTTATCAATTGACATTTGTAGCGTAATAGCGATTAGTAGGCCATCGAACTGGGTGCTTCATACTGGCACACTTATGAACTGCTAACATGTGATAACAGTTTCTGCACAGTGTGTAGGCTTGTCTTCGCTGAAACGCCGAAAACTGTAAGTTCCCATTAATGATAAAACTCATTTTTCTGAAACCCTGCTAACACGTGCTGACTGACTTCACTCTTGAAACCAACAATAGTTATGAAACTTCTCATGTATTGTATATTGCTTGAATAACCCATGAGGCGGTGCGAGAAGCAGGCCTATGGGCTGTATTTGCTGACATAAACGCGGACGTTATTTGGAGCATGCTGTCAGTGTCGTCAGTGCTGTGAGTATTGTGAGTGCTCTCAGTGCTGACAGTGCCGCCAGCGCTGTAACCGTGTTAGCCACACACGAAAAGGGTTAATTTGCCGAACTGAAAATATTCGTGAACGCATTACGTCATCACATGTAAGAACCGAACGTGGGTCGCGAGTGTGGCGATAAAGAGAAACTGCGGAAATGAAGTTGCTTGGAAACGTAGCCTGATGTTCGTTAGAAGAGCTGATTAAGAGCGCAGAGGAGAGAGAACGTCGATTCGTAACTGAAATAATAGCGCTATGAACTGTACGGTAACTGCACACGCCACGTGACGTGGTGTACCCTGACAACGAACCGTATGTGTCAAGCGGTAGTACCCACAGGACGCCATGTAGGGCGGGGAGGGGGGGGGGACAGTAGAGGTGCTCGGAATGGGATCGAACGGACACGAAGGCTCAACCCGTGACGTCTACGAGCTGCTGGAACTTTCGGAAGAAGCTCGTTCATAGATAGACCGTCTTCTGATTGACCTACCTCCATGTCTGTTTTTGTTGGGTTTGTAATGAACTGCAAGTGCCGGGCCTGCCATAACGCCGGTTATACCGTTTAGGCGCTTCTGCATCCTGCGGATCGCTTGCAAAGCAGCTGTGACCCTCCGTACGTACGAAACGGTGAATGGATTTTCTTGAAATTTTAAAGTTGGAAGCTTCGTTAGAATTTGTCGGCTCATTTCGTTTTTGTTTAAATGGGACAGCTGTAACTGCCACTTCACAGGTCTGCGTCCGCTGTAGGGTGCAGTTGTATCGAAACTGGGAGGAAAAAAAAGAGAAAACAAGAAGAAAAGAACAGATATTATATTCCGTACGCTTGTGTTCGAAATGGTGTGCTTTTAGAGGTGGATAAGCAAAGTGGATGATGTGTGTACGTTTAGATTACCGACTGCTCTCATTGTCGGTAACTCGACGAAGTCTGCGTGCATGTAAATGTACATTTATTTTAAACGTAACTGAATGTGGTGCTGCGAACGTTTTAGTAGTTCAAATTTAAACGTTCGCTCTTCCGAGACACACAGAGATCGAACGCGCCAGAAGCGTTGTGCCGTTTGCGCGTGTTACCTTGTCCTTGCCAACACTCAGTTGTGCAATTAAGCGAATAAAATGCAGCCAGCTGCTTTTTAGGTAAAGTTGTCCATTTCCACGCAGTAAAGACGTATAGGGGAGCAGAGATAAGCTCCACTCATTCTTAATACAGGCCCCGGTCGCTTTGCCCCCGCACAAGAACCCCCGTATCCGTTGAATTGGACGCTGTGTGGGCCAAAGCAGGCATAGGCATTTCGGAGAAGAAAGTCTCGTTTCTCTGTGTCTTCTTCTCAAATGTTGTGTTGTGTGATTTGTCCCCCGACACTTGTAGAAGTTTTCATTTACGTTGCTTGAATTTTTCGAACTTTTTTTTTTGCGTGACGTTTCACTTATAAACTAGAAGGAACTGGTAGCAACTGTAAGCTTTCCACCTTACGTCGTTCCGCACTGGCCATTGTATATCTGGTGCGTGTGTGCTGGTGTCACAGGGCGAGCAGCGCTTTAAATAGTTAAAGTCTGACATGTATAATTCGATCTCAAAAATTTGTTTTGCACCGATTTTCATGTTTTCCCTTAAAAATGTCAGTTTTGATTTGTTAGTGACGGTTTCACATTGAACAGTTCACCACAAATTAAAAAGCTTCCAACGCGGATCATGTCCCTCCCGCTCGGGAGCTGCTGCTTGTTTTCTGTCATAAAACGAACAAAATGTGTGTAATGATACAGTACTGTCTGCTGCGTGTTTCGGCTGTCGACTGCCTTCTTCAGGGAGTAACACCAAATTTAAAATTCAATAAAATGTGGTAAATTGTAGTGATAAAATACATTATGTGTCATAGTAACATCCCAGCCCTAGTACGGTGTGAAATACACGAAGATGTTTTGTATTCAGTTCGAATCCCTAATACTTGAACAGTGTTATGGGTTTGAGTGTTCCACATTAACATTTAGTGCGTATTGCTGTAATTGTACTGAATGGCAATAACGCATTGACAGATACACCGTATCGTTGTGATGGCGAAGTTTTCTTTGTGCGGTACGTTGGTGTGTGCGTGGTTAGAGTTTCAGTTGTTAGACAAATTGCTGTGTATTTCTCACTGACATATGAACATCTCGTGATTTTACTCAGTCCGTAACGGATTTTGTCCGTTTGTAACGTGGTGTAGTGTACATTGCAGGGACCACAGTACTGCTTTGTATTGGTGCTTCAGTGCGCGCAGTGAATACTGCAACATTACAACGTTACAGTGTGCTTTATCACCACAGGTGTATCATATTTTATCAGGTTTTAAATACTGGTGTTGCTCCTTGAAGATGGCGGTCGATCGTCGAAACACGTAGAAGAAAAATTGTAGGCGATGTCGGTGGGGGGGGGGGGGGGGAAATTCCCCCCCAACCCACACTGGCCCAGGGAACCCCCCACCCCCGGGAACAGCGCGTCCCGGG
>Ga0123352_10017332_pt1 | contig 11485 bp, 14 predicted proteins | sample TergutLab28metaG_FD_89700 | JGI IMG/M metagenome (GOLD analysis project Ga0123352, IMG submission 89700) | Labiotermes labralis P1 segment gut microbial communities from Petit-Saut dam, French Guiana - Lab288 P1 | ecosystem: Host-associated > Arthropoda: Insects > Digestive system > Gut ...
CCGCTTTTTTCCCGTCTTGTTTTTGTGGTTGTGGTCTGGGGGGGGGGGGGGTGGGGTGGGGGTGGGGCGTGGATTTCGTAAGACTCCGCGATCATCGAACCTTATTTTTCCCGTACGCAGTTTGCACAAGGCGGTTGTGCCAGACACGCCGTGGTCACTTCCAGTGACAACCGCTTTGGACGAGGGATAATTTTATGTGATCAATGAAAACATGTTATTATTTTGGCTTAAGTCATAATGACGTATTATTACACATTAAAACATTAAAACGCTCCGACATGTTTCGGTCCTAGGACCATCATCAGGGGGCCATATCGTCCTTACTAAAGTCACACTTTAGCAAGGATGATATGGCCCCCTGATGATGGTCCTAGGACCGAAACATGTCGGAGCGTTTTAATGTTTTAATGTGTAAATTTTATAAATATTTTATATATGTGCAGTAGTTGGTATAATAATTAAGTACCTAGTCCACAATGGTTTTCTGTCCAATCCTTTCGAATTCATTATTCACTGATTCTGTCATGGAATGCTGTGCAATTGAAGGCAATGGAAGCGTCCCTAAAAATCCAAGAATCAGTAGATATATCTGGGGTCCCCAAGCGGTTTTTTGTGTCCTAATTAAAATAGTTCTTACCTCTTCCTTGTCCCGGGGGTAAAGCGGCCGGGGCGTGGCTTTTGACCACCCACCCCCATCTAGCGCCGAAGTTAAGGAAAGCATAAAGCTATACCTCTACTCCCCCTATGGGTCTTACTTTACCGTACTTTTAATTACCTCTTCCTTGAGTACTGCTTGTCTCAGCAAATGTCATATTCTGTTTTATCACCATAATGTCAAGGCTACTCTGCTTTCCTTTACGCCAGTGTTTGTCAACTGTGGGTCGCGACCCAAACTCGCGTTTGAGTCCTGAGAAGGTCACTAAACGTATCAAGAAACCTGCTTATTATTACACGCCCAGGACAGAATAGTCAGTATAGTGACTCGCTACAGGCTGGACGGTCTGGGGTTCGAACCCCGGTGGAGGCGAGATTTTTCCGGACACATCCAGGCCAGCCCGGACACCCATCCAACCTACAGTACAAAGGGTACCGGTTCTCTTTTTCAGGGTTAAAGTGCAGTGCCTGGCACTGACCATCCACCCCCTTCTAGCGCCCCTCTCTCGCCTTTGCATGTAACGGGCCACCATTTATGTTTATCTTTACTTATTACAAAATGGCACTATTTGGTAAGTATGTTAGAAGCAGTATTCCTAGGTGCATTTGCAAAATTACAAAAAGCCTTAATACTCCGCTATACGTACCTGTCCTACCTTGTTTAGAGGGGTAATCACTTGTAGAGTCATTGTAACAATGGAGATTTCACTGTCATATTGTAAAGACGAGAAACACGTTTGAATACCACGATTGCCAGCCTCTAAAACGAAAATTATTGTGTCAGCCCAACAAATGTTCATATTTCGCCAAAGTTATCTTGCGGTTGGCAAAATTTTATTGTTTAAGGACAACCTCGCAAAACACGAAAAAAATTCAAATTTACAGGATCATGAGATCAGAAGAATCACAGCGGTAAACTCAGGCTCATGTAGCAGTACGTAAACGCGCGTATGTTTAGCTTCATTTCACGAAATCATTAAAACATATTCTTTATACTGATTTGTGTGTTTTTTTTACACCTATTTTCATTTCCAACTCCTGCAGTCGCGAGACAGCTGCTGGCCTAAGGAGCGTCGCGGCTCGAAGAAGACAAGACACTGCCTTGTACAGTGTTCTCAAACTGCGCGCGTTTCCAAGCAATACTGCCTTAGCTAACACTGTGATGTCATTGTGCAACCGTGATTGGTTCGCCCGCAATCATGCGAGTCGTTCCATTGGTTGATTTAAATAGGACCCGTTCTGAGGGCACGGGTATCCTGGTGGGGGTCAAGTCTTGATTGTATTGGTATGGCTGTGAGAGGGAGTGAGACAGTATTATTGCCTCACGCCGGGTTTGGTGGGGAAGAGTGCTGCACCGCTCGGGGAAGAGAAGGGGGAAATGGATGACGTTGTAGGGACGCCATGTACATCGGGAGCAGTTCGCAGGAAAGAGGAGTTGTGTGTGGTTGTGTCGTTAGCGAACGTGTGCTCGCGTGTGTTCCACCAACGTCGAAAGTTGTTATTATCAATATTCACTTATATCCTATGATGACGTTTGTATGGAAGTGACATTCAAGCCACAGAAACAATTGTGAGATAGGGAGTAAGGTGAATAACAAGCAGACATTGCTTTTCAGGTTGTGTGTGGCATTGAACAAGTTCTAGCAGTGTTGGGAAAAGGGCTGTTTGGAGTTCGATACGGATAATTTGTTAAACTATGACTGCTCGTATATTCACCCCAGTTATGTCTGAGATGCAGAGGATGCTGCGTGGAGCTGGTGGGAGTGGCGGTGTAGTTTTCCCAGAGAGCGTGGGTCAGTCCCCAGCTGCATTTGCGTCACTGCACAGACCGGACGGTTCTGCAGTTGCCAGGGTGAGAAGAGTTTTGTTCGGACCTGTAGATCACGAAGATACACGTCGGTTTGTTGACAGAGAACTGGCGTCACAGACGGAACGTGACAGTGAGCGCTGGGGGTTTGATTTTGTGCTGGAGAGAGAACGAACTAGCGGCCCAGGAACCACGCGATATATCTGGCAGAGGGTGACATCAGATGAGAATATACCAGAACCATACGCCCTCAGAGGGATGCAGTATCTGGGCAAGCATGCTGTCGGTAGTGATGACGATCCGAAACCGGCAACTACGGCACAGGAGGCGGTGGCTGCGACATCAGCAGCAGCAGGAACAGTAACAGCAACAAACATCAAGCAGACTGTCATCTCGGGTAAGACAGATTTTGTTACGTTGAGTTTCGATAGGTTCTGATTAAGGGTGAAGTTTCACATGTGACTTACTAGCATTTTTTTTTGGTATCGTCATCCCGTTGTGTTTTTGTTAATGTTTCATGTTACAGCCAGTGCAAACAACTTTCAGAACATTGGTCTGTCATCTACCACATGTTTCGGCCGTGTTTGGCGATCATCAGGTTGATTTTACAATACTATACATTGGTATTCTTTTCATGTACTTTATTGTAAAATATATCTGATGGCCAGAAACGTCCGAAACATGCAGTAGATGATAGTTGAATGTATAATGTTCCAAAAGTTGTGTTCGCACTGACGATAAATACGGATATTGACTATTATCGCTTTAAAGCAGAGTGGTAACTACAGTATATGTACCACTTTATTTATTTGAATAGTGGTTTTAATAGAGAATTTTCCATGTGGGGATAGAAACTGAATTTTTATATATGATGCGGAGAACTGCGCATTTTGGAACGGGAACGAATAATGGTCGTGAAGAGTGTAAATGTGTTTTTATCCAATATTACGGGACTGGTGTAAACACTTCGTGGTTTAGTGGATCATTTAATTGTAGGTGAATTCGCTTATTTAAAAGGCACATTCCTCAATTTGAGAATAGTTATTTTGCCTTGAAGCTGGAGGCAGTGTATGCCTCCTAAACCTCTGCAGCTACCTTTTGGACTTTACGTTGACGTGATGTAAAAGAATGCAGTTACTTACAAAGTCGTCATTTAATAGAAGTGGTAACTTTGCTGGTACTGCTGTTTGAAGCCTTTAATGCATGTAAATACTAAGCATGTCTGTTCCTGTCACACAGAAAGCACTGTATCTCTGTTTTAAGGGTCAAGAGTTAGCGTTATTTAGGGAAATAATACAAATTTATTGTGAAGCATTAAATATATTGTGTGGCCAGTGTGAAGTTCATAGTGATAAGCATGTGGTTCGTACTATCACTCTGCATATAAGTTACATTTGAATTCTGAAGCTTTCTGTTCCCTAATTGCAGAATTCAGCGTGTTTGTACGTACAGTAGATTCAGTTGTGCCCTGTGATTGGGCGTGTTCGCTCGCCTTTAGTGACCATATGGCAGCGGCGTCACTCTTTACCATGTAACATCCACCCACATAGCACAGCTTGATGTTACTATTGCGATAATTTTACAGGAAGAGAATGTTTGCCTTTCCGCCGCTCGTTGCATTCGGTTGGGCTTAATCTGGTACCGACCTTCTGTGTAAGAACATCAGGAAATCCATACGATCCGAAGAGCTTTTGGCATGTTTTTATCTATGCATAAAATTGCCGTTTTCCTTTACATATTCGTACTTTTTTTTTTTTGAGGCATGGCACCGTTTAAAGATAGCATCGTGTAGAATGTGCCGGCGTGTAGTGCGGTAGTATCGTTGTGGAAGACACTGCTGCCTCCACTTTCATGTAACGTGGAAAACTGTAATTTCGGGACTGAGTCCTGTGGATGTGTTTTACATTCATTTCCCCAGCGTCTAGGGTGGTGAAGCTGGATCCCGAAATATAGCTACCAGACTATGTGACGTAGCATCCTAGAACACAGCTGTCTTCATAACAATGGCCACGAGAACCTAAAAACTTTCAGTGTTAAATATTATTTGAACTTGGGTCTTCTGAGGCGAGACGCCAGAGTCAGATCTGACGCAGGGTTGTGTTTCTACGACTCTGAACATGATCACTTGCAACAAATACGAGTCTTCAGCCCCTAGCAAACAAAGTGCACCCCCGTCTGCGATGTGTGGCTTGGCTTCGTTTTCCTCCCCCACCTTATATTCTCATTTCAGGGTGAGGGGGGGGGGGGCAGGCTGATGTCTGACAGCACTTTGTTGCTAGGCAGCAACACATGGCGAGAATTTCATATTGGAAAACATTTGATTGTGGTTATAGCCGTTTGGAGCTGATCTCAGTGGTAGCGCGGCCTAAGGCGTGGGTCTGCGGCCGCTCGCTTGCTGGGATACGGGTTCGAACCCCGCCGGAGGCACGGATGTTTGTTTCTTATGGATGTGTGTTATCGGGTAGAGGCCTCTTGCGTCGGGCTGATCGCATGTCCAGGGGAGGCCTACCGAGCGCGTGTGTGTGAGCGTGAAGCCAGGATAGTGAGGAGGCAGGCCCACTAGGGTCTGTTGTGCCATGGAGGGGGGGATATGTTTTGGCTTGTAAAAGAGTTATCATACACCAATAATTGGTCCCTTCCATTTACATCGCATGTTTAACGCTTTCAAACCAGGAATTCATCCGAAGTTTAAATATTCAGTTCGTATCTCATTATAAACCCTGTATGTATTCATTTAAAGACAGCCAGATAATACCGTGTGGGGAAATCATTTCACGAAACATTCTCCAGCAACATGCAAAGCTTCTTTTAGTAGGTATTTAGAGTTGCCACTATGCTTTAAAGTAGCAGAAAGGATCGTTCTTCTCACGCTTCGTTTACTTTCACCGGCCAATTATTATTATTATTATTATTTCGTAACTCCCTGTGACTCACCTTTAAACACTTTGCTAATCCAATTTTCGCGAGTTGATATGAAATGTATGTGGCTGAAATTATTTTGCTGTTGCAGAGTTCTGTGCTGCTTTAAATGGCCGGAAAATATAATTTCTTTCACCTATTTTTTCATCTCGGAGCGTGTTTTTGTGTATTCTTATTTAAGCGTGTGAAGCTAATTTCACCGTAAGAAGCGTCAGTTGCTGAGGATGTGTGCAGTGTTCAAGAGATAAACACGAGTGGAATGACCCCTGCAGCGCGGCTGTGTGTATACGTCATAGCGTAGTGACAGTTAACTGCGTCAGACGTGTGTTGTATATTCGGAGCTCCAGGAAACGTGTTAAAATTCCCGTGTTATTTCCGGTACGCGAGGTGCACTGGAAGGGTGTTACACCAGCTGTGGCAGGTTTCAGAATGAAGACATTTTAGGAAGCTGCAATTAACAGATTCAGTGCAGCAGAAGTCCCCTTTGAGAAGCTGACAGTAGCTTAATCCGTTAAAACGCTTTCCACCACTGGACCGTATCCTGGGCTACATGAATTCAGGCTACACCCACACGCCAGCATATTTTCTGAGCTGTACCATCTACGTGCTGTACGACAGAAAAATAGGAGTTAGATGCGCGTTAGAAGGGAGTGTTTTTGTACGCAGCGTCCAGTTCCAGGGCCCATCTCGCCGCCTTCTTAGTGGTACCCGAGAATCCTGTTGTACCCACGTCCACCGACCGTATGCCACTCTGGTATATACAGCCGTTCGGATAGTGCATACGGGTACCGAATCCTGATACAGCAGTCCAAGTAAGGGCATTGGCCGACGTCCCGGGCACCTGATGGGTAGTTGAGACCGACGTGGACTGTGTTAGCAGTTAGAATTAAAGAGAGGGTGATTTGCTGAGGGTCTTCACACCAGCAGACCATCGAGCATTCATTGATTTATTTCTTATAGAAATATTCCTACTGCGGTGTTACTTCGCTGCAAAGCCTGATGTGTAGGTGGATGTTAACATTCTGTTTAACACACATCAGTTTACTGGCTGTGGCATCAGGGAGGAACGCCAGATGCCAAGTGTTAAAAAACACGGTAATTCTTGTTTCAGTTAAAATTTCTAAGCTACGTAATTAATAATTACGTAATACAATTTCTAATAACAACCACCATATACATCACCTCCTACAAGAAGGCTTATCCGGGGTGGGTAAAGGGACCAATATTTGAAGCTGACGACTCACATATGTCTAATATCAAGATTAACATTGCTTGGAGCCGACCTCCACTTTCCCAATTCGTCTACATGACGTGCTGAATTCAGCTCGGACAGCGTTACCTCGTTCCATTTCCATATTAATATTACTGCCCTGTCTTCGTGGAGACCTCAGTCAGTTTTCTCCTTCCACGCCCCCCACTTGAAATTTTGTGTTCGCCACTGATTTCCCTCGTACTCTGCATAAAACATACCGTATAGGGATCCTTCTGTTTCTTCTTGTTTGTTTCTGAAGGAGTGCAGCTTGCTGTGAATAGTTGGAACGCGCTACGCCAGCAGACTGGATCGTCACTGTGTTTCTGGCACGAACAAACTGCATGTAATTCAGTGTATCCGCCTTAGGCGTACTGTTTGTATTGGCTGTTACGGGCGTCCTTGGGAACCGCGCCACTGACTACGTAATTGGCTGACGTCTGTTCTTGTATACAATTTCTCACTAACAGTTTGGCGTACAGTGGTAACTATACGTACCACCCACCTCACTGTTGAGAGCTCGTACGTTTGTTATGCACATTGTATTTGTGTTTTGTATGATGCTCATTATACAGAGCGATGAATTCGCACTAACAGGCCGGCCGCGCTGTAGTGGGGACGCTCTGAGTTTGCATTGACGTACGAATAGTCGTAGTACATTATATAGGTGGATTCCAGGCCTAAAAGCTGTGAGAGGGATTTGTAGAAGTGTCCAGACCCCGACGTTCCGTCTGTACACTTTTGAGATTCCCGTTCCCAGCTAACGACACTCGTATTTAGACGTTAATGTTGCAAAAACTGATATTGTGAACAAGGCCGCCGACAGAGGTTTCGGGCCTCGGTGAATAAATCCCCCCTCCCCCTCCCCACTTCCCCTGCTAGGGTTTACCGGCAAAGAATTTTTACACTAAATCAGAAAGACTGCCTGTCAGTTGCAGAGTGACCTGAGCCTGGTCTTAAACGGTTAATTTCAACAATCGACAGTGATACTACAGAAAGACAAAAACATACAACATAGTTGGCTTCCCCCTCCCCTTTTGTCTCACTGTTTGTGACTCATGTTTCTGTGTAACGTGCTGTTCACAGCTGTGTGCAGTGTGTTTGCTTATTGAGAAAGTTAACTGCCCACATGGCACAGCCGTAGTTGTAAAGGGATTTTATTTGGGTGGGAGGGCTATCAGAAGTAAACGTAGGCGGGCAGATATGTTACTTGTGCAACAAACATTTGTTTTCCACTATCGATATGGTGCATGGCTATGTGGCGGTTGTGACACCAATACACTGCATCTCCATATGTGGTAACAAAATTACTGGGTGTTACGTTCCATACTTCGCAGCTGTTTTGTGTTTCTTCTGCGTAGATATATATATATATAGTAACGCATTTTATTTGTTTATTTATTTTATCAAGGTGTGAGTACAAGTTCGCCATGTAGTGGGTCCCTGTCACCACGGCATGGCACGTCCTCAGGTTGCGGATAGAGGATATGGAGGGTAGCTGCGAATAAATTGAATAAGCAGTCGCGGACTACCGACAAGGGGTGGTCCTCCAGCTTGGGGGTTGGGCGAGGTGCTAACAACCCCTCCCTGTAAAACATTCTTGTTAAGAAACACTCACATGCGGGATGATTCCTCTGGAGACAAAACAGTCCGGAGGTAAACTACTCCCCCACTCGGAAAACATAACGAGGAGCTAAATGATCTGTACTCCTCACCCAATATTGTGCGGGTGATAAAATCGAGAAGAATGAGATGGGCTGGGCATGTGGCGCGTATGGGTGAGGAGAGAGGTGTGTATAGGGTCTTGGTGGAGAAACCGGAGGGAAAGAGACCACTGGAGAGACATAGGCGTAGATGGGTGGATAATATTAGGATGGGTCTCCAGGAGGTAGAATGTGGGTATATGGGCTGGATTGGGCTGGCCCAGGATAGGTACAGGTGGCGGACGCTTGTGAGTGAGGTAATGAACCTTCGGGTTCCTTGAATTGCGGGGAATTTCTTGACTAGCTGCAAACCAGTTAGCTTCTGAAGAAGGACTCTGCACCATGGAGTAAGTAAGTAAGTGAGCGAGTACAAGTTCGGTGTACGTATTCGACATCATACAGTTTAGCAATTCCACCTTACTTGTAATTATTGACTTAACAAAAGAAGCACGTATTACGTATGCGTGCGTTCATTATCGTCGTAAAATATGAAACGGAATGTTTACACGGCTGAGGTATATTACTGCACGCCATATCAGGACCTTAAAATCAGGGGTGGTACTGTCGCTATAATCGCACATTTCCGCATTCTCGACGTTACTGGTGATTGCTAAAAATTCGGATGTACTGCTTTTGGTTGGCCGCAAGTGGCGTAACGTTAATGACAAGTTTTGGTAATGGGTCACCTGATTTAAAAGTCTCAAAATGCAGCTGACACACATCACTGCGTAAATTGTCTCCGCCCTGCTGTTACTTTTTCCTTCCCTTCAGATCCAAATATTCCCTTCAACACCCTGTTGTTAGAGCACCCCTTCAGTTTATGTTCTTCCCATAGAGCGCCGGACATTTCTTTGAATTTTGAAATATTATACAGTGTGTCCATGTATTTCCTCCGAGGTTACCTTCCCGGACATGATGCAAGTCTCTGCGCTACCTCAGAACACCTTCCACTACCGCACATTATTCTGCGATAGGACTGCTCCCCCTTCGTGGCTTTTTTTTAATCCATATTACTGCATACGATTATTACGAAGAGGGAATTTTCTCGTGACAGTTTACATGGTACCAGGTTCGACACTAACCTGGCCACAGACTACCGATTCCAAAGGCCTCATCTCCCATCCGTTCTGTTTTAATGCAATGAGGAATTAAATGTCTGCATTATAAATCTTACCTAAGCATGCAAATTAAATTGGGCGTGTCAGATTTAGACGTGTGACGTAGTACTCCCACCCGTCTTTTGGGTACGACTAGCGCTGAGAAATAACCCCGCAGTTCCAACGATCTGGCAGTCGAGGTTGTGTTTACTGTTGCTGCCACGCACGGTTTAATTCACAGTGTCCAACGGACTCTTGAGGCTATCTATTCTGCAATCCAATTTGTCCGAGGGGGGGGGGGTCTCTTTCACCACCGATAAACGACAGGGGCCTGAAGCTGACCATTGGATTAAACACGACAGCCTTATGAATATAATGGAGAATGTAGACCAACACAGTTGATTTGGTATAAAACAAGACTTTTTAAAGTGCTACACGTTTCGACCCGACCAGGTCATCATCAGGCTTATAAAAGTACAGATAAAAGAGGCCAGTAATATATCATAATTATCGTTCCATGGAATGAGGATTAATTCGTTCAGTCACCTTATGATTCCTTGTATTGGGTAGTTTACTGTAATGTAGTACAACCGTTGTTTTGTAAAACTTGATCTGTTTTTGTTGACTGTGGAAGTAGTTTGTACAGACCCTACACAAAAGTGAAGTAAAAAAATTGAAAGCCGGTCCCAGTGGCCGCGCGGTCTAAGGCGTAGGTCTGCGGCCGCTCGCCTGCTGAGATCGTGGGTTCGAATCCCAGAGGGGGCATGGATATTTGTCTGTTGTGAGTGTTGTAAGCTAGAGGTCTCTGCGACGAGCTGATCACTCGTCCAGAGGAGTCCTACCGACTGTGATGCGTCATTGTGTGTGTGTGATCTAGAAACCTCAAGAATGAGGAGGCCATGGCCCGCGCTGGGCCGCAGAGCCACAGGAAAAAAAAAATAAACTGGCAAAGTTATATTGTATAACCTTTTCTTGGTGTTAATTCTTAAATTAATCATCATCATCTCTATTCCGTTTTGCTGCGAACCTGTGCCTTAATAATTTAAAGGATAGGTGGGACTTGCAGTGAATCTTGCTTGGCTTTTACGTTCTCTGATGTGCAGTATTGGAAAGTTATATTTAAGATCTTCGCTGTCTGGGATTTTACGTGGCGTTGATTGGTAGCTATCGACGTTTCGGGGCACTTGAAGGTGGGACCAATAGGTTGTCCCGAATCAACGTCGTGTAACAGCCCAAAAGAGTGGAGATCTCATTTACACCGCTGCGGAAGCCTGAAATCCCTCAAATTATATTTGACATTAAATTACATAATGCTTCTTGTAATTTTTGACACAGTTTCCGCGTCAAGTTTCGCCTTCTCTTGTACTTTGTTTTTCGTAAGAATGGTGTCGAATTGGACGTTCTTATACATCGTTTACATTGTTCTGGCGATATTCATTTGCCAAATTTCGTATTTCGCGCAAGTCAGCGTTAAACGTTGTATTGGACTGTATTCCGTGTGTTTATAATTCATGCAATACAACGGGGTGTGTTCCATTACGACACTTATTGAACGTGGCTCTCACACTTCCACGCAGTCGCTTGTCGAATGTTAACGACTTTGGTATGGATACAACAGCAGCGGCTGAGTCTTCCACTGTAACACACGTACTCCGTCACAGGTCTGCTCAAAGTTTCATAATAAAAGGTCAATATTTTGTCTGACAATTTCTATCAGTTTTCACTCGGAACGTTCCGCATGACCCCAGGCTACGTTGAGCTCGCCGCTATTCCAATATGCCCTCTGTCGAGGCTCACGAGTATTGGTTCGTTATAGTTTAGTTAATACTGGTTTTTTATTTGTCATACGTAAGGAAGATGTTGGAAACTATTTCTCTCAGCGCGCGCGCGCGCGCAATTGCGTTGTCCATCGCCTGGCGAAGTTTTCTTGGCGAAAATTAATACACTGCACCACGGCTGGATTTTTTTTTTTGGGGGGGGGGGGGGGGCCCCCCCCGGGGCGAAGAACCATTACAAACACTTTTCTCTTTTACAACCCCCCCCAAAAAAAAAAAAA
>Ga0123352_10017333_pt1 | contig 11485 bp, 8 predicted proteins | sample TergutLab28metaG_FD_89700 | JGI IMG/M metagenome (GOLD analysis project Ga0123352, IMG submission 89700) | Labiotermes labralis P1 segment gut microbial communities from Petit-Saut dam, French Guiana - Lab288 P1 | ecosystem: Host-associated > Arthropoda: Insects > Digestive system > Gut ...
GATAGATCCGCCTGATGAGTGTCGTTTTGCACCGCGCTGTAATTACTACAGGTCAGAAGCTTGCGACAAGGGCACTCCGCCACTTACAGAAGTCGCTCCCGGTCACTGGGTAGCATGTCACTGTATTGGCAGAGACCGAGATGATCTTCAACTGCAAGTGACATAGAAGCCTTGCTTCAAAATGAATAATTAGCTGAAAGAATACAGGGGTGAACATAACGTTCGCCCCTGTTGTTCGTACATGTAACAAAATGCAGCAATAGCTACATTGCCAGCTCAGTCCGGCGAATCAAATCAGCCTGTCCATTAGGATGTAGTTCAACAAAGTATGATGAGAAGCCCGCAACTCGAACGACAAGATTTTTGTGCTTTTCGGGATTTCTCTGAGCTTCCTTTAGCACCTCCGTGCTAATAACATTGAGCTGGAGCTCCATACCGCCTAGGTCAAAGTAGGTCTTCATAAGTTCGGAAAGCTTACGCCAACCATCTTCGCCCTTGAGCGCGGATGGATGAAACTTTAGGTTCATAAGCGTACCATTAGGAAATTCAACTTGGTTGATGACCGAGACACTGCGGATAACAGCGGTCGGACCATTCTTGTCGTACCCCTGTGGAGCGGCAATGCCATCGGCAAGTGGTTCGCCTGCTTTGCGTCCATCTGGCAAAGCTCCGGTCACTGAACCATAGACAACATTTATAGTGACAGGATACAAACCTGCTGAGTATCGTCCTCTTGGTCCGGTTAATGGATTGACTGCATCAGAAAAGCATTTGGCAGCGAATGCGGCATGTTCATCAACTTTCGGAATTCCATTACCATAGTGTGGAGCTTCGTTCAGAATGTACGAATGCAGATCCTCATAACCTTCCCAGTTATTCATAACCGCATCGTAAAGCTCGCGTGTTGTGCAAATCTTTTTCTGAAAACAACAGTGGTTAATAATATTGAGACTATCAGCGACATTTCCAACACCGACACCGGCATTTCCTGTGGAATTATACTTAGCTCCGCCCCACATTACATCCAGGCCCTTCTCCATGCAACCTTCCATAGTTGCAGATACAAGAGGTTGGGGAAGTATGTTGCGTGCGACATATTCGAAAGAATTGATGTTCATAGTGTGCCATTTTGCAAAATACTCCATCTGCGCTTTGAAAGCCTTGCGCACCTGCTCTATATTAGTCATTTCATAAAGGTAGCCTGTGGAGAGTCCCATCCGCGGATTCGGGCTGCCGGGAGGTGCGGGAACGAATCCATTTAACATAGGGCGCATGGTATAACCGTCATTTATTGCAAGAAGAAGAGCGGCAGCCATGTTCATAAAGCTCTCGGTGCCAACGCCGCCGCAGGCCGGCCACTCAGTTCCGGTACCCGCAGGCTCAACGCATCCAATGAGACAATAATCTCGCGCATCTTCGAGCGAAAGACCGCGGCTGATTAATGATGGGATAATGACTTCATCATTTTCAAATGAGGGAACTCCGCCTGCCAGTTTAGTTGTTTCTATTGCTGCCTCCCAAAGCTCCGCAGGCGTGTTGCTGTGGATACGAAGCGCTTGAGGGGGGTCATGTAAAAGAAGCCTGCCTGAGGATTGCAGCATCATATATGTAACGCCGTTTGTTGCATCCTTGCCATCACGATCAATTCCACCCATGGTCATGAGCTGACCTGATGTGTAACCAGGCGCTGACATTGTGGCACCATAGCTCCAAGGTTTGTTCATCTCTGCTATTTTCAAATAAAACAAATCCATAAGCTCCTGAGCGTATTCAGGAGTTATATGTCCGGCATCTATATCGGCATGATAGAAGTCACCAAGGTACTGATCGACCCGACCGAAGCTCATACCATGCATGTTTGCGTCCAGACAAAGCGCGGTTTGATACATGAACAGGCATTGCAGGGCTTCATGGAAATTGCGAGCGGGGTTTTCAACTGTCCAATTCAGGCATTCCTGCATGGAAAGTAGTTCTGCTTTGCGTTGTGGATTTTTCTCCTTGTTCGCGAGTTCGCCTGCGAGTTTTGCATAACGCTTGGTGAGAATGATTATTCCATCGCAAACTATTGAAACGCTGCGGTAGAAGTTATATTGATCGATAGTCTGACCAGGCAAAGCGCTGTCGATAAGCTCTTTCATTTTTTCTTCTGCTTCAGTCTTGATAGCGGCAAACCCTTTGCGTATTGCGGTATTATACCCGGTGCAGAAATGACCAACCGGTGCAACGCATGAATTTTTGGTACCAAATGGGGTGACAGTGTTACCGGCAATAGGTTTGTATTCATCAAGAATTTGTGCGTCGGCTTTTGCACTCATGCATTCCTTCATCCAGAAGTCAACAGTGGCAAGGATATAGTTCCGATCGTCTTCGGAAAGAATATATGGGTCGATGTCCCTTGTGGTTATAAGGCGATTTTCAACTTCCTCTTTAAGCCAGTGCACCGAGTTTTCCGGATAGAGTGCACATGCACGGAACTTTCCAGACTGTGCTCCTACAATGACGTCACCATCATCGATTCGTATGGCAATGTTTGAAAGTATGTTATGCAAGTTTTTTGCGCGCTTGAGCGTTCCGGTCATATCAGGATTTGCCATATAGAATTCAGTTATCAGCTTATAACGCGATGTGCATATCTCGGGTTGGGTTTCACGGTATCTTTCCCTAAGTTTGCAGACACGGTCAGTGATGGGATTTAGATTGTACATATGAAGCCTCCTCTTTTGTTTTTCTGATATTATATCACAGCATTGTACTTACGTGAAGAAATAAGCTGTGATGTAATAAGAAAATTTGAGTATATAAAGTAATGCATATTACATATGTTTACCTTGTTGTGACAGGGGAAAAATAAGAGATTGTTATTGTGTTTCGAGCGTCATTATGTTAAAGTTGACAAAAAATCAACACTTCAATGCGATGCAAAGTGGCGAAATCGCGATGTAGGCATAGATGCATTGAATACTAATATTTGTGAGGTGGCATCATAATGTATGAGTTAGGTTCAACAACAGACAGAATTTGGAAAATGCGCGAGCGAATCCGTGACAGGGTAATTCGCTGCGACTCAAGCCGTGCGCTCATCATAACTGAGGCAAGCAAGAAATATGAAAATGTTGTTCCGATTATAAAAAGACCGCTGATGTTTAAGGAAATTGCAGAAAAAATTGCTACAGTGGTTGATGATGACGAGATTATCGTAGGCGGCAGGGGTCCACATCTTTTTTCCAGTGTGTCCTATCCGGAATGGGGGCTTCAGGACTGGATTACAGATGCAGTCAGAAGTGGAGACTGGACGATGCGGGAGGATGGACTCTATCACAACGCTGAAACTGATGAAGTTCAGTTAAGCATTAGCGAGGAGGACTGCGTCGCGCTTGAGTCAATCAGGGATTATTGGAAGGACAGGAAAATCGGTACAGTTGCAAATGCATGGTTTCCGGATGGTTATGATGAACTGATCCGTCTTGAATGCACACCATATGGCAAACGAAGCGGAGTGCCATTGCTTGGATTGTCAGCAGGTCATCTTGTTGCAGGTTATCCAAAAATTCTCAAAAAGGGATATAGAGCAATCTGGCAGGAGGCAACAGATTGGCTGGATGAACACCGTGGCAATATGATGGGACATGATATGGATAGGTATATGTTTTACAAATCCGCGCAAATATCGAGTGAAGCCGCCATGATTTTTGTTAAGCGTTATGCCGATGCAGTGGCTGAAAAAGCTTCCCTATGCACTGATCCGGAGCGTAAAGCAGAGCTGGAGTCCATGGCTGATGGTCTTTACAACCTATCTGAAAATCCTGCAAGAAACTTCTGGGAAGCATGTCAGGGTGTTATAATGTACCAATTACTCATAACTCTTGAGACCTCAATACCCTCGCCTTCGTTCGGTAGATTTGACCAGTATACTTGGCCTTATCTTAAAAAAGACCTAGAAGAGGGCAGACTCACTTATGAGCAGGCGCAGGAAATAGTAGATGCATTTTTCCTGAAAGCAAATTGCTTTTATGGAGCTGCGCCGCCGCAGATAGTTACGATCACAGGGGTTGGAAATACATATCAGCACACGACAATCGGAGGGGTTTGTCCGGAAAAAGGAGAGGACGCAACGAATCCCATTACATACATGGTGCTTGAAACTGTAGGGAAGTTAAAGCTTCATGACCCGACTATCTCATTGCGATTTAATAAAAACAGCCCTGACAAGCTCTGGCAATGCGCTATCGTGACCTCAAAGCTGGTTGGCGGGCTGCCACTTTATCAAAATGATGAAGTCATTATACCGACTGTTATGAAGGAGCGCGGATTCTCTATTGAAGATGCGCGAAACTATGCAATAATCGGATGTCAGGAAATTGTTGGAAGCGGATGTGATTTTCCGGCTGGAAACGGCATATTTCCACCTCACTCAACCGTCATGTGGGGTACGATATTCAATATGGCGATCAACAATGGCATTAATCCGCTAAATGGCGAGCAAGCATCGGTTAAGACAGATTACCTATATAACATGACCTCAATAGAGCAGGTTCGAGACGCGGTTGCTGTTCTAGGCACTTATATCAGCAGGATGTTCATATCGATGAATAACTATGCTGAGTATATCAGTTATTATCATCTGACACAACCGATGCTGTCTATTTCTATGGAGGGCTGCATGGAAAAAGGGATGGACTGCACAGCAGGTGGCTGTAAATATAATGGCTACGGAGGCACAGCAACCGGTCTTGCCACCTTGGCTGACTGCATATCCACAATTAAGTACATGTGCTTCGATAACAAAGAGATAAGTACCAAAGAGCTATATGATGCGTGGATGGCTAACTGGGAAGGGTATGAACCTCTTCGTCAAAAAATTCTTAATGAAGTTCCGCACTATGGCAATGCCGATCCGTATGTCGATGAGGAGTTGAAGTGGCTGGTAGATTTATTCTATGATATAGGAGATAATTGCTATAGTGTTAGATCTGAGAAGTATTGCTCAGGACTTTATGGGGCTTCCGACCATATTGCGCAGGGATGGAAAACATTCGCTACTCCTGATGGACGCAGAACCGGCGAACCATTAGCCGATGCGATCAGCCCTTCTCAAAGTCGGGATACTCGCGGACCGACGGCAGTGTTTGCGTCATCTGAATGTTTTGATCATACTAAATTTGCAGGTGGGCTTGCGCTCAATTTGCGAATGCATCCATCAGTTCTTTCAAATGACTCCGGAATCGCTAAGCTTCGTGACATGACAAAAGCATATTTTGACAGAGGGGGCATGGAGGTTCAATATAATATCATCGACACAGAAACACTACGCGCAGCTCAAGTTTCTCCGAAAGAGTACAGAGATCTTGTTGTGCGAATTGCCGGATATTCCGCATATTTTGTCGAGCTTGGTCGTGAACTACAGGACGATATTATTGCAAGGCATGAGAACAGGTTTTAATATATAAAAAATCCGTTGAAACGCCTTGGGAATACATATGTATTCCCAAGGCGTTTCGCTTCGCCTAGGTAAACGCTGATTAATTCGCGTTCCTTGTCCTTGTGGGTCTTTTTCCGGCTGTTTTCCGCGTTTTTCATAGTATTCGCCTTCAAAACTCGAAAAACAGACGAAAAAATACCTCGCAATTACTTCGGGCGGATTTAATCAGTGTTTACTTGGCAAAAAAATCCAGCGCAATAATCCTTAGCCAATTGTGAAGCCGGTAATTTATGACAAAGATTATAAACGAAAACATCTAAAATATGTGCAAAATTGATAAAAAAACGACAAGCTCAGCGACAAAAACCAACAAAAAGCAACAAAAACCAACGAAAAGCAATAAAAAGAAACAAAAAACCAACGAAAACCAACGAAAACCAATGAAAACCAACAAAAGTCACCAACGAAAACCAATATATTTGAACGCTCAAATGTGATACACTGCACATCGGCAAGCATATGCTGTCAAAGGGTAGAGCTTTTGCTCGTACTCAATTCATACCAAACAGCAAGTACTTTCGCATCCGGAGTGGAGGTATTTGTTGTGGTAAAAAAATAATAAAAGGAGTATAATACATGAACGAACTGAAAATCAGCAAAAATTTCCAAGAACTCAGCTATGAGGAGTCTGTATCTGTCGACGGCGGCTTCCATTTTGCCGTTGGAGCCATTAGAGACGTTCAGATTCTTGGGAACTTTGCACTTAATCTAGCAGCTAACGCTGTTGAAGCAGTTGACTCAGTGATAGGTTTTGGCCTACACATCGTAGCTGCTCTTCCAACATACGTCACAAGATTTTTTCATAATTGTAGTTGGGGACACAACAGGTAGAGATGTTCAGATTCTGGGGAATTTTGCAGTGAATCTGGCTGCGAATGCTGTTAAGGCAGTTGATTCGGTGATAGATTTTGGTCTACGCACCATAGTGAATTTAAACAGAAGTCACCAAAATTTTTTTCATCGGAGAAATAGTCATTATTCCTGAATTGATTTTGGACATTTAATATCATATTTGTATGATGTCTGAAAATCCCATTATTTGAACCGCACCCCAGAAGTTGGACACTGAGTAGAAAAGTGACACAATGGAAGGGGTGCATTTTTTGCGGAAACTGAAGAAGCGAAGATGTCGCGATTGCAAAGCATCGTGCGTGTCGCAGCAAAAAGTGGCACTATTATATATCCAAATTTCATTAATATTTGTGCCTTGAGCACAACGAAAGGAATAGTATTTTTATGCATAATCTATTCAAAGCAAAAAAAATATACGTTCCTCATTGGAAGAATACCGTCAACAGTCAAACAGAAGAGATTCCAATTAGGACACATATACACCTAATGCTTAGTCAAAATATCGGTACACCGTGTGAACCGGTTGTATCCGTGGGAGACATGGTTTATGTTGGACAAATCGTAGCCAAAAGTTCGGCACTTGTATCAGTACCGATCCATGCCAGTACATCGGGAGTTGTTGAATCCGTCGATACTCAAAAGATTGTTATTAAATCAGATGGAAAACAAACAATAGACCCCTCGATTAAGCCGCCGGTTGTCAGATGTAAGGAAGACTTCATTGAGGTGGTTAAACAGTCTGGGCTTGTCGGTCTTGGTGGGGCAGGGTTTCCAACCTATGCGAAATTAAATGTGAAGGACAGAGGTCGAACTGACACACTTATTGTTAATGCTGCTGAATGTGAGCCTTTCGTCACAAGTGATACACGTGAAATCATAGAAAATGCAGTTGATGTTCTGGACGGCATCTGCGTCCTTCAGAAATGCCTTGCGGTGACAAGCGTGATGATCGGAATTGAAGTTCATAACAAAGAAGCGATTTCTATCCTTCGGAGCATGATTTCCAAAAACTCAGTATATGAAAATATTCAAGTTATAGCGTTGCCGGCAAAGTACCCACAAGGTGCAGAAAAAATATTGATTGAGTCATGCACACAGCGTGTCGTACCCCTTGGTAAATTACCAGGTGATATTGGTGTTATTGTTTTAAATGTATCATCCGTTGGCTTTTTGGGTCGCTATTTTAAAACGGGGATGCCGCTTATTACCCGTCGTCTAACCGTTGATGGAGACGCAATTAAAACGCCGAAAAATGTTTGTGCACCAATAGGGACGCTTGTGAAAGACTTGGTTGAATTTTGTGATGGTTACCAGTTGCCACCTGCAAAAATTTTGTTAGGAGGTCCGATGATGGGAACGCCGCTTGCCAGCGATGAGGTGCCCATTACTAAAAGATCGAATGCTGTTACGATTTTTAGTCAAAAACAAGCCGCACAACATAAAGAAATTGCCTGCATTCGCTGTGCACGTTGCGCCGATGCCTGTCCGGTGAGCATAATGCCTGTTTTAATTGATCAAAATGTAAGACTTAAAAATATGCAAGGACTTCGAACATTGAGTGTAAACGCTTGTATTGATTGCGGTCTTTGCTCTTTTGTATGTCCGTCTAATCGAACGCTGATTCAGAATGTTCGTGTCGGCAAAGAATTGTTATATGAATTAAGAGAAGGAGGGCATGCATAATGAAAAATCTAATGACGACAGCCGCACCTCATATTGGATCTCCATTTAAAACAAGAGGCATTATGTTGGATGTGATCATTGCATTAATACCTGCCTTGATTGCCGGAACTATTCTTTTTGGTCTTCGTGCGCTGCTTGTAACAGCTGTTTCAGTAGTGAGTTGCATTATTGCAGAGTACACTTATAGAAAGCTGTTAAAAAAATCAACAACTATTGGCGATTTAAGTGCCGTTGTGACAGGGATTATTTTGGCATTTAATATGCCAGTCCACTTCCCACTATGGGCTGTAGCAGCGACTGCTGTGGCAGCAATCATCTTGCTTAAAGAATTTTTTGGTGGGCTTGGATTCAATTTGATCAATCCTGCGATGGGCGGTCGTGCTTTGCTTCGTATTTTTATGGTTGTTATGCTTGGCATTCCCATTTATGGACAGCTGAACCCCAACTTGGCATTTGATGCGGTTACAACTGCAACACCAATGGTTTATCAGGCTCAGGGCATTTATGAAAATGTTCCGACTTATTGGCAGTTATTTTTAGGTCTCCGAATGGGAACCATAGGGGAAACCAGTAAACTTGCGCTGCTTATTGGTGGGCTTTATTTAATATTTAAACGCGTCATTACTTGGCATATCCCTGTTATATATGTTGGTTCTGTCCTTGTAATTTCATTTCTATTTGGTCAAGATCCACTTTTTAACATTTTAACAGGTGGGATTTTCCTTGGTGGGTTTTTTATGGCGACAGATTATGCCACTTCGCCAATGACTAAAAGTGGAAAAATTATTTTTGCTTTTGGAATCGGAATCATTACCATGGGAATCCGTTTATTTGGAACGTTTTATGATGGAGTTGCTTTTGGAATTATTACGATGAACTTACTTGTTCCCCTCATAGATAAATTGACAACACCAAAAGTCTTTGGTGTTGAGAAAGAGGTTGTGTAAAATGAGCTTGAATGATATTACTTTTGTCTTTCCCTTTACGATAGCAACTCTTATCGTTGCGGTCATGGCCTATATTGCCACGTCTCCTATTACTGAAACAAGACTCAACCAGCCGGTACGATTCGGGATGTGGATGGCTTTAGCGGCGATTTTCTCTATTGTTTTCACAATGGGTTATGGACTTAGATTTCTTCTGGCAATTGGAATCAAGGCTTCGTCAAGAATGCGTTTGACGCAGAAAGGGATATTAAAAGAAATCCTCATGATTGTGATTACACTGGTTACAGCCATGTTGTTTGTTGGCTTGCGATAACACAATCTCATTTAGCCAAAATAGCTTGCCAAATTCCCAAATAAGGCATAGAATACTAATAAACTGTATCCGAAAAACAATATAGACGTTCACTGAGAGGATAACATTAAATATGATTGATTTTGAGAAAATGCCACCATCTGCGCAACCTGAGGGGACATTTCCACACATGGTGCAGCAGCCACCGAAGCCGTTATATCCCGGAAATAGACCCATTACCGCAAAAGAGAACATGTTGAGATTATTTCGAGGAGAAAAGCCGTCATGGATACCGGTATACTTGGTAGACCATCAGGTATGCTGGCCCGATGTATATCAAGAGCATGCGCTTTTTGAGGGTGATGGTCTCGATTGGTGGGGTCAGGAATGGGTCTATGAGCCGAATATTAAAGGGCAGATGCCAAAGCCCGGAACCCGCGTTATAAAGGATATAGCCAAGTGGCAGGAGGATGTGAAAATACCCGATCTTGATGCTGTCGATTGGAAAGGGGACGCCAAACTTCAGATAGCCAGATATGACCCTGACCGTCCGCATAGTTTCCACGTGGTCGAAGGTCTTTTTGAGCGGCTTCATGAGTTGATGCCAATGGATGAAACCATGCTTGCTTTTTACGAGGAACCGGAACAAGTCAAGGCATTCTTTGCGGCGATGGTTCCATACAAGATCAAGACCATGGACAAGGTTTTTTCACATTATGCGCCGATAGACTATATTATCTGGCATGATGACTGGGGAACCCAGCGTTCCGGTTTTTTCTCAAACGAGATGTTTCGCGAGTTTCTTATGCCATATACAAAAAAATGCTGGGATTGGACGCATTCACAAGGGAAATTCATTGAATTGCATTCATGCGGATTGACGCAACAATATATTGAAGAGTTTGTTGAAATGGGGCTTGATTCGTGGTTTCCGCAGGCTATAAACGATCTCGACATGCTCACGAGAAAATATGCGCAGCTAATTGCATTTGTGGTTGGAATGCCTAGGATCTCGGAAGCGAAATCAGAAAAAAACGCACGTGAGATCGTCCGGAAATTCGTTGATACATATGCTCCGCGAGGAAAAATAATCGCCGCGCCTATAGCAAATGAAGATCCGAATATTCTCAAAGCAGCATTAGAAGAACTGTACAATTACTCTTCTGAATTTTATGCGAAGAGATGAGGAAGTCTTTTGAAAAAGATAGTAAACATACTAATTGTCGCTGTACTTCTTCTATCATTTATAGGTTGTAGCGGGACGCAATTGTTGTCCTCGGGTGTAGCCCCGGAGATGCCGGAGATGCCGATTTCGGCAGCCCCGCCAAATACGGTGTGCCTTGACGATCTCTTTGCCATAGTCAATACGATCCTTAATTTCGATGAAGGGTATGAGTTTGACAAGGGTAGTGCTGAGGTTTGGGAACCGATACCGGGGATTTTTGATGGCGTGGTTTACCACTTCGACAGGGAGCTGTATGAAGCGGTGTTCTTTGTTGATGATGAAACTGAGAAATTATTGGATTTTTATCTGCGATTGTTATGGATAAGCCATGAGAACTATCTTGGCCTGCTTTCGGTTGCGGGGGCTTTTCTCAAGGCGCTGGAGCCGAACTTATTCGAATATATGCTTGAAGAGATACTGTCATTTAATTATGAAGAGTACGAAACCACGGAACAAAGCGAGAAATCAGCCACCGGAGAGTATTGGACGATTGTTGTTTCATTTGAGACGATGGTCACAATCTTTCCGGCGAGGTAAATGCCGATTTCTTGCGTTATACCTGAATTAATCCAAAAATTGCGTAGAAATCGAAAGTACCATTTTGAAAACCGTCCATCGCGATTTTTGGGGTGATGCGCAAAAGTTAAATCATATTTTGTGAATGTTTTATGAAACATTCAATCATGTGTTGATTATTCTGGGGGGGTAACGAAAAATACGCGGCTTTCGCCAGCGCGTGATCTGCAACGCTTTCAGCGTTTTCGAGGAAACACAGCGTAAATGAGGAGGTGTTAAAATGTCAAGAATACTCAGCAACCAACAGGGTGTTCAAGCAAGCGCCGCAGTCATAGGTTCATTGACGGGAGGGACCACACAATTAATCTGCATTAATACTGCTCGATCGGATGTACATAAGGGCAGCGCTGATGGTATCGCCCGGCTTAATGCGCACAGCTTGAATCGTATTGCTAGGCAAACAATGGAGCTACCATGTGCAACAATAGAAA
>Ga0123352_10017334_pt1 | contig 11485 bp, 6 predicted proteins | sample TergutLab28metaG_FD_89700 | JGI IMG/M metagenome (GOLD analysis project Ga0123352, IMG submission 89700) | Labiotermes labralis P1 segment gut microbial communities from Petit-Saut dam, French Guiana - Lab288 P1 | ecosystem: Host-associated > Arthropoda: Insects > Digestive system > Gut ...
ATTTATTTACTGCAAAGTCACTCTACATGTTTCGGGTGTCACAGCACCCATCATCAGGAGTACTAAAAACTGTAACCGCAGCCTCCGATCGGGCCCGATCAGGCCACATTGGAGGGAAGTAGCTGTACCAGTATTATGACCTGTACCGGAGGCTGCGGTTACAGTTTTTAGTACTCCTGGTGATGGGTGCTGTGACACCCGAAACATGTAGAGTGACTTTATAGTAAATAAATATCTGCATACTGTTGCATCTGGTTGGATTTTTATCAACAATGATAAAACCGTGGACTACAACAGAACTGATAGAGGCTCATCGATAAGTGCAACAGTATAGTACTGTAACTGATATGGCAGTTCCCTGGACCCACATTCTTTCCAGCACTGAGACACAGAAAATTACGAAATATGAAAATCCGGCCCCGGAAATAAAAAATATCTGGAAGCTTAACTATGGGACTCTACACCCCTTAGTTATCTCAGCTGGAGGAGTGGTCACCAAAAACTTCCAAAAATATTTAGAGAATAGAGGTTTAATGCAAAACGTCTTAAGAGTGGGGCAAAGGCCAGTAATATTACGAACGAGTCACATAATATACAAATTCCTAGGACACGCCCTTCGACCTTAAGAGATAGGATGAATTTCCTTCCCCTGACTGAGCCTAATCCCACTGAAAATGAGGAACAGGTGAAGGGTTCTCAGCACGTAGATGATGGAATGTGATTAAGCCAATAATAATAATAATAATAAATTGTACTATGAAGTCTACGCAACAGGGTATAACGCCAGTAAATGTCTGCCTGCAACCGGATATTCTTCGTAGCGTCGTACCTTCGGTTATATTAATTCTAACGGTCCGTTATATTAATTCTAATGGCCCGTTATACATTCGAGTAGCGGAAATCGAATTAAGGTTTCCTACATGACACGTGGCAGAATTGGGGATACCAGTATCCTTAATAACAGTTGTGGGACAAATCACAACGGATGTGGTGGACAGGTGATCTATCACACGTAATTTTCATGATGAGTGGATTCTGTGGTGACGTAAATTACCAGCCGTGTTCCTGTCGCGCACACAAATGTCATCAATAAAAATTTCAATAAACGATACGGAATTCCGATGGTAGTGATATATATTATTTGAAGACTACTGTACTCTGTGATGCGGTGCCTTGTGTTTTAACAAAAGCCTAAGGACGTTTCAGAGCACGATTGTGTATGTCTTCAGGGTAGATAAAGAATTACAAGGAATATGGAATGATTATGTCGTGGCATTACCTCCTATTCATTCATTCTGTTGTCTACCTTACGACAGGTCCTTAGCCCCTTTTCAAACCGAGTTCTCCACATAGTGCAGTCTAGTGTTTCCTCTTTCAATTTACAGCATCCTATCGTTTCCTTAATATAATCAATTAGCTATTTACGTCTTCTTCCTCGTCTTCCCGTCACTTCTATTCTTCCTTCTACGTTTCCTTCAATAACGTGTTTTAGAAGGCAGTTCCTACGCAAGATATGAACGATCCCGTTAGCTTCCTTCTTAGTATTGTATGTACGGTATAATTCTCCTTGATTCTGTGTAATAATTCTTCATTTCTCACGCGATCGTTCAAGACAATTTTCTCCGTTCCTCTCCTTCACTACGTTTCAGAACTTTCCAGGTATATCTGCTCTGCTTGCCGAAGTGTCCCAGTTTCAACAGCATACAAAACTACGCTCCACGTGTAGCATTTAACTAGTTTATTCCTTAAATTTAAGTCCTACATTCTTCTTATCGAATTCTGCTTTTGCCATGACATTCCCTGGTGTAATTTCACGTGTACATATTGCATCAGTCGTAAATCCCTTTACCCTAATAGCTGAACGCTACCTGCTGTGTTATGAGGTAATTTGTTGGATCGTCTGAAGAGAGTAACGAAATTTGTTGGATCGTCTGAAGAGAGTAACGAAATACTTATTATGATAAGGGCCGAAATTAAATCCCTTTATTTAGCTTGACGAGCAATAATTATATGCATAGCACGCTATAAGTCATGACTTCACTGAGCAAGTTAACAGTACTGTGGTTAATACTTTTATGTTCCACTTTACTATTTACAACTCTGCAAATTGCAAAAAAAAAAAAAAATACTTCTTTGTTTTGAGCAATTCGCACTACAAAAACGATTACTACGAGATGTGCTCTTCTGAGATTTTAAGAGTAGAACCTCAGAAATGCGCAAATATCATTCAAATCGCGGCGAAAGCCTGAAATCCCACATCAATTAGTGCTCTGAGCAGCATGCAATGATTCGCTTTCTAGGGGAGACGGAGTGTCCTTCTGTGAAATAAGGATCCAATTGCTACATTCGTAAGGACTACACGAGGTGCTGACAATAATACAACGTGACGTATATACTGACATTACTGCAACCGTTTAATAATAATTACAAAGCAACTGTCTCTCTTAGGCTGACTTAAATGTGTTAGTAAGTTTTAAATCATTTTCTCAAAAAGGGTCCGCGCCTTAGTAACAAACACAAACACAAACACAAATTATTCGCCTGCTCACACGCACAAGTAATCAAGTCGTTCTTGGATCACACAGGAAGGATGTAGATGGTATTAGCACCCCCACAATTTGGACAGCAACACAGTCATAATATTACATAGTATGAAATAACACTGGAAATATCAAACGAGATTATTATTATTATTATTATTATTGTTGTTGTTGTTGAGTTCCAGGAACTCCTAATTTTTTTTTTATTTTGAGATTCAATAAAGTAAACCGCAAACCCCTACGTATCTTCATGTACAGTTTTCAGCCTTTAAAGGTTACAATTAATTGGAACATATGTTTGACTTCACCTTGTAATTTGTTTCTTTTTATTTGTTTTCTGAACATGTATGTTGAATTTACGTGTTAATGCTGGTTTTTGTTTCATATTCACAGGATATACCAAGTTTTTAAAATATATACAATATTTGCAAAATTACATTGCACGATTGCCACATATATAACCCCTGCTTTTTCCTCGTTTCAAACTTAGAAAGTATTTACAAAGAGGAACACAACATGGTAGCAATAAACAATGTTGGAAAATGTGTTTGAGCGTGTAGAGTCGGGTGCACTTCTGCTAAACAATTTCCTAGCGCACTTCTAGATACACCGGGATCGTATCCTGTTGGGGATGAGATTTTCCGCCCGTCCAGACCGGCCCTGGGGCACACCCAGCCTCCTTTAAAATGGGTACCAGGTCTTTCCCGGGGGTAAAGTGCGGCCGAGGCGTGCTGCTCACCACTCACCTTCTTCTAGTGTCGCGGTTATGGAAGAGTAGAGTTATACCTCTACCCACCCTCTGGGCCACACCGGGCCTGTAGGGAGATCACTTTACCTTTACCTTTACCTCCAGATACAATCGCAGCTTACAGCTCAGTGCATATTGTTATTCTTGTCAATTAACTCTATGAATAACTGCGTGCACATCGCGTGTCTGCTTGCATAACATTCACTCCCTGCTCCACGACATAAACCAAACCAAACAATATGTGACGTAACCACCGATCAAACTGTATCATAAGTAAATTTTATACTTCCAAGTGACGGTGTCATGTCGCACTCTGGTCCCACGGCAGTGTTAATTTGCATGCAATAATTTTAGGCTCAAGTATCTTTCGTTCTGAATTTTGGAAAGGTCTAAATCAGTAAGGAGAACGCATCATGTATCATCGCTGCTTATTAGATATTTACTTATTTTAATCATTAAATTAAAATATTAATAAACATCTGTTTTCAAGAAAAATGTATTATGCCTTTAAAGTTTACGGAAACACGCGATTACCTGTATCTTAGCAAATTAACTAATTATAGCTAATATTTTCCCTACACAAATTAATTTACGACAACCGAGTGACGTAATGTCCCTTTAATTTTTTGTGTTTCCTCATTCAACATCTCAGACAAAAGAGAGTCGGGATATTACAATCTATTTTGTACTGTCACACATCGCTCTCTGCAGTAAACATGACAATAAAATAGATTAGATATTTCGATAAAACTTCATCTCAATACATAAATATAAGGCTGCTAATTATTAATTACTATCGATCCATTTCCATTACTTATGATTAGTCCTATCATATTGGTTACTATCAAATAATATTTATCGGTGTTTATATGTTACTATCCAATATTGTCCCTCATCATCGCACCGATCGGAACTTACCAATAAAGTACCGATGCTATTTCACGGCCTTTTTCATCCGTCTTCTTGTTCTTAGTGCAAACGGAGCTATAATCTCATCTATCTGATTGCTGCCATCTCGTTTGACTATGCTGCATTATAGTAACAACGCTCAATTCTTTCTTCGGCTTCAGTGCGCATCTCACAGAGTACACATCCTACTGTAACAATGGGTGCCAGTGATTGACATGGCAGATGGTGCTGACTCGATCAGCCCCTCAATCACATAGCAGCAGCATATAATGTAGATATAATGTAACTGTCGTTTCTGAAGTGCTGAAGTTGTGGATATACAAGTACCTTAAGTGCGCCGTAACTTTAAACAGCTTTGTACTTAATCAGGCACAGGCATAACTTCAATTTTACTTTCAATCATGATGCAATTATAAGACACATCTAGGGACGGATTTATCCAGGATTTTCGTGGCCCTAATCTCCTCCCACAATCTTAATTCCATTCCAAGACAAGGGCTGTAACAGCGTGTCAGGTTCATCATCCTTGCCAAATGTGTTGCTTGGCTTTACAGTCAGTTTATTAGGTCAGAATATGATCTGGGGTCAAAAGGTAATCCCAGTTCTGACCACGTCCACATTAAACCCTCAGCTACGTCTGTTTCGTTTCTACTTTCCCCTTCGTGGATTTATGTATCTGTCTAATTCCTTATCTGTCGGGAGCGCACCCTTCTGGATACGTGAGAAGATTCCAGCAGGACCTATAGAAGCAATAGCCAAAAAGTCAAGTTTATTCTGAGACCGTGACAGGGATGTCCAGAGCACTGATTACGACATGAAGCCAATATTTGACAAAATAGTAAGGGATGAGGGACAAGTAAACTTCACATTCGTATATAAATATTTTTTTATTATTTATTATAATTTAATTTGATTTTCTTTAGTTTCTATTATTATTTTCACAAAAGGCTGGGTATTTCCTATACTCGATTAACCAGCGCACCGTGAAAGCATAGGGAACTGGAGATATAATTAAATATATTATTACCCTGGGCACTAGATGAAGTTGTCTTTATCCTCGGTGAAAGAACTCACCGGTACCCACTGAAGGGTGGGGGTCCCAAATTCGGTCTGTGTACTTCGAAGAAGAGTAAAAATCTTGCCTCTGCTGTGAATCACATCCAGAATGCAGCCTAGCCATGAAGCTTAACTAAAGCGACAACATTCATACATAAAATATATTCATTTTGTAACATTTGGTTACAAGTACCAGCGTAGAAAATGTAACAACATATAACTTGTCACATGTAAACAAAGAATCTTTTATTCTTTGGTGTCATTTGTTGTAGTTTCCAAGCCACCGTTATAAGCCACCAACCCCCTGGCTAGCCAAAAGCTAAATGTCACATTTCACTCTTTCAACTGAAACGGCCTCCGCGTTTGTCAGGAGATGCTTTCACTTGCCCCTCCAAAAGCGACCTGACATTCATGGAAGGTCATTTGTACTCCAAAAACAAAAGAGTATCCAAACAATTTATTAAATGAGTTTTTGTTGTAAAATCATCAGGGGTTATTAAATAATACTGTCAAATCTCACACCACACTCTTGTGAGTTATTACACCGTATTGTTTAGTACGTGAATACCAAATGTTCGAACAAAAATACTGTCTCCATCCTCAAGGACGAAACGTTTCACTGACCTAGCCATAGTGGAAAACCATGAAAATGCTGATTGAATATAGACGGTTTTCGGGACTAAATTCGAACATGAGGCCTCCCGAATAGAAATCATTGCAAGTGAACATTACACAAAACTCAGTGAGTTAATTTGTTCTTTATGGCTTTAAAAGCTGAAATTAACCTGAATGGTATTTAAATATTCAGCTCGTTGCACACAGTACAATTTTTTCCTCTCTGTTATTAAAATGAAGCCAATCAGTTAATGTTGTCGGAGCAATAATTTCTCTTTGTTCTGAGAATTACAAACGACAAAATAGAACCTGTGTGCAGAAGGTATAATATCTTGACGTTAAATTTTGTGGTCCTTACCGTAAGAGAGATTAAATCAAGAAGGATCCACCGTTAGGGCGTTTGGAAAGACTAGGAACATGTACTAAACAAAAAAATTACGGAATGGAAAACCATAGCTTTTAGACCGCACGTTAGGCACAAAATAAGGTGAGAAGGCGATGCACATCATGATTTAAAGGTGATTAATTTCCATCTTTGAAAAAGCAAGCCAAAAGTAGGAATGAATGGAAAAGGATCATTGAAACTGCCAAAATTCATGAAGGGTTGTAGTGCCGAAGGAGAATAAGAAGACGAAATTTGCGGTGCATAAGTACCAATTACGCTATAAAGGGTTCACCATAACGCACCGTCGACATTGTTACAAGAAGAAATTAAAAGGACCTGTAAAACATCTCCTTTTGTAAAGCCGCCACAAATAAAATAAAGCAGTGCCATTACAGGCCAGTGGTGCCCAGAGGATTCCAGGAAGTTAAGGTACCCAGATTACGTGACAATGGCCCAGGATGGTGGTAAGGTTGTCAGCCTTACGCAACGGCCGCTATTACCTCCAGAAAAGACTCCTGGTACTCATTTCTGTTAGAGGCTGAGTCGACCCCAAGGCTAGAGTGTTATCGGAAGGATTATGTCAATGAAAAATTCCATGACACCATCTGAAATCGAACCAGCGACATTCCGATTTGTAGTACAGCACCTCAACCACTGTGCTACCGCGGTCCCCATATAAAGCCGCCACAAGGTTTATTAAAATCAAGAAAAACTGAGCATCTTTTTTACTTTAGAGTATTTGGATGGGCTAAAGTTCACCTTAGAACAGGCCACGGAGGTTCAGATGGGGCAGTATAGGTATAGCTTTACTCTTTCTTTACCCTCGATGCTAGATATGGCAAGTAGTCAACGCCACACCCCGGCTGTTTTACCCCCTGGAAAGACCCCGTACTCATTGTATAGGAGGCTGGGTGGACCCCAAAGCCTGTCTGGACAGGTGCGGAAAATCTCGCCCCCCACCGGGATTTGATCCCCGGACCGTGCAGCCCGTAGCGAGTCGCTATAACGATTACACTGTATTTGGATGGGGTTGAGTACGAACCTCCATCGTGACACCGTCTGTACCTTCTCAGATTTTTCGTGATTTGACGCGAACCCTTCAGGCAAATGCAGGGATCAGCCTTCAACACATCCGCTTCTTTAAACATCCTTTGTGAATAATTACTCAACTTATTATACATTCCTTCGACAGTAGTCTGCGCTACTGATAGTAATAGCAAATATAATATTTCCTGGTAGAAATAAGGGCTACATTACACGTGTTCTTAATCACGTAATTCGCCATGTAGATGTATGGTTAGCGGAGGTATTTTAAGCTCTGCAATAGACAGGGACAAATGGCTTCACGCCCCATTCCTCTTTACCTCGTGTAAGGACTAGCGACATTCACTGTACAGGAGGCCTGGTAAGCCTTCCTATTTGGTGGCTGTAGTCAAAAGAAAAATTTCTGCCCCTCTGGGAACAGAACCCAGATTCTCTTAAAGTCTATTCTGTATACAAATAAAATCCACCTAAAATTATATTCCCTACTTCAGATCCTTCCAGAAACAAGACAACATTTTAAAAATTAGAAAGCCGTGGTCTATATTTAATGATGAGACACAGAAAAGAGGTGACTAACAGAGGAAAGTGATGTTACATTTCACGTATTGTACAATACATGTTGTTAGAATTCGTATTTTAGCATCAAATTCTATGCGCATTTTCTATTTCAACTTTACAGTAAATTTCTATTAAAAAAAGACGTGTGTAAGTCGGCAAATCAGTATTTCAGTCTGTAGGCTGTACATTGTAATACTGCTGAGAAGATTACAGGAAGTCTATAAATTCATTCGGGAGTTCAAAAATGCCCATACTTTTTGTTCTTAGCCATAACACATATTTTGGGACGGGGGGCATAAAAACAAAGGAAGTATAAAGAGATGCCTCCTGTCACAGAATTTTCACATGCCCTGTTTTCGTACCATGACACTTTAAATTCGGTAACTGACTTTAGCCCGCGCAAACTGAAGGATCGCCATCCCAAGCCCAGGAAAAGTTTCACTGTTGGAAATATAAACTTATGCTGCAACAAGGGGATTTTTGTTAATTTTTTGGGTGTTTATTTCTCGTAATTCTGGAAAGGCAAAACTTTCAAGCATACGAGGTAGAAGATATGGCCCCCCGAGATGAACAGACTTGAATCCCAACAATATTTTGTTGTGCGGTTATGTGAAAGGTATCATGTGTGTGTGTGTGTGTGTGTGTGTGTGTGTGTGTGTTGACTAGGCAAGTGACCGACACTGATTAAACCAAACAGTTGATTGCTGTGGCTTTGCACACACAATTACAGCGAGACAAGAGACGAAATCAATCATCGGCTAGAAATCGCCCATGTAACGAAGGTAAACAAGTGGGAATTTAATGACACCAGTTTTTGGTGTCCCTTAATTTTCTGGTGCTTTTTCAGGAGCGTTCGAAAAGCAAATGCGAATAGCAACTACGTTATGCCTGTCCGTCTGTCGGCATGGAACAACTCGCTTCTCGATAGGAGGATTTTCGTAAAATTATACGATGAAAATCTTTACTAAAACATGTTCGCCAAATGAATTTTTTTTAATAATATAAAAAATTCTTATTTTCAAGCGAACCGAAGTAGATTTATGGTCGCATCTCGTCGGTCACGGTACAAAAACAAGTGACCGTCTAGATATAATATGGCGCCAAAGAGATACAACGTGCACACAGAAGTTAGATCAAATTCAAGCTTAGTAGTAGAGATTAACATTGATTAAGTTTCACTTGATTACAATTAAATATAACGGGGTCACATGGATACGATTATTGCAATGTGACACTATAACTTATGTACGTAGTTCTTCGTGTTGTTACATCACGTTCCTACGTAGCTATCGATTATTTCCGTGGGATTTACGTGTTGCGTAATTAAGAAATTTAAAAAGTGCACCCGTTATATATAATAATTATTGCTTATAACTGGGGACTAAAAATTTGATATATAGATGAATTATATCTGCAGGGTGATATAAAATGAAGTTTGTCAGTCAGCAATCTCATAATGATGTGACGGGCTGGAATTCGATGTTATGTGTGAAGGATAAATTTAACATTCAAGTAAACGCAGTCAACGTTGACACACAAAAAATAATTTTTTCAAATAAATACAATAATAGACTCGGATAGGAGTAATGACCTTATGCCACATTTCCACAATTGTGAACAGCAACAAAAAATTCTTCGACTCTGTATTGAATGGTACGACAGTCAAAGAAATGCCCTGGATGCAAAAATTCGAACATGCCTCAATTCCGTGTTCATGTTTGCACCGTGCATCAATGACATTCAAACACTTTATTATCCGACTTATGCACAAGTATGTACGTATGTACGTAATTCGTACATACAATTAAAACTACAAAATATTTAAAAGTATCCGAAACATGTCGGAGCAATTTTAAATATTTTGTAATTTTAATGGTATATAGGGTTTGTGTATTGGTGCATTAGTTTGATAATAAAGTGGCTGAATCAATTCCATACCTTGTTTGCTGTTGTGAACAGTAACAAAACATTCCCTATTAAAAGCCGACGGAGAGAATTTCAGTAAATTCCGTATTTTGAACATACTTTTATAATATAATGTACTTCTGTCATGCTTTATTTTGTGACTACCAAATGATGAGTACTGCATTCGCAAAATAGTATTGCAGTGGGAACATGAATAAATATTATGCAGAAATATGAGTAGTGCCGATCAAGTGGTCTACGGCGTAGGTCTGCGGCCCTTCGAGTACTGAGGTTGCGGGTTCGGATCCCACCGGGGGGGGGGGAGGGGCATGGATGTTTGTTGTGTTTGTTTTGTATTGTCAGGTAGAGGTCTCTGCTACGAGATCACTCGTCCAGATGAGTCCTATCGACTGTGAAGCATCGTTATGTGGGTTCCAGAAATCTCATGAATGGGGGGGAGGGGGTGGCATGGCCTGTGTTGAGCCGCAGTGACACAGGAATACACACACACACACACATATATATATATGTATATATATGAGTAATTAATCAACTGTATTTTAAGTTTTACTTACAGAGGCTTCAGCTTTAGATAACGTTTCATTCCAAGACACTTTGTGAAACGTCAAACGGTTCACTAAGCCTTATACCATTTTACATTTAGCTATGCAACATGAACGATATGAAATCTGTCAGCAAAAATATTTAATAATTTTCCGATATATTAGTTAAACCAAATATTTTCGACTCTTTTAAAGAGTAAAATTGAGAGGTATGTTTTTAGGACGTTACATAAAACTACTGAAAAGAACGCTGTAGTTATCGAACCGAATTATTAGAGTACAGAGAAAGAGCTATTGCCTTGTTGTGAAAGTTGGCTTTTGAAAAAAGGCCAGCGCGTTTACTGAAAAGCAGGAACTTAGTTTTATACATTAGTGGATGAAACGTTACGTCACTGCTTGGACAGTTAGTGGGCGTACTGTCTCCACGGTGGACGGGGTTAGATGTCGTGGCGTGCGATGTGAGATCGGTAGGGGACGATGTAGTTCTGGGTAGGTGTTTTTTCCCAGAATTTCCGTTTTACCCCAGCAGTATCATTCCACTAATAATCCACACTCATTTCAGCTTAATATCTTTCACTTCAGAAGAACAAGTAGGAGAAATCAAAAACCTTAAAAAAAGCAATATTTTTTCGGATAGTGGGGGCCAAATTTCAGATTACTAGCTTACATTTACGTGTGCTTTACAAACGTTACTTTCGTCTTCTTAGGCACCTTCGATTAGTTCAGAAAATATTTATCTCAACCAGGCTACGTTTATATATAAAGGTAAAGTGATCCCGTTACAGGCCTGGTGTGGCACAGAGCGTGGGTAGAAGTATAGTTCTACTGTTCCATGACTGCGGCACTAGAAGGGGGTGAGTGGTCAGCAGCACGCCTCGACCTCACTTTACCCCCGGGAAAGACCCGGTACCCATTTTACAGCAGGCTGGGTGGGCTCCAGGACCGGTCTGGACGGGCGGAAAATCTCGTCCCCACCGGAACTGGATCCCGGATCATCCAGCCCGTAGTCAGTCGCTTTTCCGACTGAGCTACCCGGCCCACGTATGTATGTATGTATGTATGTATGTATGTATGTATGTATGTATGTATGTATGTATGTATGTATGTATGTATGTATGTATATATGTATGTATGTATGTATGTATGTATGTATGTATGTATG
>Ga0123352_10017337_pt1 | contig 11483 bp, 7 predicted proteins | sample TergutLab28metaG_FD_89700 | JGI IMG/M metagenome (GOLD analysis project Ga0123352, IMG submission 89700) | Labiotermes labralis P1 segment gut microbial communities from Petit-Saut dam, French Guiana - Lab288 P1 | ecosystem: Host-associated > Arthropoda: Insects > Digestive system > Gut ...
AAGAGGGACCAAATGGCGATAAGTGTCGAAGCTAACAATGAAAGCTACTCAGTTCTATATATAAACTGTCCCATATTTGTGTCCGATTATCAGCAAATTCGGATTTTACCGAAATATTTTCACGTCGTTCTCCACCATACAATTTCACGGAAATCTGTCCAGTGGGAGACGCGATCATGTGCCTGCGTACAGGACGACGCACTTCATATTCCGGCCCGTCAGCTACCTCCTCAGTAACAGTGCCGTGTACGTTTAAATTAACGTAACAGTTATAAAGTTTACGTTAACACTTGCTCTAATGTTAACCTAATTGCTCTGATGCAACAAAATATTTCACACTTCAAGTTCACGGAAGCTATTACACAATGTGACGTAACACAACAAGTGCATGTGGCGCCACAGTCTTCAGTGGGAACACAGAAGGCCACACCAGGGTAGCAAGCAGCACCAGCGGCACGTGACTGCCCTCATTCAACACAAAACCTGATGTCATAATTAGTTTCGTCTTTGGTCGAAGTAAATAAGGACCTTCAACAGGTACCCAATTAAAATGAATGCTTTTCAGTCATTTGGATCCAAAGTGTGAAATTGGCAATTAAAACTGCGAAACAAATATTATAAAACAACCTTATATTATAAAAGGTTTACTGTCACAACTTTGTTCACCCCTTGCCACAGAAAGTTTCGTTCGTTATATAAATGTTGTGTCCAACTTTCAATGTAAAGAACGGCCTGATTTTCCGTTTGTTATTTCTAAACGTGACAGGTTGCTTATTGATTTTATGTTCCTTAGCAGGTAATATCCGTTGTTGAATAGGAAAACAAACGGATAGATCAGTTCCAATCTATTTGTCTGCTGCATTATCGTAAGTATTTTGCACATACCATTTTCTGTGGTTTTGTTCAGCACCTTTTTCCATTCTTCCGAAATCTGAAGGCGAAATGTGTTCTGCTCTTCTCACGAATGTAATGTTGTAGGCAGTCGTTATCAACGTGCAGTTTTCTGTATTGAACATCGCTTGGTATAACTGCTACAGCGGTTAATATTGGATTGTCGCACTTCTAAAAGCTGGAAACATTAACAGGGTGATGATTTGTAGAGTAATAAATGGTGCAATTTGTCCTGTGCGTTAGAAAACCATTCACTAAGCACATACGAATGAAAAAGTGTCGATGACTCAGAAGAATATTCAGGTTGACCAATACACAAACATTACGATATCCATGTTCAGTCATTTGAGTAAAAGAAGAGGGACGAGATAAAATGGGAGTGGATATCTCCATATTGAGGAGCTTATTGATCTCTACTATTCACCAAATTCTTAGGGTGATCACATCGAAAAGAATTACATATGCGCGGCATGTAGCACATTTGGGGAGAGGAGAGGTGTATAGAGGGTTTCGGTGGGGTTACCTGAGGGACAGGGACCGCTTGGAAGACCCATAGCTAGATGGGATGGTAATATTAATGTGGATGTTCAAATAGTGGAATGGAATGATCTGGCTTAATGTAAGGACATTTGGCAGGTAATCGTAAATGTAGTAATGAAACTTCGTGTTCCATAAAATGCGGGGAATATCTTGGGTAGCTGAGATCCGACTGGCTTCTCAAGAAGGACTTTGCTCCATGGAGTAAATACTAAGTAAGTAAGTAAATAAGTACGTAACGCGTCTGCCTAATGTTTATACCCCTTCGGCTATCCCAAAAATCTGATACCACGCATGACTGCAAGGTAAATATAGTTTTGGCTCGACTGCTGATTAGTGGGCCAAACATGGCGGCGAGAGGCGCAGTCATCCGCGACAAAGCTATTTCCGTGAGGGGAGCAGGTGGGAGTGTGACGTAACGGAAGTGATGCTGTAGCACACGAGTGTTTGTGCGTTTGTACTGGAAGGCGTAGTTGTTATAAAACATGAATGACGAAATTTGGAATTTAAGTTCAGTAGTAACATGATTAGTAGAGTCAGGCTATAAAAAAATTGCTCAAAACTTCTCTAACCTAAAGATGATCACTATTGTTTGAGTGATCTACGTACGAGGTCATATCACGACCGCACGAGTTACACTGCATGTTACTGCGAATTAATCCGACGTCCTTAAAAAAAAACTGTAAACGGATAGCGTGATGCCTGAATAAGAACTTCAGGTAAAGTTTTTTCGCATCACCTCTAAATCCCAGCGAATGTCGCTGAAAATATGTTTTGGGGACGTAAGGCATCTCGCGTATTATATCCTGATAGTCTTTTATGATAGTACTGATGCATAGCACCATATTTAGACAGATTTTAACTCAACTACAAAAACCACAACCACTGGTGCGAAACAAGGAAAACGAACTACCTTATGATAGACGCTTAGAAATGCAGCGTAATGGGAAGGAGGTAGACCCTCGAACCACTACAGCAAGAATTTAATAAGGAAAGAAACAAGGAACATCATACGTCCTTTGTCGAAAGAGTAGTAACAAATTTGGTGATAGAAATTACCAAAAGCCATATATCTAAACTCTGCCTTAGAAATTTTTGGATAGGCTTGTCAATGTCGCGTAGTAGGAAAGAAGCGGTAAAACCTCGACCCCTAGAACTATAATGTCCGTGGAGTTAGTGGCATCCGTGCCGCAAGATATATCGCAGTGATCACAGCGACACATATGTCAGCCTGCTTCATTTTTGGCCCACTAATCAATAGTCGAGCTGTAGTGTTTGCACTTCTGTAATGTTACGCAGATATGTTTGGTAGTTATTTACTGTCCTTACAGTACAGAATATTGCTTCTATCTCCGTCGATTGATGACCTATGAAGTAGAAACGATTAGTTGTCCCGAAACTTCGAGAACTAACTACCGATCGAAGCAGGGTACACATTCCAGACGAGCGAACAAGAAAGCCTCATAGAACTACTCTCGAGGAAGGCACCTTATGGTGATTTAATATGGAAGGTAACCATAAACCACGGACTAATTAGCTCCTCACATAACAAAAGGCCTTGGTATGAGATCAGATAAGACCTCTTCACTGTCTCCCTTTGGAGCTGACATTACCCAATATAGAGCAAATAATTTTCTGGTGTTTTAGTTTATGTCCATTCCGTTTTACCTGACATACTTACCTAATTTCCATCTCAAATGGATACAATCCAAAATAATAATCTGTCACAAAACTCACTCAAGTTTCAAGCAATATAAGTGTACAGACGTGACTACTTTTTGTCAGCACAACGAAGATGATAAGGAGACAGTCATTACAGCGTTTCGCAATACCACTACAGCAGGTGTCGACGTTTCCTCAAGCATGTGCCAAAAACGTAACAACGTATCTCCTTATTAAGCTAATTCTATGGCCATATATGCAGTTCTTGGGTTGTGTCAGGTTTTCATTACCAAACTCTCTAATTGAGTAACCTAGTTTGCATTGGCATATCAGCATTTCGGCTCTTTACAATGTACCACTTTTATATCGACGTCTTAACTCTGCCAATATAAACATGTCATACCTTGTCAGACTATTTGCAAAAATTTTTAACTTTCTCAGTGTTTACGACAATGGAATCTTACAGCTGTGAAAAGAGATCATTTATGTGTAATCGGTGGCTGTTCTATCAGATCAGGTCAGTTACTATATTCTCCCTGCACATCACACGTAAAACTGTTACACAGTGTACACTGAGAGGTTGCAGAATGAATGGAAATATGAATATAAATTGCACAGACACCGCGATAGACAAATTGTGTGCATCTAAAATGTGTCCTCCAACTCGAAATTCACCACCAGATTTTAACAAACGAAATCTAAATTTTCGAACAAATAACAAAAATGAACTGGATTAAAGAGTTTTATTTTATATAGGGCAAATAAAAGAATTAAGAATAACAAATGACATTATTCATTTAACTTCTCAGAGCATAACCTCTTATGACGAAACACTATCCTAACGTTCAGACCTACAACAACACAGGTGTGTGATGGGGGACGTTGTGAGAAATTGGCAGCTTTCTGCACTGCATCGTGGTAGCTATAACTAGCCCTTTAAACGCTGAGTTATATCCCATCTGTAAGTCCCAGCTTGCTGAATTATTCTGCGGGGTATTTAAAGTTTGCCTATGATGTTTGAAACACTTGAATATTTAGAGAACTAAGTGGGAAACATTTGTGAAACAAAAGGAATTTTTTGGGGAAGGGAACAGACAATGCTCACTGTGCCTTCAAACGCTGTACTGTCCTTATAGGGTAATGGAGAAGAATTGTTTCTGATAAAAAAATTCTAAATATCCTCATTCTTTTACTTACACTGTGGTCGAAGCTTCAGCTGTTTGTACTGAAGACGGACGAATAGATGTCCTTTAAGCTGATCTTTGTGTAATAATCCTGAAAACAGTTTCGGTCCACACAAAGCGCACGTAGCACTTGACACACCTGAATGTCACCGTTCGCTTCACGGCCACCGCTGAACACGCGCGACACCGGCGTTTCGTGTGATTGCGGACAGGCCAGTGCTTATTGTGACTTGTGTCCATCCTTCCGATGTTAGAACAAGCTTGGACTGGTCTCCTTACAGACATGGACTGTCGTGGCTCATGCCCAGACCGTGCCAGCATCACACAGTCTCCTGTTGGGGGCCCCAATAAAGTTTTGCACTACACGCCTTCGGGGTTTAAGGGGCAGTGTCCACTGAGAGGGTTGTGGCTGTTGACCTGCCACATTACCAACATCATCCTCAACTTCAGAGCTGCTGACGGAATAATCTGGACTTGGAGGCTGTGAAATGGAAGACCGTCAAGAAAGTGGGCGTGGCTCCTCTTCGTCCTCCGACTATTGTGATGCGTAATATTTATCCTCGTCTGTGTCCGAATCCATTACGATTTCCCGTATTTCATTTCTAGACAGCACACAAGCCTGTTTCGCAAACGAAACATCGCCACGTTGCATTTTCAACAAAACTTAAGCACAACTAATGCGTTAAACAGCAAAATCTCTACAGAAAAAGTCGAAATTCTGCAAGCTGCTTGGTGGTATAATGCATACATCAGGTATAACTTTCCCTTTCCCAAACCAAGAACCGTTACTCAGCTGCCTGTTAGTAATAACCAAAAGTTTTATTACCAAAACATTCCAGTCCATTTATTAAATGAAAATATAATTGCACAGTATGTTTTCAAGATTTATGACACTTATGCATTCACGGACAATTAGGGTCTCTTTGGAAGCTGAATAAGTGTTTACACACAAATATGAAACAGGGCTGCTTTCATGGTTCATTCAGTTTTGAAACATTGTGCTGTCTTATAGAAAGAGAGGGCTGTAAGCTTTGCCAAACGAAGGTCACCGAAATTAGACGTTATCGTTTCTGGCATTAACGGGAAATGCCACCTTATTGGACGTTAGGAGGTTAAGGGCTAGAGGAAGACACGCCCTCTTCCAAATGCAGTCCATAGTCACAAGCGTGCGTTTCTTCTCAAGGTATTGCATTAATAATAATAATAATAAAATAATATCTTTAACTCAAATGTGCTGTCACCCGGTGGCAGTGTTTATTATGCATGTACATAAGTATGAAAAGAGGATCTAAGAATTTTAAGTCTCGAGGGCTACGGGAGAAGCTTGCAGTAGCAACTTGGTTTCTTGAGAACCATCGCAGGATTCGCTTTTAGAAACATGGAAACGAAGAAACCCTGTGCCGTTGTGGCCGGTCGCAGGACCTTCCGGACACTGACTTCTACCCAGCAATCCGGCAACAAAATTATGTCCCTAACAGTGTAGCCTCGTGCCTCAATTGCACTTCACGGACTCAGATGTGCACAGCCTTCGTCATGATGTTCCATGTGCTTTTCTTGTCAAATTAAGACATCTATTCTCCCTTCCCGCCATTCCTCAACAATCACATGGCAGTCCGGCTGTTGCAGTTTCTCGTTAGTAACTGTAACACAGTATTATTTATACATCATATATTCCTACGCCCTAGATTTCTCCTTCGGTTACTTTAAGGTGATTTGATACGTGGTATCGGGTGTCTGGTGCTCACACATTCAAAACCCCTTTAAGATATCTGACAAACACTTCACAAACACGCCAACACTTCCAATCTGTCCCACAAATTATGTGCATCACGTCTATCTGAACTTTCCTACATAAGAGATTTTCGAATTTACTATTAGGCACTGAGACTTAAGTAGTAAAATAAAAATTATCTTTCACCAGACTACAAACCCAATACCAGTAGGAAGACTCTGCGCCGAATGGCAAAGCAGAGAGTTTTGTCTTGCGGTTTGTTCACAAATAGTACACTGTTGGAGTAAATTTGGGACAAATGAATATGTTCAAAGATCTTGTGTACTTAGTACGTCTTCATCATAATATGAATTAAAAATTTACTTGCATTCCCAATATATTAATATTACTTTTAAGACGGTTCCGCAAACTAGCGAAAAGGGGCTTTTACCTACGCCATGTGTGTCCGCCAGTATGTCTGTCTGCATGAGGCGACCGGACGGACTTTCATTAAGTATGATATGTGAGGATCTTTTTTAAACTGTGGAGAAGATTCAAGTTTGATTAAAATCTATTAAAAACGAATAATTTACGTTACCATAATATTTCGCTGAGTTATTTCACATTTCCGGTATTTTCCAATTCACGTAATCAACATAAATTGAGAATAATACATCTGCTTCTTATTCAGTAAAATTTCCGGAAATTGTAAATTAATTAATGGAACCCCGCGGCAAAATTCAGCCTTTCTACTAAGTGTTCAAATATCATCGATAGAACATATGAAGTTCCGCGGTTGTCAACCATTATCCAAAAGAAAACTAACTATTCTACAATACCAACTTCCGTGTCTTATCAATAATGCAAGTCAACAAAATATTGAACAGTGTGTCAAGCTAAAAAATTGCGCTATAATAAGGACTTCAGTGTATTTCAGAAAACCCTGACAGTCAGAGACATACCGCGCAGTGAGAAGGTTAGCAACACTAAACGAATGCGAAGTTTCCAAAGTTTCGGGCAGCATTTAAAACTCTGTGTTACTCCTCATTGAGGTACATTATTTCCACATGAATAGACAAGAACCAAAACTAAAGGGACTGTCGGAGATTCGTTTCGGTTCGATGATATTTCTCTTCAGAATGGCGGGAATTCCGATGAAGATGAAGAACGTACCGACTATTTATGCTGTGTACATGATAACAGCGATTATATGTAGTTTCAGTACATACATAGGAATGTTGGTCGATGTGTACGTACACAGGGATGATTTGGGACGCGCCATGACGTCACTCCGTGTGTTCATTCCAGTCACGAATACTATGTGGATATTTTTGTACTGCAGGTAAGAAAAATCAATTGCTGTCACTTATGCAGATTCAAAATTGTGATAAAAAATCATCCCAAGTTTAGTACAGAAGTGCTGACGTAAACAGAACGCTGTTTATTCCACATATTCACTACTGTTTTTAAGCTAAGAAATTTATATAAAAATTGTTAGATGGCAGGGCGTGTAAACCAGAAAATATATGAACGTCATGATGCTTACCTAACAAGTCGCCTACAACACTGCAGGAATCCGTCTGGGTAGAATATAGGCATATAATTTCGGTGAAAGTGCAAAGCTAGCCTAAATCTGATCGCAAGTCATTATTTCAAGTACAGACGTACTGACACACTAATGACACGAAAAGAAACGAGTGTAACAAATCAAAAGCTATAATAAGGTAACGGCTAAAAACTCTTTTGTCCATTGAATGTATGGAAAAGTTTAACAACTAGATAATATTTTTCCGTAAACCAGACAGGATGTTTAATATCCAGTTATCAGAAGATTATTTGCGAAGAGTTTCATTTTCAAAGCAAAACATCAAAACGTTCGTTCTGTTTTTAGGATAATTTTCAGCACTTCCTCTACTTTGTATTATGGTTTGGTTTCTTTTCCTCAGACTCCAACAACGCAGTATTGAACGTGCGATAGACCTAACAGACAGTTTCACGTGGGAAGAACTGCCGACCAGAGACGCTGACACCGGACATTTGACAGCGGCAGGATGGATCCCGTTGGCTATGAAGTACAGCGTCCGGATACCTGTTGCGGGTTCATGCTTTCATATCGTGCAGTCAACAATACGCATGGCGAAAAATCGTGAAATAATGATAGCTGCGTGGTATCCTTTCGACTGGACAGTTTCACCGTTCTATGAACTGGTTAACATCTCACAGGTAACAGTTTCTATCAATAAACTATACAAGATTCTCAATCGAACTGTATTATATTATTCTTAATTCAAGAGTCTGAAATAACCAATACAATTTTTCGTTTTCTTTCTTCGTTTTTTCTTTCCGTCTTCATTACTGTTCCTCGATGCTATCAGTTTCTCAGACTATATAGCGCTGAATGGACGGTTGATTGATGAAAACGAGCTGTCTAAAATGTCCAATGAACTCTTATTGGCCAAATGAACTTCTCTGTAGAAACATTCTCTGCGAAAATTACGAAAAGAGTGAAAACCTTCACGATATCCGGTTTTCCGGCCGACACTTTATGAATACAAATCCACAGCAACTGTGCAGTACAAAATGTTCGGCTTTCGTGACTTCATATGTTGTCGTATTAGTTAAGGATAATCATGAACTGTGAGTCTAAACAATTTTAAGAGAACAGATCAGGTGTTACTTTAAGATCCAGCGAAAGTTAAAGCTAAAATAATTTCAGTCGCAAAGAACACAGAAGGCAATGTCGAAATCTTCAAAGTCCATTTCAAATTCTCCCCGAAATAATCACACCGTTACTACTTTTACTTCAATCTGCACGTCGAAATTCACGTGAACTGATGATAAACAAAGAAAGTTTCAAGCAACTAACTTCAGAGAGAAGCGAACTCCCGTAAGGCCAGTGCGAAATAAGGTATTTTAGAAAATAATATATATCTGTTGTATGAGAATTTCTTTGTATTCTGAAATTAAACAGTTAATATGTAGCAAGCATCTGAGGGATAATATTTAGGACGTGCATTAATAACCTACTGACGTCAGGCCATTGGCTGGACACATTACACAAAAGAGAAATATATTATAAAAAACAGGTTTTTAATAAATTGCATTTCTTGTAACAAAAAAATGTAGATGCAAAAAATTTCTTATTCCATATACTTTGGTTTGTAATATCACATATATGGCTTCACTCTTCGGCAAACCGTTTCCGTAATTGGTCTAAATTCTTTACACTTCACGAGTCCACCTTCCATTCGTTGTTTTATATTCATATCTGGCCACCTACTTTAATTGGACTGACGACATTCAGATTGATTATAGTCGTTCAAATACTCACCGAATTGTTTACATATCCAGTCCAGGAATTTACTCAATCAATTCAACCAAATAAAACCCAATTTTCTTTTGTTATACTTTTTTATTGCCTTATATAAAGTAAAACATGAAGGAGGTAAAGAATATCACACGAAACCCTTTCTATATCTAATATCGGCTGAAATTAATTAAATCAGAAGAACTTAGTGGCTTAATTTTAAAGTACATCTAAAGTTGTAAATATTTAATTCTTTGCAGTGTTTCACATTACTTATGTCGATTGGCACAATATGGGGTTTCGCGTGTCTATGTACTACACTGATAGCTGTGGCCTGTACTCAGTTCCAGAATATGAATTTGGCCTTATTGGATATTAAACAGAAACATATTACGAATCATCACGGGCAGGAAGATGAACAATTTCATACAATTGCAAGATGTGACCTGAAATCTCTGCTAAATTCGTGCATTCAACACCATCAGGAAATAACGGTGTAAGTTCAAGAAAATGTCATAACACATTACCCTAACGATTGACGAACAGAGGTACTTACTTTACCGCCTCCAATACTTATTCCAAATGTAAAATTTGAGCATTAATTTTCTCTAAAAATTAATTCTGATACATGAAATACATACATCCTATCATACAGAACAGAATGACTGAAATGCAGTGCAACATATAATACGTTCAATATTTACAGTATATTTTACTCTTCCTTCTAATCCACAGGTACATGCAGCAGATGGAAAATGCACTGAATATCGGTCTGTGTGGCCACTTTCTGATTATGCTGGCCACAATGTGCTTCGCTGCTTTTTCTGTAGTTATGGTACGGTATAAGAAATGTTGCATGCCCTAACTTTAGAAGATACTGTGTTGTATCCCGGTAGAGAATGTATCGTGTATGTTGCTCTCCGAAGTGTTCGAAACTCGAACAACTTTCAGGGCTGGGGAGTGAAGGTCCCCTGCTCTAGTAATAACACACCATGCTGAATATATGGGAGTTTTATTGTATACTAGTTAGTGAACTAATGCAAGGCGAGAAATCGGCGGACAGTAATGTAACCCTAGCGAGTGCTTAGTCGTCTGCATTGCTCGACATCTCGTGAAGAAGTGCCTTTTGTTCTCTCGTAATTATGTTTAAAGCATCCAGAAATTACGGGAGGTTTGGGGGTAACTACTGTTCAGAGCTCTCGGGCTTCTGGAAATTGTGCCGCGCGTGATCATGCCTCAGCACAGTACCCAGTCGCAGGGTGTACTTTGCTTCGAGCACAGTCCAGATTACATTAGACAATCATTAAATAAGCATGTCAAACTTAGCTTGAAGTAAGCAGTAATTCTGTAAAGAATATTATATAAAAACTATGCAGTTATGTAAATACAAAGCAATTAATTCCCCCCCCCTAAGAAAACTCAACAGGTATTAATCATATAACCACTATACAACACCTTCCTGGTAGATGAGGAGCCATTTTACACGTCAAATGGCTGGCGACGTGCATAGTTTAAAAGCAAGATTAGGCACACGGGGCGGTGAGCCCCTCATAGTTGGGGGAGAGACAGCAACGGTTACATTCAGATTGTCCCCACTACTTCTACCATTAATGTTAACAGTACTTCCTTGATCATCTTGTCCAACAACATAGGATACATCTCTTGGTGTGACCGGTGCCTTCTCCCTACAGAACCAAATATTTGTTCGATTGCGTGTACATGCATACAGTTTGTACAACAAATAGGCAAAAATAACACTTGCTACATAAGATAATAAAACAGAGTAAGTATTGCGATATGCTACAAGATTGTCTTTCCATTCTTGTTCATTCAATTCCTCCAGCAAATCCGATAATTTCTTATTGGCAAATCTTAAACCATCTAGGAGAGCGACAGTTTTTCTGTAAGCTAACTCCACTGCTAGTTGGCTAAAATTTATCTTAACACCTAATTCTTCGCAACAGGTTTACTCGAGATCAAACTGGGATACCAAGTCTCCTGTTATTTGTGCACTAGTTTTGCCAACGATGGAGCTTCCATAAAGTAGGTTACAAGTACTATATCCTTTACAACCTGGATACACCTGTAACTTTCCTACGCCCTTCAAATGAACGTCTACACGGTTGTTATTGTGACATAATATGGTCATGATATCAGGATGGGGGCAAAATAAATCCATGAATTATTAGTA